>Ga0209194_1000739_pt1 | contig 23877 bp, 25 predicted proteins | sample COGITO_mtgs_1004_FD_184787 | JGI IMG/M metagenome (GOLD analysis project Ga0209194, IMG submission 184787) | Pelagic marine microbial communities from North Sea - COGITO_mtgs_100413 (SPAdes) (version 2) | ecosystem: Environmental > Aquatic > Marine > Epipelagic ...
TGCGCTACTAGTGTCTCACTCTGCTCTATTACTGCTGAGGTCGCCGGATTGTCTAAAGCTTTTCCAGCGATCGCACCTTCGTTATTCGAAAACTGCGCCACTAGCAGCACCGCACAGCAGGCTACGAGTACCCCAAAGCTAATCAATATCTCTCTCATGGTTCTAATCAATAGGTATTCGAATAAACCGTATTCGAAGTGTACGACGCTTTCGGAACGGCGTCATGCCCTTCTCACAAATAGCAAAATGAATCGCAAAAACGCAATCACTTCCACTGCTTATTCTCTAAGTCGCGCAGCTGCCGCTCTAGCCTATCCATTCGTCCGCGCAGCTCGTCCATCTCCGACTGGCGCGGCACGCCCAGATCTTGCATAATATTTCGCACCTGCCGCTGCATCTGCTTCTCCAACGTCCCCTGATCGATGTTGAACTGAGACATAAAGTCGTCAACAAAGCCCTTGGCCTGGTCAGGATCTAGCTTGCCATCTCGGACTAAATCTTCACTCATCTGCTTTACCCGTTCAGCCACCAAAGATGTGGTGCCAATCCCGAGCATCATGAGCTGTCTGAGCAAATTTGAGGAATCCATAGCTATCTTCAGTTGAGCGGCAACCGGCGCGATTTACCCGTTTATTTTGACAAACAATTTGAGATATCAGCGGGCGGTTTACCGAATGAGACCCTTTTACAAAGATAGAATGCTGGCATAAAAAAGATACTTCAGTCAGCTAAAGCTAACAAAACCAGACCTGATTTAAGAGGCTCACGCTATGCCCGTCTGCCCCCGATGCGAAAAACCAGTTTCAGCGGCTGCTTTGAGTTGCCCGAACTGCCACCTAACGCTCAAAGCGCACGGCCATCCAGGCATGACGCTGTATCGAGCTAAAGATGAGCCGCTTTGCGCTACCTGTACTTACGATGCGGACAATAGCTGCACCTTTCCCAAAAGACCCGAGGCCATGACCTGTACGCTCTATCAAAATGTCGAAGCGACTCAAAGCGACCTGCAGCAAGCGCCTTACTCTGCGCCGTCTAGACCCTGGTGGAAAGAAAATACCGTTTGGATTGCGCTCGGTGTTCTCATTTTGGTGAGCGTTATTATTGCATTATGAGAGAGCTCAGGGCGATCGCGTTACGTCCTGTTATTTTGTAACGCCATCTATACCTAGCTCGATAATTCTATACACATAGCCCCTAGAGAGCTGTGTTATCACCACACAAGAACCCTCTCACCAAGGAAAAATATGCTGGCATACACTAACATCTCCGATTACATCCATATGGCTAGCCCCGCCGAGGCCCTCGTTTATATGACGGGCTTTGTCATCGTGCTAGTTGGTCCCACCATTGTCTTTGGCATCAGCGATTATATAACCGATAAATCCAAGCAAAACCGCGACCAGCCTGAAATGATGTCGCGCCGCTAAAAAGATTAGCGAGCATAGCTAGCAGATGACTTAGTAGCAGATGAGCTAGACGAGTCTGCCATTAAAAAAGCGCACCTTAGAAAATTTTCGAGGTGCGCTTTTTAGTTTGGTCATTTGGTCTAGTTTTACTGGCGATAGGTCTATCGGCGAGTCTATCGGCGAACAGTCGTAACCACGGGCTGCTCGGATACCGTTTCACCAATGATGTCAGGTTCGTAGCCTTCTGCTAGCACGCTGTTGTAGAACCAGCCAGCTAGCAGTGCGCCCGCAATCGGGGCTACCCAAAATAGCCAAACTTGAGCCAGGTATTCTGGCCCCGCAAAGATAGCCGGTGCCAGGCTCCGCGCAGGGTTAACGGAAGTGTTCGTTACCGGAATACTAATTAGGTGGATGAGCGTAAGTGCCATGCCAATCGAAATCGGTGCAAATCCTTTAGGTGCTCGGCCATCGGTAGATCCTAAAATGACGACTAAGAACATAAAGGTCATGATGACTTCGGTGAGGAAGGCTGCGCCTAGGCCGAACTTACCAGGGGACAGCTCGCCGAATCCATTGGCCGCCCAGGTTGCGGACGCGGTATCGAATCCGGGCTGACCAGAAGCAATGAGATACAGTGCGCCAATCGCTACAATCGCACCGACTACTTGAGAAACAATATACGGAAGTAGCTCGCCACTTGGGAAGCGTCCACCGGCCCACAGGCCGAAAGATACTGCCGGATTGAGATGGCAACCTGAGATGTGACCGATGGCATATGCCATGGTGAGTACCGTTAATCCGAAGGCGAGTGAAACGCCCAAGAAACCAAGTCCTAGCGGAAAAGCCACGTCTCCGCCTAGTTCGCCACCTGCAAAAGCTGCGGCTAGCACAGCACTGCCACACCCACCTAGTACTAGCCAAAAGGTGCCAACGGCCTCTGCCATGCACTTTTTCACGATGTTCATCTTCAAGCTCCTTACAAATTAATCTGATCAACAGCGCGGTAACCGCCGTTAGTGAACGTGAAATGCTTATTGGGGAAATCTGTACTTCAAATTCGTATCTCGATGTCCCCGATGACTTTGACAACTGTCAATCTATTACAGGACGCTAGCCCTCTTTGATAAGTTCACATTTAAATTCATACTTTTGCGATCGCACCCGGCACTCCTCTTAAGACTCACCGGAGGTACGCAGTACTGTAAGGTGGTCAGCTACAATTGTTGGGTTACCTGCGACCTACTTTATGACCTCCGCCCTCTTGTCTAAAAACGAAATTGCTGAAGCTGTAGAGCATCGCCGCAATTTTGCGATCATCTCTCACCCCGACGCGGGTAAAACGACGCTGACCGAGAAGCTGCTGCTTTACGGGGGTGCCATCCACGAGGCGGGTTCGGTAAAGGCTAGGCGGGCGCAGCGGCACGCGGTTTCTGACTGGATGGAGCTAGAGCAGCAAAGGGGGATCTCGATTACGTCTACGGTGCTGCAGTTTAACTACAGCGACTATTGGATAAATCTGCTCGATACCCCAGGCCACCAAGACTTTAGTGAAGATACCTATCGCACGTTAGCGGCTGCAGACAATGCGGTGATGCTAGAAGATGCGGCAAAGGGCTTGGAGCCGCAAACGCGCAAGCTGTTTGAGGTATGTCGGATGCGCGATATGCCGATTTTTACCTTTTTTAACAAGCTAGATCGCCCTGGGCGCGAGCCGCTAGAGCTGCTAGATGAGATTGAGCAAGAGCTAGGGCTGACTACTTACGCGGTGAACTGGCCGATTGGAACGGGCGATCGCTTTAAAGGCGTTTTTGATCGTCGCAAACGTCAGTTTCATTTGTTCGAGCGTACCGCTCACGGCAGTAAAGAGGCTAGAGACACCGTCATTGAAGAGGGTGATTCCCAGATTAAAGATCTCATTGGTGAGGAGCTGTACGACCAGTTCATAGAAGAGCTGGAAATGCTCGATGAGATTGGGCCAGAGCTAGATCTAGAGATGGTTCATGCGGGCCAGATGACGCCAGTGTTCTTCGGGAGCGCGATGACCAACTTTGGCGTGGAGCTATTTTTAGACGCGTTTTTAGACTACGCGCTAGAGCCAGGGCCTCGCGACAGTACGATTGGGCCCGTAGAACCGGCTCGGGAAGATTTTTCGGGCTTTATTTTCAAGCTTCAGGCCAATATGGATCCCCGACATCGCGATCGCGTTGCCTTTATCCGCGTTTGCTCGGGCAAGTTTGAAAAAGATATGGTCGTTACCCATGCTCGCACCGGCAAAAACGTCCGGCTCTCCCACCCCCAAAAGCTTTTTGGTCAGGGTAGAGAGTCGTTAGAAGCGGCCTATCCGGGCGACGTAATTGGTCTCAATAACCCTGGCGTCTTTGCCATTGGCGACACCATTTATCAGGGCGAAAAGCTCGAATATGAGGGCATTCCTTTCTTCTCCCCGGAGATGTTTGCCTATTTGAAAAACCCCAACCCTTCGAAGTTCAAGCAGTTTCGCAAAGGCGTCTCGGAGCTGCGAGAAGAAGGGGCCGTGCAAATTATGTACTCTGCCGATGAGTCGAAGCGCGATCCTATCTTGGCCGCAGTAGGTCAGCTGCAGTTTGAAGTAGTGCAGTTTCGATTAGAGAGAGAGTACAACGTAGAAACTAGACTAGAGCCAATTGGCTACAGCGTTGCTCGCTGGGTGGTCGGTGGCTGGGAGGCGCTAGAAAAAGCAGGCAGATTGTTTAATACCGCGACTGTAAAAGACAGCTATGGCCGCCCTGTTTTACTCTTTAAAAATGAATGGAACTGCCGACAAATTGAAGGCGATCATCCTGGGTTAAAGCTTAGCAATACCGCGCCCGTCGTCTCTGGAATGCAGCCCGAAGACATCTAGCGCGATTATGCTAGGGCTTCTGCATAAATTTGAGCCAGACGTTCGGTTGCGATCGCCGGATGATAACGCGCCATCATTTTGCGGCAGGCAGCTTTCTCCCAAAGCTTATGAGGCTCGAGTCCGCGCCAGCGGTTTTGGCTTTGCTTTGGCAGCGATACCATGCGCCCCATTTTGCCATCGCCCCAATCTCTCTTAGCGACATCACTCTGCGGTAGCGATCAGAGCGCATTATTTGCCAGCCCAGACGATGCTCCCAGCCGTGATCGCGCTCTAGGTATTAAGGCATCTCTAGTTCGCAAGGCAAAACGAAGCGGTATCCCTGAGGCGACATGTCGTAAGACTCCCTCGATTGAGCTGGCTATACGCTCAGCAAATTGACTGAAGGCAGAACTTAAAAGTGCTATATAGAATTGCGTCTAATTGTTACGAAACTGCCGGAGAGGTTAAGCGTTACTAAGGTTTCTCGCTCCCGAGGGATCGCTGGCGATTCAATCGTTAGTATTGGAACATCCACCCACGGTATCTGCCAAGGAGTCTCCTATGGATAAGAGCATTATTTTGCTAATCGCTGCGGGCGCCGTCCTGGCCTTTTTACACATTCCTGTGGTTGTGATGACCTTGGGTGTCATTCTCGCGCTAGCAATGGCGACTATTAAAATTTGCTGGACGGTCGTTCAGTCGTTTGCTCCAGATGCTCAGCCGGTGATGCAGCGCCGTACTGCGCCGGTTCGCAACTAACTAAACTCGCTTAACCCGCTTATAGAATAGCCTTTTGGCCTTTCTCTAAAACAGGCGAGCGCTCTATACATGAGAGCGCTCGCTTTTTGCTTTTGCCTTCGAGCCTACCGGCTAAGTCTGTGAGAACAGGTCAACGTTTGCCTGTCAAAATGTCAATTGAATGTGAGATAGCGCCCTATACCCGATAAAATGATCCGGTTGCTTTAGGCGATCGCACCCCTTGATAGAACGCTACACCTTGCCCGAGATGGGAGAACTTTGGACAGATCAGTACAAGTTTCAAACCTGGCTTCAAGTCGAAATAGCCGTCTGCGAAGCGCAGGCTAAGCTTGGCCTAATCCCTCAAGAAGCCGTAGACACTATTAAGGAAAAGGCTGATTTTGACGTTGCGCGCATTCTCGAAATTGAGGCCGAAGTCCGCCACGACGTAATCGCCTTTTTGACTAACGTCAATGAGTATGTGGGCGATGCGGGCCGCTACATTCATGTAGGCATGACGAGTTCGGACGTGCTTGATACCGCTTTGTCGCTACAGATTGTGGCTAGCCATCGGCTAATTTTGACTCACGTTGAGAATTTGATTCAGGCGATTCGCTATAAAGCGCAAGAGCATAGAGATACGGTGATGATTGGGCGATCGCACGGTATCCATGCCGAACCCATGACCTTCGGCTTTAAGCTGGCTGGCTGGCTAGCCGAAATGCAGCGCCACCGCGAACGCCTTACCCGCATCCAAGATGAAATTGCTGTCGGCCAAATCTCTGGAGCCGTTGGCACCTACGCCAACATCGACCCCGAAGTCGAAGAACTCACCTGCCAGATTTTGGGTCTTAAGCCCGACACTGCCTCCACTCAAGTGATATCACGAGATGTCCACGCCGAATTCATCATGAGCCTAGCCGGACTAGGCGCATCAATTGAACGCTTTGCCGTCGAAATTCGCAACCTTCAGCGCACCGATGTTCTCGAAGTTGAAGAATTCTTTTCTAAAGGGCAAAAAGGCTCTTCTGCCATGCCTCACAAGCGCAACCCTATTAAATCCGAGCGCCTTACTGGTATGGCTCGCATCCTACGCGGTAACGCTGTCGCTGCTCTGGAAAACGTCGCCCTCTGGCACGAACGAGATATTTCCCACAGCTCTGTCGAGCGCGTCATCTTTCCCGATAGCTGCATTCTCACCCACTTCATGCTGGTCGAAACCACCAAGCTGATCAAGAATCTGCTGGTGTACCCCGAAAACATGAAGCGCAACATGAACCTGTACGGTGGCGTTGTCTTCAGCCAGCGCGTCTTACTCACGCTCGTCGAAAAAGGCATCAACCGCGAAGAGGCCTACAAAATTGTGCAAACCAACGCGCACCAAGCCTGGAACACGCCTGGCGGCAACTTTCAAAAAGCCCTAGAGTCTGATCCGCAGGTCACGGAAAAGCTCACCCCTGAAGAAATTCAGGAATGCTTCAACCCTGACTATCAGTTACGCAACCTGCAAAAGGTTTATCAGCGGCTAGATATTTGAGGATTTCTCCGGGATCGAACGTTGTTACTTTAAGGGCAAGTTCTTCGTAAGTCATAGAGAGGGCGGATTGAAAAGCAAGGAAAGCAACTGCTATTGAAGCTAACTTAATCTTCCGCTTCTTCGATGTAGTTGTCGTCATCATCATCGGGAGCGTTTCTGCCCTCTTGAAAGCCTCGCAGGCTTTTGCCTAATGCACTGCCTAGCTCAGGAATACGCTTAGGGCCAAACACTAAAACGGCCACTACACCGATAATGACGATTTCGGGGATGCCTAAACCAAACATGATGCCGCTTCTCCAGTGAGCCTGTTTATGCTGTAACTGGCCCTATCATAAGGCTTTCTTTGCACTACAGAATAGTTAGGTAAGTATCAGACGACTCGGTGGGCAGCACCTTTAGTTTTTGATTTTGTAAATCGGGTTCTAGCCCTAGCGCTTCTAATGGAATAACGCCTATTAAAGAAACCTGGCCACCGGGGAGTTCTAGGCATTCGAAAGTGCCTTCTCTCCCACAGATGGAAATCTTTGCGTCCTGAAAAACTCTGGCTTTGCTGATGCCATTCGCAGTAGTGACTTCGACCTCCTTAAGCAGCGTTAGACCTAGCTGAGCAATAACATCACTAGGTAGACGCAAAGTCGTAGCCCCTGTGTCTACCAAGGCATCCTCTATAGTGATGGAGCGGATTTGCTCGTCAGATCTAAATCCCTCTCTAGCCAAGATCTGGTCAGCGCGATTCGTGACCGTCAGGTGAGTCAGTACCTTGCCCATAGTTTGCGTCGTGGAAAACATGAGGCTACACCGTTTGCTTGCTACCTGTCTATTATGACGAATCTGCAGAGCGCCTACCGATGGCGATTTTCTAACCAGATGCGCAGTTCCGATTCGGAATGACCGGCAAAGCGACCTTGAGTTTTAGGATCGTATGCATACCACTGGGTGCCCGTAGGCGTGATTTTGGTCCAAAGGCGAACCTGGTCGCTATCGGTAAGAGACTGCAACAACCACTGGCCAAAGCGCTGGAGCCGGTTGCTGAATTCTGTAGATTGTTGAGTTGTTGGAGTTTGCCATAGCTGCTCTAGCTGATGGCGAGACTGCTGGGTTGAAGAGAATTGAGTAAAGCTGTTCATTTGTGAAACTCCCTTTGCGTAAAGGAACAAATCTGCTTGTTCGCTTGATGTATTCACTGTATGAAATTAGACCAGAAGCGGCAAAGCACTGCGTAGATGGGCACTATGCAAAAAATAGATGCGCCGCTGCGTAGCAATCGAGATAGCCTTTATACAAAGCCCACCAAGCTAACCTATCGTCATGTCTGGAAAGCAAGCAAAAACGCTCAGCGAAAAAGTAAAGCTCTCTCAACTGAGAGCCTTAGGCGCGGTTGCGACGACGGGTAGCTTTAGTGAGGCTGCTCTACAGCTTAATGTCAGTCAGTCTACGGTAAGTCACAGCATTGCGGCTTTAGAAGATGCGCTGGGCGTTGTGTTAATTCATCGCGGGCGGCAAAGAGCTTCTTTGACGCCGGTGGGCGATCGCATTTTCACCCAATCTCAACAAATTCTCGGCCTAGTCGCTGACATGGGACAAGAAGCCAGTCGGGCCAGAGGCGTGGACGGCGGGCTAGTTCGGATTGCAGCCTTTCGCAGTTTGGCCAGTGAAGTATTGCCGGGGGCAATCGCCCATCTCCACGAACATCACCCTACGGTTCAGATCGTAATCATCGAATTTGATAATACTCAGTCTTTGATCGACGCTGTTGTTGAGGGCAAGGCCGATTTATGTATGGCCGATCTATTGCTTCAAGGGGACGAATTTGAAACTTTTAAGATTATGGACGATCCCTTCGTGGCGCTGATTCCGCCGAACCGGCTAGACATTCAGACTCAGCTAACGTGGGAAGATTTACGCCAAAATCCTCTAATCACCTCGCCCAACGAATGCTGTAAGGTGATTACGAACCGCCTGAAAGCAGCCAGACCGCCTATTGGCGTGGACTATCTCATTGCGAACGACTCTACCGCTGTTAGCATGGCTCGCCAGGGGTTAGGCCTTGCGGTTTTGCCTAGGCTTGCGGCCCAGCCTATTCCAAAAGGAGTTCGGATCGCTCAGCTACCCTTTGACATGGCTCGTCCATTAGGTCTTAGCTGGCTGCGAAAAACGCTGCTTACGCCCGCTACATACGCCTTTTTAGACGCTTTTCGGCATCTGTACGCAGAGCCCCATAGAGATCTAGAGGACACTCGGCGGTATGGTGTTGAACGTGAACATCCGCTTGAAGCGCAAGATTTTGATGAGAAAACTGCTATTTCTGCTACCCGGCACCACTAAACAGTTTTTTGCTGGCGGGCTCACTGCTGAGCTAAAGACGATGGCGATCGCCCAAAAAATCTGCCCTGCCGAAGTCGTTACCTACCGCAGCAAAGAACCCAACACGCTATTTCTAGACGACGTTCTAACTGATAACCAATATCGAGACTGCATCTTTGTTTGCAGTTGGGGCTTCGATGTGCCCAAGCTAATCCAGCAGTTAGGGAATCGGTTTGTGGTTTACCACGCCCACAGCACTCGCTATGGATTTCGCGTTCCCCCTCGCGTTCCGATTATGACCGTTAGCAAAAACTCGATGGGCTATTGGGGAGAGCAGGCGCTGAGTTCGCTGATTTACTATCTACCTAACGAAATTTCACCAGACTTTGAGAACCGCCAGCTAGCGCGAGATGTTGACGTATTAGTGCAGACGCGAAAGTCTTCTGAATACCTTTTGCAGCGGCTGGTTCCCGCTTTGCAAAAGCAGTGCAACGTGGTGCTGCTCGACAGCTACGTAGATGATTTGGTCGGTCTGTTTAATCGGTCCAAAGTTTATCTGTACGACTCTGCCGAATATTGGGGGCGCTACCGCTTGACCGAAGGCTTTGGTCTACCTCCGATGGAAGCTTTGGCCTGTGGCTGCCAGGTGTTTTCTAGCGTTAACCATGCTCTAGCCGACTACCTCGATCCTGGCTTCAACTGTCAAAAAATCTCAGGCTACTCGACCGATTACGATGTTCAGCGAATAGTAAAGACGGTGCAAGCGCAGCGCAGCTCTCAAATGCCGCCTGACTTTTTTGCACCCTATAGAACAGAGTCGCTAGTTCTTAGACTGCGAACAATTCTGCAAGACATTAATGCTTTTTTTGATTATCTGCCCAATACCCAAACGGACATTCCTCAGCTTACGCGCAGCCGGGTGGCCTATCTTACGCTTAAGCGGATTGTAAACAAGCTCAAAAGCCGATGAGGAATGCGCGGCAGCTCAGCTCTATCTAATCGCGCTCAGTAGTCTCTTTCAGGCAGACCGTATAAACTGTTCTCACGTTTTAAGTGTTAGCTAGGAGAAGCAGATATTTAAAGCCGTCAGGTCGTCCGTCTTTTTGACTAGAAAACGCAATTGTCTCAAATTAGGCGATCGCCGCCTCTAATCGTCCGCTTTTGTTCAGTACCAAAGCTTTTACAGCTAAACGGAAGCAGATATATATTTTGTTCATCAAGTTTCGTTGATTTTGAAGTTTCCATCAAAAAGACATCGGGAATACTCAAACTACGTTTCTTCTCGCTGTAAAGATGGCTCCCTTCTCCACATCTGCTGTTATTGAACGGCTGAGCGATCGCTACGAATTTCTGCAGTCTATTGGCAAGCCTTCAGGCTATCAACAGCTTTTAGCGACAGATATTCAGCACAGACAGTCCGTTGTGATTAAATCGCTCTCTCTTGGCAAAGGCACTTCTGCTGGCGATATTTGCTGCTTCGAGCGAGAGATTCACCTACTCGAATCACTGCGCCACCCCACGATTCCCCGGTACATTGACTCTTTCGGCATTGATACGCCAGAAGGAAAAGGCTTGGTGCTGGTGCAGGCTCACTCCCCTTTTAGCCAAACGCTTCATCAGCAGATGGCAGCGGGAAAAGTCTACTGCGAAGCAGAGATTAAATCTATTGCTAAGCAGCTACTGCAAGGTCTGATCTATCTGCACAATAAGGGGCTTGTGCATCGAGATATTACGCCTGGTAATGTTGCGATCGCCGGTTTTGAAAACAAGTTAGCCCAGGTGTCCTGGCTGACCTTAGGAAGCGTGCAGTATGTAGAGTCTCAGCGAGAGGATGCCATTATTGGCACCTATGGCTACATGCCTATTGAGCAGGTTGGCGGGCAGGCCCGTTTTGCTTCCGACCTCTATAGCCTTGGCGCTACGCTCATTGCTTTAGCGACAGGCCGCCGGCCCCAAAATCTTCCCCGCGATGGCTGCAAAATTACGTTTGCCTGTCATCCTTCTCACCTTAGCGCCAGCTTCCAGCAGTGGATTAACTGGCTAATTGAACCCCACATGAGCGATCGCCCGAAAACTGCACAGCAAGCCTTACAAGCCTTGAACTACCTGCCTTTCTCTATGATTAAGCGACGACTTAAGCAGCCCGCTAAAGCCGCGATCGCGCCGATTCCCATTGTTTCTAAGCCCTACTCTCAAGGTCAGCTTTACTTCACAAAGATCCAGCAGAGGGAGCGGGCCAGTCGGTTAAATTTGGTGATCCCACCGGTGGGATTTAAGCGAGCCGACTATCAGCGGGCGCTTCCACCTTTGCTGATGGGATGCGCCCTACTAACGCTCGGGATATATCTGCTGAGCCTCCTCTCTTTTTCTATAGATATGCTTTCGCATAAGAGAGGCATTGCCTCACTAGCAGCGGCAGCTTTGGGCGCGTGTGGTAGCGTTCAAGGCTGCAAGTTTTTGCTGGTCGGGCTGCGTTTTCTAGACAGTCAGCTACTGCGAGAGATTCACATTCAGCTAGATGCTCATGTGCTGCTGATTTCTTATAAGTACTGGCTGCGATCGCCCTTCTATATCGTTAATACTCGCCGCAAAGATATTTACAACGTCAGCGCTCTGCCCGACTGTAGCGCCCTGAGAATTCTCACCCACCGCAACCGCACCGAAGTTCCTTCCGATAGCTTTAAGCTGACGACCCGCCACGGCAACCTCACGCCCCGAGATATTCGCTGGCTCACTTCTTTGATTAACGATTGGCGAATGAGACACGAAGGGTGTGTATAAGAGATTACGCAACCTCTTCTATTGCTACGGGTACTGCTACGGGCGTTTCTGCTACAGACGTTTCAAAAACTGAAACCAGATACTGATTAGGCGCTGTAGACCTAATAATAAAACCTAGCTGCTCTTAGCGGCGATGTGTGACTGTCCGCTGTTTCCTCACGGTTCGCTCCGATCCGGAAACAGCGGATTTTTGCGTCTAGCGTTTAGATTTTTAAGCTCGGCTGGCGATCAGATAGTTGGCTAGCTCAATGAAGCCTGCGCCTTCTGCGGCAGCGGTGATGTAGGTTGGCGAGTGAGCGAGTGTCGGTAGGTAGTGGGCGACGTTGGCGACGCCTACCGACTGTGGGAACTGCGCTGCGAACAGGCTTTCATCGTTAGGGCTATCGCCGACCGTAACAATATCGGCTGCGCTGAGCTGGGGGAATCGTTGCTGAAGGACTTTGGCCAGTCCCATCGCTTTGCTCTGGCGCAGAATTTTGATGTGGCACTGTACGGTGCTATAGGTAAAGCCCATTGACTGCGTTTCGCAAGTTTTTTGCATCCAGGCTAGATCTGATGGGGATAGACCTGTGATGTCAAATGTCCAGTCTGTGATGCGGTAGGGGTTATCTACTGAAGGGACGAGCGTGGGATAGCGATCTTTGAAGCGGTTGAAGAGGCTGCCGAGGCGATCGCGGTGACGCGATATACGAGGAATGTCGGGCAAGATGATGGGCTCAAGATCGGCTTTGTCGATGTAGAGGCCACCGTTTTCGGCGATCGCACCTACCACCGGCAGATAGTTTACAATGGCGCTTACCCAACCTGCCGAGCGTCCGGTTACAATCAGCACCGCTAGCCCGCTGTCTTTAAGCCGTCCGAACGCTTGCAGTAGCTCAGCCGTGAACTCTCCATTCGTTGTAAGCGTGCCGTCCATATCAGTAGCTACTAGCCGAACTTTAGAGAAGGCTAAGCGACTGCTGTTAGACCCGAGTGTTTGCGGCTGTTTCATTCTGAACCTCCTGAAATGAAAATAGGCATTTTTCGGCCAGCGTTAAGCGTGAAGTCGGCTACAACTACACTATCTCGTGGTAGACATACAAACTCAGGCGATCGCTCTCTAATACAACCATCAACTTTGGCTAGTCCGTCAACTCGCTTGGGCATCCTTAGACCGAATCCGTCATGAGTTGTCTTTCCATGTCTATGGGTAGCCCTTCCTCACTTCAGCCGCCGCCGCTATGGCTAGCTCAAACACCTGTAGAGCCGCCTGCGCCACCCGCGCCGCTCAATCTTTGGATGTACTCAACGGGTGGGATGTCTGTCCTACTGGTGGGGCTAGGCGTTTACTCTTACTTGCAAAACCGCAAGCTACAAAAACAGCTCAAGTTTGAAAGCTACAAAAACAAGGAGCTGCAAAAGCGAGTAAAGCTAGCGCTGAGCACCATTGCTAAAATGGAGCGCAACCCAGACCTGATTCACTCGCGCGATTTTAACCTCGACTATCTGCGGATGCGGATGGAAGAAAAGCAGTTTAATTTTGCGATTGTCAATCAGCTCAAGATTAAGATCAAACAGCAGGTAAGCGAAGCTCTCCGGCCTAATCAGGCTGAAACGGGCATGGTCGGCGTTGCTAGCAAACCTCGGCTGATCAACCAGATCTTCGACGTAGAGTACGTTGCTCCTAACGACGAGAAAAAGCGCAAGCGTGTCCTCTTTCGCATTCAAATTCGGCTGACTAAAGTTCCGGCCCAGGCTACTTCTACTACTGTAGAAGAAGTGGTGAAGTGTATTGAAGGATTTTTGAATCCTTCAGATATCGAAGGGTTTTGGCAGCCTACTTTGCAGGGTCGCATTGCCAATATGAAGTGGGATCAAAAAGCAAAGCCCACGCCGCTGCTCATTCTAGAGCAGACCAACGAAGGCGTGAACGTTACGTTTAGAACGAAGCAAGATGCGCGAACTTCGCGCTAAAACAGATATTTGTTTTTTGAAGCGAAACTTTCTAGCTAGCTACTTCAGCCAGTTCTTTAGCCGCGAGGCAACCTGAGGCCGACGCAATTTTCGCATGGCCTTTGTTTGAATTTGCCTAACCCGCTCGCGCGATAGCTGAAATATCCGGCCAACTTCTTCTAGCGTATGAGTTTCGCCAGTTGTGAGTCCATAGCGGAGCGCGATGATTTCTTTTTCTCGCTCAGAGAGCACTTCGGTCAGAACGTCCGAAATTTCTTGACGCATCATCGATTCGCTGATCTTGGATTCGGGCGATCTGGCGTTGTTATCTTCTAACAGCTCCATCAGCTCGGTATCTTCGCCTTTGCCCACCCGATGGTTTAGCGATAGCGACTTGCGCTGTACCTGCTGCAAAGCGCGAAGCTGCTCGGGTGTGATGTCGAGTGCCGCTGCAATTTCAGTTTCTGTGGGCGATCGCTGAAGCTCTTTACGCAGCTCGCGGCTGGCTTTTTTAAGCTTATTGAGCTTTTCTACAACGTGAATAGGGAGCCGAATGGTTCGCGCGTCATTCGCAATCGTGCGGGTGATGCCCTGACGAATCCACCAGTAGGCGTAGGTGGAAAATTTGTAGCCCTTGTCGGGATCGAACTTTTCGGCGGCCCGGTTTAGGCCCAATGCCCCTTCTTGGATCAGATCTAAAAAGGGAACGCCCCGGTTGAGGTAGCGCTTGGCAATAGAGACAACTAGCCGCAAGTTCGAGCGGATCATGCGCCGTTTGGCAGCGCGGGCCTTTCTTAGTCGCAGCTTTAACTGCTGCTCACTACAGCCGAGGGACTCAGCTATTTCAGCAATGTTAGGCTGCCGGCCTAGCGTTTCAGCTAGCTCTTCAGATTTTTCTTCTAGCTCGACAATAATTCGTACCTGCCGCGCTAGCTCAATTTCTTCGTCTGCTTTAAGCAGGGGATAGCGAGCCATCTCCTTGAAAAAAGCGCCCACCGCATCATCGTTAGATGCCTTACGATATCGAGAGGAGGCAGACGCCTGCTCTGAATACTGAACGGCGTACTGGCTGTCGTCGCTCTGGTCATCTTCAATTAAACTGTCTTCTAATGCGCTATCCTCGTCAACATCCAGGAGGTCTACTGATGAGGCCGTCTTTGAGGGGCTAGCCATCAGCACTCCGCGATCTGCCTTTTCTGCGGCGCTTGCTTTCGAGTTCTCCGATTGTGATGTCGCCCCTTCGACTATCTGTTCGGCTACCCGTTCGACTGCAGGTAGCGCTGTGGCAGCGCTATAAGAAGCCTTTGTTTGCTTTACCGAATTTTGATTCACTGAGTGGAGTGTCATAGATGGAATGCTGATATCAGAATTATGGGGGACTGTCATATATAGAATCAGGTTCACGTCAATGACGACATTCAGGGTTTGACTTTGGCTGTCGAACGTTTCTATATGGAAGACGTCTGACTAAGGCTCACTTTTAAGTGATTTGAAAGTTCGTTGGGTCAATTCCTAACCTAAACAAGCGCTATAGCTTGCTGCCGCCTTCCAGGCAGCTTCACTATAGCAATTCATTATTAGGAAACTATTAGTCCAAAAGACCTAACTGTTGCTTGAAACCTCTTAATTTCCGGGTTAATAGAGGCTTTTTCTCTGTTTATTACGCATCTGTTACATTCTATTGCTAGCGTTCTCATAGGCGTCTAAATAGACAGGCGCTCAGGTTATGGGTATGGCTTTGTCGTTTAAAAGACGTTGAAGAAAAGGCTGACAAAACATTCTTTATTTGAACCCAATTAGGCCAACTTTAAGAATAGAACGTATGGATGAGCTGATTCTAGCTAGCCGGGCAAAGTGGATAGAGGTCTTAGTTGATAGCCCAGGGGCTAAATCGCTCTATACCTACCGAATGCCGGACGATGACGAAGTTTGCCCAGGCGATATTGTTAGCGTCCCGTTTGGGCGATCGCAGGTGGGAGGTATTGCTGTTCGACAAGTAGACACCCTGTCTGAGGGGTTGATCCCATCGTCTATCAAACCTATAGAAAGTATCGTTAACTCTTCCTTTTTTACTAAAGGATATTGGCGCCTACTAGTCCGTGTCGCACGATACTATCAGACTCCTTTTGTTCGAGTCATTCGCACGGCGCTGCCGCCGGGCTTGCTGTCTAGGTCGCAGCGCCGCGTTCGGCTTTGTAATGGAGAAATAGATCTAAAAGACGACTGGTTAATAGATGGAAATATGGCTGGGCAGGCCTATTCTTTGCTGTCTAAACAGATAGTTGCTGTAATTGTGCGATCGCCTACAAAAGACTATAGCTGGCAGTACGTACAGCGTCAGATGCAGCAGCTTAGTCGTCAACAAGATGGTAGGCCAGCGAGTCGCAAGGCAATTAATCAGACGCTTCAAGGCTTGATTAAGGCGGGCGTGGTCGAGAGCTATTTGATGACGCCGCGATCGCCTCAACCTCAAAAGCGTCAGGCAGTTCTCCTGGTAAATGCCGCTCCTAACGAGCTTCTAGAAGGCGCCGAGACGTTGACCAATCGGCAGCAGGAGATTGTGAAAGGACTGGCCCGCGAGGGCGGCGAACTATGGCTAAGCGACGCGCTCCAGGTGCTAAACACGACGAGTAAAACGCTGAAAAAAATTGCAGACTGTGGGTATGTCGTTATTGAGCCGCAGGAGGTGCTGCGAGCGGGGAGTCATTCGAGTGCGCTGCCCGATCGGCCTAAAGCGCTGACGGTTGATCAGGCTGAGGCGCTGGCAGTTTTGCAGCATATGCGAGGCTATGAGGAGGCGTTGCTGCACGGGGTAACTGGATCGGGGAAGACGGAGGTTTATCTGCAGGCGATCGCCCCTATTTTGGCCGCTCAAAAATCAGCGCTAGTGCTGGTGCCAGAAATTGGTCTAACGCCTCAACTGACCGATCGCTTCCGCAGTCGTTTTGGCAATCGGGTATGCATTTACCACAGCGGACTGTCGGAAGGGGAGCGCTACGACACTTGGCGGCAAATGCTGGTGGGCGGGCCGCAGGTCATCATTGGGACGCGCTCTGCGGTTTTTTCGCCGCTGCCAAATTTGGGGATGATTATTCTAGATGAGGAGCATGATGGCAGCTTTAAGCAGGATCAGCCCATGCCTTGCTATCACGCTCGGACGGTGGCGCAGTGGCGAGCAGAGCTGGAGGGCTGCCCGCTGATTTTGGGATCGGCTACGCCTTCGATTGAGACCTGGGTGAGGTTTGGTAAAGGTGAAGGATCAGCCTCTTCTGTGAAGCGTCATTATCTAGCTCTACCCATGCGGGTTCACGCTCGGCCTGCGCCGCCGGTTGAGGTGGTGGATATGCGTAAAGAATTGCTGGAGGGCAATCGGACTATATTTAGTCGGCCTTTGCAGCTTGCGCTCGAAGCGATGATCGAGCAGGGCAACCAGGGGATTTTGTTTATCCATCGGCGAGGACACAGCAGCTTTGTGTCTTGTCGAAGCTGTGGCCATGTGATGGAATGTCCGAACTGCGATGTTTCTCTGTCTTTTCACCAAACGCATCAGGCGGCTACGGCCAGGTTGAAGTGTCACTACTGCGGTCACGGTGAGGCGCATCCTACGGAATGCCCTGCCTGCGCATCTCCCTATATCAAAAATTTTGGTAGCGGTACGCAGCGGGTGGTGAACGATCTCGCTAAGTATCTGCCTCAAGCTCGCTGTATTCGCTTTGATAGCGACACGACTCGAAACAAGGGGGCGCACCGGGCACTGTTGGCTCGTTTTGCGCAGGGCGAGGCGGATTTGCTGGTGGGAACGCAAATGCTGACCAAGGGGATAGATTTACCGCAGGTGACTTTGGTGGGGGCGATCGCGGCTGACGGACTTTTGTTTATGCCGGACTATCGAGCGAGCGAACGGGCTTTTCAGACGCTGACGCAGGTGGCAGGTCGAGCCGGGCGTGGGGAGCAAGAAGGGCGGGTAATTGTGCAGACCTATAGCCCTGAGCACGAGGCGATTAAGGCGCTGACCTATGGTTCTGATAGTTCTGCTAAAGCCTCTGATAGTTCTGTTAAAGCCTCTGATAGTTCTGCTAAAGCCTCCGATAGATCCAATGGTCCAGAGACGACTCAGATCGAGTCTTATAGTGCTTTTTTGCAGGCGGAGATGCGCGATCGCGCCGATCAGCAATACCCGCCCTATGGCCGACTTGTTCTACTCAGGCTGAGCGGACTAGATGCAAAAATTACTGAACGTGTCGCCGATAATCTGGCTGGATTATTGCAGCAACAGCTGTCTGATTCTGCATCTGATTTGTCTGGGCCTTTGACCGATTTATCTTTAGAAGACCATTCGCCTTATCGAATTATGGGGCCTGTGCCAGCGCCGATCTTTCGCCTAGCTCGGCGCTACCGTTGGCATATCTTAATCAAACTCAGCCCGGATGCCGCTTTGCCAACGCTAAAGCATTTGCAAGATCGCTGTCCTCAAGGCGTTAGCTTAACTATCGACGTAGAGCCGCTTAACCTGTCATAGTCAGATTCTTTAGATAAGAGGCATAACATCCTGGCGGCAGGCTGCTTGTGGATAGTAGACACCTCATCTAATCGTCAGCTTCAAAAGGCGCAGAGCGGCAAGAGATTTTATTCTTGAGAATTTACAGCCGCTGTTCTCTGGTTTCAGATGTCTGTTTCCAGATGTTTGGCCTGCCTAGTCATTCGACCTATCTAGTCGTTCGGCCTATCTAGTTGTTCGGCTTAGCCCCAGTCTCGGTCTTGGTCATCTCACTCCCTAGTCCTACCGACCGCCTCAGCCCAGACTTCAACTCTAAACAAACCTCATTAGACAAAACTCCTTTGTTCGTAAAATTCTCTCGGCTGATGCCCCTCGGCGTAGCACCTTTTAGTTGGAATGGCTGCACCGTCGCACTTCTCATCTTCTTCACCTGGATAATTAGCATTTTCGCTGCCTTTACGCTGGGCGCTAAAACGCTGAGTCCGGCACAGTGCGTTGCCTTTACCGGCTGGTTCACCTTCCTCTACACGGGTCTTTTTGTGACGGGCCACGATGCGATGCATGGCAGTATTGCACCCGCTAACTCTCGTCTAAATGACGCGTTTGGCAAGCTGGCACTGCTACTCTACGGCCTCATCTCTTACGAGGATCTGCGTCAGGCCCATGGCTACCATCACCAATTTCCGGCGAGCCACCGCGATCCTGACTTCCATAACGGCTGCGATATTCACCCTGTGCTTTGGTATCTACAATTCATGCGGCGCTATTGGACGCTGCGCCAGTGGATGGGCATCGTCATTCTTTACAACGGGCTGCATCGGCTGTTGGGCGTTCCCGAAGCAGACTTGCTCGTGTTTTGGGCAATTCCATCTCTGTTGAGTTCTGTACAGCTATTTTATTTCGGCACCTACTTGGTTCATCGCCAAATGCCGGATACCTACAGCACACCGCTGTGTGCTAACAGTACCTACTGGCCCTATCTCATCTCGCTGATTACCTGCTACCACTTTGGCTACCACCGCGAGCATCATGCTTGCCCCAACGTTCCCTGGTGGCAGCTGCCCCAAATTTCCTGGCAGGCTATAGAGCAACTGTCGCCACAGGCAATTCCTCAACTGGCCGAGAAATATAGCTGTGATAATAGCGGCAAGGCGTTGGCGACGATGAGCAGCCCTTTGGTCCAGCGCGATCGCACTCGTCTAAAAACATAAACACTCGCTATTAGCACCAAACCCATCTCTATTCGCCCGGCGATCGCCCCATAGTGATTGGGATCCCAATAGGAAACTGGACTCTCAAAGCGAAAGTTGCTGAACGGCCAAAAGTGGCGGTGCCCGTCGTCGTGATGCAAGGGCAAATCTTCCAGGCAGTGCAGCACAATGCTGGCAAACAGCAGCGCAATCCCCGTTCGGCGAGCGTAGAACATTACGCCTAGCCCTAGTAGTGCCAGTGGAATAGAGTTGAAAAAATCAAACGTCGCTTGCCAGGCCGGGCGATAGTATTCCTCACCCCAAATCTGCGATTCTGGAATATCCGTTGCGAGTTTGAGTGCGATATAAAAGACAAACATGGCCAGATCTGGAATCAGCGCTCCCCAAATAATGAGTGGGTTCCAGTCGGGCTTCTGCTTCTGATTAAGTAGGGCCAGATTCAAAATAGCGTGGGCAGGTGTGTTCATACGAAGATCGGAGCTGAGCGCTACAGTAAATCTACAGCCTTCTTGAAGATATCTACATTCAGGTATCACCTATGAAAATAATTCCGCTTGTTCTTACCGTTTCTGTCGCAGCCGTTGGCGGCACTCTATTTTTTACTAACCCCACCGAAGCGGACTACGCTCAATACGCTTCGCAGGTGCTGACTGACGAAGTGCAGGGATCTTTGTGCGAAGCAAAGGGTATTCCTCCGCTTTCAGAAAAGATAGACCAGGCAATTAGCGGTTTTTGTGAGAGAACGATCGGTAGCCTGCTCTCTAGCGATCGGGCGCAAGATATCTTGTTAGAGAATACTGAGAGAAAGAACAGGTTTCTCTTCAGCACTTATGAAACAACTTTTTCTGAACAAACTTATAAGTCTGTTGGCCTGTTCAATCGGTTTTACACATACGGTGCGAATTGGGACGGCGCGAATTGAGATGAAACAGAAGATTAAAGAAGACGTGTAGCAGTATGCCAGAACCGCCGCTAATCTATTTAGATCATAACGCTACAACGCCTGTAGATTCTAAGGTTATGGACTCGATGCTGCCTTTTTTTAGTCAGTACTTTGGCAATCCTAGCAGCCTTAATCATTCGCTGGGTTGGCAGGCAGAGGCCGCTATCGAAAGGGCCAGAGAGCAATTGGCCATCGCCATTCATGCCGAACCCATTGAGATTATTTTTACGAGCGGCGCGACAGAAGCGAATAATCTGGCGATTAAGGGCGTTGCCGAGTCGTACATGGCAGATGGCAAGCATATTATTACAGCTCAGACCGAGCACAGCGCCGTACTAGAACCCTGTCGCTATCTAGAAAGATTGGGTTTTAGCGTGACCTATCTACCCGTGTCGTCAGACGGACTGGTGAATCTTTTAGACTTAGCGCAGGCATTTCGACCAGATACTATTTTGGTGTCGATTATGGCGGCTAATAACGAGATCGGTGTTTTGCAGCCAATTACCGAAATAGGTGCGCTTTGCCGCGATCGCAACGTTATTTTCCATACAGATGCAGCCCAGGCATTGGGAAAAACTGCCTTAGACGTGCAGGCAATGAACATTGATCTACTGTCGGTGACCGCGCACAAGCTATACGGGCCAAAAGGGATTGGTGCGCTGTACGTTCGTCGCAAAAATCCGCAGGTACGGCTTGCGCCTCAGATGCACGGCGGTGGTCAGGAAAGAGGGCTGCGCTCGGGCACTTTGTATACGCCGCAGATTGTTGGCTTAGGTGCGGCGGTGAGTCGTGCGATCGCTCAACAACCCCAGGAAATGAATAGACAAAAAGTGCTCCGCGATCGCCTTTGGCAGTCTATTCGAGCGCTGCCTGATGTCTATCTCAATGGCCATCCTACCCAGCGTTTAGCCAACAATCTCAGCGTCAGCATAGAAGGGGTTAGCGGTACAGATCTACTCTCAAAACTTCGTCATCAGGTCGCTTTGTCATCGGGGTCTGCCTGTAGCGCTCAAAAAACGTCCCCTTCTCATGTGATTAAAGCGCTAGGACGGAGCGATGCCCTTGCGAAGGCAACGCTGCGGTTTGGCTTAGGCAAAGACACAACCGATGAAGCGGTTGATCGAGCGGGTGCGGCTGTGGTATCTGTGGTGCGATCGCTTCGAGCAATAAGATAAGCTGTGAAACGTCTCTAGTTAAATTACAGCTAAATTACAGGGCAATTACCGTCATGGCTTCAGAAACGCGGCGCAGTTTTGCTGGCGGACTTATTGGCTCGCGGCCACTCACTACCTCTGTAGCGCTGATGTACATCGGCATTGCTATCACCTTGGTTTTTGTCATTGCCGCTATTTTTGCGCCTATGTTTCAAGGCTGGGGCTGGCTGCAAAACCCCAACGACGGTCTTGCGAATGCGCCTCATTTAGCACCTTCCGCAGAACATTGGTTTGGAACTAGTCGCCAGGGCTATGACGTTTTTTCGCGAACGGTTTTTGGTGCTAGAGCGGCCTGGCAGGTGGTGCTAGTCGCTACTGCTATGAGCGTGGTGGTGGGCGTGCCGTTAGGAATGGTGAGCGGCTACTTGGGCGGCAAGCTTGACAAGGCGCTGCTGTTTTTGATGGATACTATCTACACGCTGCCGGGGCTTTTGCTGTCGGTAACGCTGGCGTTTGTGGTGGGCCGAGGGGTGGTCAATGCTGCGATCGCCCTCTCTATTGCCTATGTCCCTCAGTATTATCGAGTCGTGCGCAACCACACGGTAAGCGTCAAAAATGAGCTTTTTATTGAGGCGGCGCAGTCAATGGGCGCGTCTACTTGGGCCGTACTCTCCCGCTATCTATTCTTGAACGTGGTGCAAAGCGTTCCGGTTCTGTTTACGCTTAATGCCGCCGATGCGGTGTTAATTTTGGGTGGGCTGGGCTTTTTGGGTTTGGGCTTACCGGAGGCAACGCCGGAGTGGGGCGATTCGCTGCGTCAGGCTTTGGATGTGCTGCCAACGGGTGAAGTGTGGTGGACGGCGCTCTTTCCAGGACTGGCTATTACCTTGATGGTGACCGGGCTTTCGCTAATCGGAGAAGGACTCAACGAGTTTATTAATCCGCTGCTGCGCCGGGAGAACTGGGATTAGTTGGTAGAAAGACTCGACTTGGAGAAACCCTAATCAAAAAGCCGACCGATGTAAATTCGGTCGGCTTTTTGATTTACTGCCTTGATATATAAGCGTTGAGTCGAGTCAGCGAACCTGAACGTTAGCCCTGGTTTTTAATCGTCATAACTTCAACAATTTTCAAAGCCATTTCATCTGGAATCGCTAGAATTCGTCGTAAATCGTCTACAAAAGATTGTTCCTCTGAAGAGACAGTGCCATCGGAGAAGACTAAATCTACAGCGATGGTAAATGCGGTGGGCGCAAGCGCCGGAGGAAGCGATGCCTTGGCGCATTGAATTAGTTCATTTGGGCCGTGCTTTTTAAGCGCATCGACCAGATAGTCCTTCATGCGTTCGAAGCTGTCCATAGATGGCTGAAAAAGCCTCATGCGACCTAGCCTCATTCTCATTTCGGCTTCTTCTGACTCAGAGAGATAGCCGTCTGAGGCGATCGCGACTAAGGCGATCGCGGCAAATGCCTCTGCTGAGTTCAGCGCAATGCTCTCAGCTGTGCCCTTCCCAAATACCCTGTTAAAAATACCCATACGTTAAGCCCTTAGCCAATCAGCCTTCTTTTAAAAGGCCCAGTACATGCAGCGTAAATAGCGGTTTTATCCATTGGATAACGCTAAATATTAGCGAGATGCAGACGTTTATAAAATAGACATCGATCTTGCGTTTGCGCTGTGAGTATTGTTGGCAAGTACGAATGCTTTCTACCAGCAAAGGCGACCATATAAGCTACCAACTGCATAAGCTTCAGCGACTCTAGTGATAGCTCAGTCTTTGCCTAGTAAACAAAAAAGGGAAGAGATCTTGATCCCTCCCCTCTTTTACGGATGAATCAGGGGCTACCCGCTTCAGTCCTTTTTCATTAATCGCTTAGCTGCCTGAGCTTCTTGCAAAGGCGATCGCTAGACCGTCTGGCGCATTTCAGATTCGAGCTGACGCAGCAGGCCGTCATTTCCTTCTGCTTTAGCCACCTCAATGCGATGCTGCAAACTGCGAGAGATGCTTTGCTTATGAGTTTGGCTAGCTTCGTTCAACAGCTCCCGGCGAGCCTTAGCAGCAGTACTGTTGCCTGATAGCTTACGCAGCCCTTGTAAGGCATGAGCTTTGCGAACGGTCGCTTTAACGTCTTCAGGCTGACCCGATAGCTGAATCAACTGCCCCTGACGAGTGGTTTGATAAGCAACGCCGCGATAGGTAAGCTGCTCAGCGGGCTGAGGAATGGGCACATGCTGGACATAGCGGACAGTAGTCGCTTGGCCTCTGTACTGGCAGGCTACTTCACTTTCAGTGACCTCCAACATAGGAGGGTTGTAGTCGTAATCGACGCCGCGATAGGTAAGTTTCATTTTTTTCGTTCCCCAAAGGTGGAAATGTTAGAGAGTATTCAGAAACATTTGTGAGGCAACGCGTTCCTTCAAAAGGGGAGCCAGCTAACTGTCCTTATCGACTCGTGTCTTTATTGACTGTTGAGATAGCAACTTTTTACTTCCGTCTCCTGTTTAGCTGAGTG
>Ga0209194_1000746_pt1 | contig 23803 bp, 17 predicted proteins | sample COGITO_mtgs_1004_FD_184787 | JGI IMG/M metagenome (GOLD analysis project Ga0209194, IMG submission 184787) | Pelagic marine microbial communities from North Sea - COGITO_mtgs_100413 (SPAdes) (version 2) | ecosystem: Environmental > Aquatic > Marine > Epipelagic ...
GGATGTCGGTGATCCCGGCGGGGTCGACGTCGTAACAGTTCATGACATCAAGCACGGTCGGGCCGCAATCAATGAGAATATGTCCGTTGACCAGCATCGATGACATGGCGCGTAGCTTGGCTCGTGGATGACTCCTATCTTTGAATGGGTACTTGCGTGGCCAGTTCGCCGCACCTGTTCCCAGAAAAAGAAATTCGAGCTGTTTCGTGGGTGAGCTGTCGGCCTCCTTGGATTCTCCTTGTGGTTCGCCTTCCTTGGCATGGGCGGAGCCGGTCAGTCCTGTCGCCGCGAGTGAGGTGGCAAGTGAAGCAGCGCCCATGGAGGTCATGGTCAAAAAGTCCCGCCGGCTTGGGTTTGTCTCGCTATCTTTTGTCATTGGTTGAGTAAATATGGTGCTACTTGGTTTGCGTGCCTCTACTTCTTTCGGTCCCACGGATTTGCTGCCCGGGGCTCGTAGGAAGGCCGGGCGTCCTTGTCGGGAAGGGTGCTGACGATCTGCGTGAATTTGGCGAGAGCTTGCTGGTGACTCTCTTCCTTGCTGTCGATCAGGTTGGTTTCTTCTTTCGGGTCTTGCTGCAGATCATGCAGACGATCGATCTGTTTGTTGGTGTTGACCCAGACCTTGTAGCGCTTGTCGCGGATGACCCGTCCGCCAAAATCTTTGCCGGGACGGATACTCTCCCCATCCAGCTTTGCCTTACCAAAGCTCAGGGCCATGATCCAATCACGCTTGGAGTCCTTCTCTTTGCCGAGGATGAGCGGAGCGATGGAAGTCCCGTCGATGACGAGATCCTCCGGAACCTTTCCGCCTCCCAGTTCAACGAAGGTGGGCAGCATATTGGAGAGATCGGTGAGGGCATCGGTTTCGACACCGGCGGGAACGGTTCCCGGGCAGTTGACGATGAAGGGCCCGCAAACGCCGGCCTCGGTCTGCTCGCCTTTTGCCCCCTGGATCTTTTCCCCATTGAGTGAGCCCGTGATCGGCTTGTTCGTTCCGTTGTCACTGCAGAAAAAGATCATGGTGCGCTCACGGATGCCAAGGGCGTCCAGTTCGCTGACCACTTGCCCGACCATTTTGTCCACGTAGCGCACCATGGCCTTATGCCGGTCGAGTTTACTCTTGGCATTAGGTTCGTCCGGTGTGGCAACGAAGGGTGAATGCAGCAGGGGCATGGGGTAATAGAGACACATCGGTTCATCCTTGTGCGCGCGCATGAACTTGATCAGGCGCTGGGTGTATATGTCGGGCCCGAATTTGCCGGCGTAGGTGCGGCTACCATCCTCGGGGGTGTTGATGTAGGGGTCGTGATAGCGTTTGTCGCTCGGCGGGTTGCCGGTCTCAAAGCCGGTCCACATCGCCCAGTCATCAAAGCCGTGCTTCTTCAGAGCGTGTGGCTCGACCCGGAAGTCATTGATCTGCCACTTGCCGGCCGCGCAGGTGGCATAGCCGAGCTTTTTCATCAGGCGGGCAAAGGTGATGTTTTCTTTCTTTTTCCAGTCGAAATATCCGACTCCCCAGCGAGGAACATCCCAATGGCTGACCCACCCCGTGCGGTATGGGTATTTACCCGTCAGAAGCGTCGTGCGCGATGGCGTGCAGGACCCCATCGAGTAGGCATTGCTAAACTTCATGCCGCCTTCTGCGAGCGCATCGATATGCGGAGTCTTGATGTCGTCCGCCCCGTAGCAGCTGACCCAGTCTTTACCCAGGTCATCGATCATGATGCAGAGGATGTTGGGCTTGGATATAGACGCTTGCCCTCCTCCCGCCTGCTTCGCAGTCGCACCGTCGGCCGCGGACAAAACAGAAGGGTGAAAAGTGAAGAGTGAAGAGAGAAAGAGGAGGATGGTGAGTCGTTTCATTGGCTGGGTTGGTTATTGATTAAGGTAGGTTGGGAAGATGCTTTCAGTAGGGTTTTTTATTGCTTGGACCTCTTGCGCAGCGTTCCTCTGCCACTCTTCCAGAGGATGATGTTTTTCACATCATTTTTCGCTTCCGGGCCGTCTGTGCTGCGACCTCGCTCCACATCCGATGTGAGGTCTGCCAATAACTTCTCAGCGATTTCGGGGTGGGTGAGGTAGAGGTTGTTCTGCTCACTCGGGTCTTTTTCCATGTCGTAAAGCTGCGCCTCTGGTGCAGCTTTACTCACGGGGTCACGTTCCTTCGGGGAGGACCAGCCGCCGGATCCTCTGGCCAGCAGCAGTTTCCATTTGCCCTGGCGATAAGCGAAGTGGCCTGAAATGGAATGATGGATCACGCCCTTGCGCGTCGATACAATGGGTTTGCCAGATAGGGCAGGAAGAAAGCTCACGCTGTCTTCGGCGATTTCTGGTGCTTTTTCTCCGGTGATCTCGGAAGCGGTGGCAAAGAAATCCACCAAGGTAATGAGCTGGTCACAACGAGAGCCGGGCTCAACCTTGCCCGGCCAGCGGACCACAAACGGCACCCTATGTCCGCCGTCCCAGATGTCGGCCTTGGAGCCGCGGAAGTGGGCGCTGACATGGTGGCCTTTCTCGCGCAATTCGGCAATGTTAGCTCCCTTCGAGGTGCCATTGTCACTGGTGAAGATGAACAGGGTGTTATCTGAAAAGCCGTTTTCTTCCAGAGCGTCGGAGATCGCGCCTACAGTCGCATCGGTTTGCATGACGAAGTCGGCATGGGCGTTCAAGCCGCTTTTTCCCTGCCATTCTTTGGTGGGCACAATCGGGGCATGGGGTGAACCGAGTGGGACGTAGAGGAAGAAGGGTTGCTCGGGTGACTTGGCGCGCTCTTCAATATAGGCCACTGACTTTTCGGTCAGGCGAGGCAGGTTGTGAATTTCCTCCAGCTTTTCGATGACCTTGTCGTTTTCGATGATGGTGTCCATATGTCCGGCGTGATGGATGCCATGAAAGTAGTCAAAGCCGCGTGTGGTCGGTCCATCGGGGATGGTTGCCCCGATCGGTGCACGACCTTTCTTGGTTTGACCCTTGGCTAGTATCTCGCCTGTCTTGGGATCTTGATACTGGAAATCCAGATGCCACTTGCCGATGATCCCGGTGGCGTATCCTTGTTTCTTGAGTAAGCCCGCCACGGTGAGGCGGTCCGGCGCAATCAGGCAGGGTCTGAAGCCAGTGGCCACCCCGTTCTGCAGCCTCGTGCGCCAGCTGTAGCGGCCAGTGAGGAGGCCGTAGCGGGTGGGGGTGCAGACCGCGGAGCCTGAATGGGCATCGGTAAAGATCATGCCTTGCTTGGCGAGCTTATCGACGCAGGGGGTTTTGATTTTGCCGTTCTCCGGGTTCAGGCATTGCACATCTCCGTAGCCGAGGTCGTCACACATGATGAGGACAATGTTGGGTTTTAATTCGGGGGCTGGGTTCTCAGCAGCGATGCCAGTGGTGCTGCTAGCAATCATCATCGCGGCAAAAGCGCTGCGCAAAGAATTTGTTAGAGAATTTCTTAGGGTATTTGTTATCGTCATCGTTTGTATTTCTTGTGGAAGTTTGTATTTCTTGTGGGGCTCGGTCTCTGTGTGTGAGGCTTCATTTCAAGGCCTTGCTCCGGCGCAACTCGGTAGCCAAAAAGTCGACGGAGCGCTGGATGATATCGTCGACCGACGGATCGATGGGGGTGGAGCCATCGGCCTTACGCCAGTTGTGGCCGGCGTTCTTGATGATGAAAATCTCGACAGGGGCAGCGCAGGCCTTCGCCTTTTTCTGCATGTAATAGGCGTGGTGCACGGGAATGGTGGTGTCTCCGTCGCCCTGAATCATGAGCAGTGGTGGGCTTTCTTTGCGCAGGTAATTGACCGGGCTGACTTCTCGGTAGAGGCGCAGTTTATCAGCGGGTGGGGTTCCCGACTTGAGCACACGTGCTCCGAAACGATCGCGGAATTTTGCGCGGCCATCGTGATTGAATAGCTCGGTCTTCTCAAAGTCACAGGGGCCATACCATGAAACACCGCCAAGCATGGTGAAGCGCTGGCCGGCAAGCTCTGCGTCACCGGGAAAGTCATCCGGCTGCGTCAGCAGTAACATCTGGGCGAGCTGGCCGCCCGCAGAGTCGCCATAGGTAAAGACGCGGGTTGAATCGAGATGCAGCGCCTCACCATGCTTGGCAAGGTAGCGCACGGCGTCCATGGAGTCGGTCACACAATCGCGGATACTTGTCTGCCCGTTCTTGCAGAGCCGATATTGCACGGCTGCGACACAAAAGCCCGCTTCGGTCAAACCACGCACCGTCTGGGCAATTTTTGATCGCCCCTGTGCCTTGTTCTTGCTGCCCGCCGCCCAGCCGCCGCCGTGGGTGTAGACCACCAGGGGATAGGCACCCACAAGCTCAGTCGCTGGATAGAAGAGGTCCAGATGCAGATCCTTTTCAGCCGTCGTCTTGTAGACGATGTCCGCTTTCAGATGAATCGGCGCGCTGCCCGAGGCAGGCTCCGCCCGCGACGACACGCCACTCACCAAAATGAGCGGAAGTAAAATGAGCCTGAATGTATTCATGACGTCTTTAGGTGTCCTTTATCGTTTGCGCCGCGTTCGGCTATTTGAAACTGATCTCGACGCTTTCGAGCATCGGCTTGGATGCGTTTTCGGTGGTGTCCTGCAGCTTTAGCTCAAAGCAGAAGCCGTAGCCTGCTGGCAACTCGCTCAGATCCATCGACGCGGGGATGCGCTGAATTTGTTTGGAGAAACCTTCGATGTGGTCATAGCTCTCTTTGAGCTCTGCCCAGTCACTCCAGGTGTCGGCCTTGCCGTCATTGGTGGTGTCCACTCCGACGCGGGCTTCTACTTTCTCGACCCATGGCCCTGGGCTGACGTAGTCATGTTTGGTTTGATTGATGAGATAGAATTGACCTTCGGCAAAGCCGATGTCCGGGTCTGGGTGGCCGCTGCCGAGTTCACCAATGAACTCGAACTTTTGATCCAGGCTAGGGGAGGTGAACAATCCGATGCGGATCTTGTCATGAATAGGATGGTAGTCTGCCGTGAGGTAGTATTGTCCGCCGATGGCGATGGCCGCCCAGTCACCGTAGGCGTGCTGCTCGGGCTCATGGACTTCGTATTTGGCAAAAGCTCGTTGGCTTCCTGCTTTGATTTTAGCCTTGGTGTCATGTTTGGTGTCATGTTTGGTGTCATGCTTGGTGTCATGCTTGGTGTCATGCTTGGTGTCATGCTTGGTGTCTTCCTTGGCTGGGACTCTTGCGGGGAAGTTTTCAGGGTCGTCCGCGTGCCAGTGGGGGTGGGGATACTCTTTAAACTTGCCGGTCGGCTTGGTGCGTTCATCCACGGCAGGGGCCAGGATTTTGAAGTCGCTGATGCCATCGTCACTGACGGCATGTCCCGCCAATGGTGAATCCCACGAATGCCTGCCAGCGTCGATCGGGCTCCAGTCTTCATAGATCAGATGGAACTTGCCATCGAGGTCACGAATGATGACGCAGTCTGAGCCGTCGGAGGGGTCCTTGAAGGCAAGTCCAACATCTTTGCCCGGCTTGCCGTCGGTCAGGTCATCGTCGATGTAGAGATGAGGGTCCTGGTCATTGGGGAAGTCGTAGTAGATGTAGGCTTTGCCATCGACAAACTCTGCGGTGGTGGACCATTTAGCATGTTTAGCGGTAACGCAGCCGTGGTGCACCCAGTTCACCATGTCGCGGCTCTGCCAGGCGTGGTAGCCGCCAGCACTTTTCTCTAAGCCACCGGGAGCATTGAAGAGCTTGGGATGCGGCGTGGTCTGCAGCTCAATATCGAAGCCCTCCAAGTTGGCCGATGTTGATTCGAACCCTGCTTTACGCGGAGCTCTGTGTCGCCCGAGTATCCAGTAGTCATTGGGCCCCTTAGCGAGAAAGATAGGAGCGTCACCCAGAGTGGGCGGGCAGACCTTTTTCTCAGTCGGCTCCCAGTTGTCCCATCTTGTTGATGCGGTCAGTGTGATAGCTTGCGCTGAGCGTTTTTTCTTAAAGCGCTGCAGCTTGCTGTGGTATGTGCCTTCTTTGCCCGTAGGGGAGAGGGTGTTGTTCTCGATCGCAAGGCCATTGAGACCATTGAGGCCATTGAGCTCGCGGCTGGCGCCGTTCCACTCTTCGCCGCTGTCGATTCGCCAGCTGTTATCCTCTTTGGCAGCAGCCTGCCCGTTTACCAGTGATGTGAGGCCGATAAGGGCGAGCGCTATTACTTTGTGTATCATGATTTTTTATTTGTTGTGGTTGCGTTTCGCTTTTTTGACATTGCCTTCGAGGTCGACCTGCTTGGTGTTTTTCAGGGCTTGATCGGCATCCTTAACGATGACATTGGGAGTGTGTTGTTCCTGGTCCGTAACGATCTCAAACGACCAAGCGTAGTTGCTTTCACCTAGCTGTGCCGGTGGTGTGATGTGCAGGCCGGCGGGAGTCATCTGCCATTGAACATCGCCAGGGCTGCCAAGCAGCTTCACGGACTTGACCGTGTCGGCACTCCATTCAGCTGTTGCGTCGATGGTGAAGGGTTTGGTGGGTTTGGCCAGTTTGATGGCGTAGAGGTTTTTCCCTTTGGTGGTGAAGGCGAGGTGTTCGTTCTCCTGATCGCAGACTTTCCAGTAGCGGCTACCATAGATCGCAGCGCCGTTGATCTTGAGCCACGTGCCCATGGCGCGCAGGCGTTCCACCTGGGGTGCAGGAATGGTGCCGTCAGCCTTGGGACCGATGTTAACAAGGAAGTTGCCATTGCGGCTGATCACCTCGACCATCTCGTGCATGACATCTTCTATGCTCTTGTATCGATCACCTTCGAGGTAACCAAAGGAGGTGCCAAAGGTGGTGCAGCTCTGCCACTTAGGGCCAATGACCTTCATCTTGAGGTTGTCTTTCTCCAGGCAGCCAACGCCATCCGGCCAGTTGCGCTGCCCTCCCTTGTTGTTCACATAGACCGCCTGGCCACGTGCGGCCCCATGGTTCATGAAGCCGGTGATCATGCCACGGAGCGCATCGTCCAAATACTGGATCTCGGGTTTTGCCTGTCCTTTGCGCACCCTGTTGCCGTCACGGGTGTAGATGGGGAAGTCATCCATCCACAGCATGTCCGGGTTATACTTCTTCTGGATTTCCTTCCAGCGTGCGACGTAGTCATCCACATAGTTCTTGCTGTAGCTGAAATCCGGACCATAGAGCATGGCTGCTTCCGGATCACGCTTGATCTCCTCGGCGATATCGTCAATGGGCTCGCTATGGACGACGTATTGGTCCTTGGCAAAAAATCCGGTGTGTCGCTCGCGGTGATAGGAGGGCGCATACTTGAGGCCTTCTTTGCGCAGGGCCTTGCCGAGATCACCAACGAGGTCGCGCTTGGGGCCTTTGTCGACCGCGTTCCATGGGGTGAGATCGGAATCCCAGTTGGCCCAGCCGTCATGGTGCTCGGCAGTCATGACCACGTATGTTGCCCCCACCTCCTTGAAGAGGCTGGCCCATGCTGCAGGGTCCCAATTCTCAGCCTTGAATTCCGGAATGATGTCCTTGTAACCAAACTCTGGTGGGTGAGCTCCCCAGCGCTCTTTGAGGTAGGGGTAATAATGCTTGGGGTCACGGTAGATAAGTTTGGGCACATGCTCGGAGTAGCCGCTCCCACCCCTGCGGTAGCCAATGGCACTGTAGGGTCCCCAATGAATGAAGATGCCGATCTTGCCATCGTCAAACCAGGCTGGGACGGGCATTTCTTGCAATGATTCCCAGGTGCCGTCGTAGGCGGCTTCCGTGGCAGCGGGCTGTTCTTGAGCAGCTACTGAGCCCGCGGCACAAAGGAGCAAGACCCCTATGCTGACAATGCGCGGGATTTGCTTTTTTGCCTTCCAGTTTTTCATGGTTCCGCGCATGTGAATCATCTCCTTTAAAACGTGAACTGTATCAGCTTCTGTCATTCTTCCTATCCCCATTTTTTAGGGTACGCTTTGCGTCAGTTTAAGTTGAGAGTTTAAGTTGAAGAAGAGGGAGCCGCCGGCCGCAGGCCGGCGGCTGTTCTTGGTTCCTAGTTCTTGGTTCTTCGTTGTCGCCGCATCGTGGCTATCCTTCATCGCTCATCGCGGCTATCGCTCATCGGCCACGGAGTGGCCAAGCCGCTAAGAATCCGCTGGAAATAAAACCCCCCGCCGTGTTACGGGCGGTTTTTTTAAGTTGAACTCTTAACTCGAACTGCCGCACCGCGGCTCATACAAGCTCTGCGTCTGCGCAAGTCAGCGCGCTTGGGCTTTCCGGATCCAGCCCGGGTAGAGATAGGTGCCACTACCATTGTTCTGCTGTTTGGCACCGGGGGTGGAGCGGCCGTCGGCGATGTATTTCTCAGCGAGCTGGGTGAGTTCTTTGACCTTGTCTGGATGTTTGCCGGAGAGGTTGTTGGTCTCGGCGGGGTCGGCTTGCGTGTCGAAGAGTTGCACCCATTCATGGGCGGCGAGCTTTGATTTGTTTTTGCCGGGCTTGGGCTCGGTCCAGCCGCCTGATCCAGGGCAGAAGGCGAGCTTCCACTTGCCCTTGCGGATGGCAAAGCTGCCATTGATCGAGTGATGGACGGTGGCCTCGCGTATGGGAGCGGTGGCGGTTCCTTTTAAGACAGGTAAGATACTGACGGAGTCCTCGGCGGCGGTATCGGCTACTTCTGCACCGACGATGTCGGCACAGGTGGCGAACAGGTCGACCAGGCAGACGGTATCATCAGAGATGCTGCCGGCTTTGACCTGGCCATCCCAGCGGGCGATGAAGGGCACACGGTGACCACCCTCGTAGATGTCAGCCTTGTGGCCACGGTAGATATCACTGGCGTAGTGCTTGCCAGCTTGATCGGGGGCGTTCTCTCCCGTGCGGAACATCAGTTGGGACTGGTCCTTGAAGCCTTTTCTGGCGGCGTTGCTGCAGCCATTGTCTGCGGTGACGATAATCAGCGTGTTGCCGGCAATGCCTGCTTCTTCCACGGCTTTCACCACCTCACCAACGGACCAGTCCGTCTCCATGACAAAGTCCCCGTAGGCCCCGAGCGGGCTTTTGCCCTGGAAATTTTTCGAGGGAACAATCGGGGTGTGCGGACTAGCCAAAGGCATATAGAGGAAGAAAGGTTTTTCTCCCTGTGCCTGCTGCTTGATATAAGCCGCGGCCTTTTCGGTGAGCACGGGAAGCACATCCACGGCTTCGAAGTCGGCATGAGCCGCGCCCATGCGGAGGAATTTTTTCTCGGTGGTGCATTCGCCGACAAAACGCTCGTTCTCAATCCAGATGTAGGGTGGCATGTCGAGCGAGGCGGAGATGCCGTAGTAGTAGTCAAAGCCGACGGCATTGGGCCCGTTTTTGATCTGCCCCTTCCAGTCGGTGTTTTTGGCAACGGCACCCAGACCATTCGTCGTGGGGAAGTTCATGCCAAGGTGCCATTTGCCGAGCATGCAGGTGGTGTAGCCGTTCTGTTGCAACATGGAGGCAACGGTCTCCCGGCCGGATTCAATCATGGGAGGGGAGAAACCGCCGAGAACACCTGCCTTCTTTTTGCTGCGCCAGTTGTAACGCCCGGTGAGCACACTGTAACGGGTGGGAGTGCACACTGCCGACGAGCTGTGCGCATCGGTGAACTTCATACCGGTCTCAGCCAGGCGATCCATGTGCGGCGTGTCGATCTTACAACGATCACCGCCGTAGGTTTTCACATCCCCGAGTCCCCAGTCGTCTGCGAGGATGAAGATGATGTTGGGGGCTTGTATTGAAGAGCTTGCATTGATGCTCCCCGCCGGTCGCACCCCATCGGGGCTGTCTTGCGACAGTCTATCTCGCTCCGCTCGGTTTCCTTCGGTCGCCCGCTGGCCCGCTGGGGCAGCTGCAAAGGCGGACATAGTGAATCCGCCTAAGGCGGATGAAGTGAGAATGAAGAGAGTGATGCTAAGGCGGTTCATGGTGACTGGATCAATGGTCAAACCTCAAGCTAGTGACCAAAATTGATGGCCACCAGAGATATTTTTGAGGATGAGTCTATCAAGGCTGCTTTGATACAACGTCAAGGATCGATAGACTCTTTCAGTAGGGCCTCTGCTTTACGCTTCTGTTTTTGTCCTTCTTTCGGCTTTCTTCCTCCGGGACTGGGATTGCTCCAGCCGCCTGATCCAGGACAGAAGGCGAGCTTCCACTTGCCTTTGCGGATGGACTAATCAATCAAGCCAAGCCGGTGGGCGATGGAGACGGCACCGGGGGCGTTGTGGGCATCCAGCTTATGGTAGATATGGCGGATGTGGGTGTCTACGGTGGCGTAGCTGATGCTGAGCTGATCAGCGATTCCCTTTTTGACCATGCCATCGGCGAGCAGTTGCAGGATTTCGTATTCACGTTTGGAGAGTTCTTGCACATCTTGCGGTTCCGGGGCCGGGGTCTCTTTGATTCTCAGCCGCTCCACAAGATAGCGGGCGACGCCTGGATCCAGTGAAGCCCCACCCGCGCAGGTGCTGGCGATGTGTTCTGTGATCCGTTTGATGCTGGCTGACTTGAGCAGGTAGCCGTGGGCACCGCGGGAGATGGCACGCAGGATGTCTTGCTGTGCGTCGGACTGGCTGAGGATGAGGATTTTTGTCTGCGGGCAAAGCTCAAGCAGGCCGGGCAAGGCATCCAGACCACTCATGCCGGGCAGGTTGAGATCGAGTAGAATGAGATCCGGTTTAGCCTCCGCTTTTCCGAGCTCGCGCAGGGCGATCTCCGCAGTGCCGAACTCCGAGTGTAGCTTGACTGAGGCATCTCGCTCAAAGGCGAGCTGTAGCACTTCACGGTAGGCGTGGTTATCCTCGATGACGGTGACTTGGTAGTTTTTGGACATGATCTGATGGTTGATGGGTAGAAGGCTTAGCCGAAGGGTGATGTGCGTGACCGCAGGGAAAGTAGGATGCGGCTGCCGCCATCCTCCGGTGTGGTGATCTCGAGCTTGGCCTTGAGCAGCTTGGCGCGGCGTTTGAGTGCGGAGGGAGTGTGGCCGTGCAGACCGGTGCCGTTGTCGGTGACTTCCAGAGTAAGCTGGGTGTGGGCCCCCCGTATGGTCTTGCTGATACTGACATCAAGGTGGGTTTGAACTGTAGTCGCCCCTGAGTGACGCAGGATGTTAATCAGAGATTCTTTGTAGAAAAGCAGCAGGTCAATACGTGTGCGGCGGCGCAAAAAAGGGAGATTCTCCTCACCGGTAATGCTGAGCTGGTGCTCAAGATCGGCGAGCAGGCGGGTGGATTCACGTTTCATCTCAGCGGCGAGATCATCGCACAGCTTTTGCTTAAGCAACATGTGTGAGCAGTCCTTGGCTGCGGTTCCCGTGCGCTTGGTCAAACTGCGGATACGCTGCACGGCATCATTCAGGTGCTCAGGATCGTCCAGTGAGTCCTGGGCGAGTTCGCTGAGCTTGCCAATGGCGTGCAAGTTAGCACCGAGCTCGTCATGTAGATTGGCGGCGATGCGCTCACGGATCAGGGTTTCCTGTCTGGTGCGGTGCAGACGCTCATAGAGAAGGATGAAGCCAACGCCCACGATCAGTGCAGCCACCGCCCAGACAAGTCGGCGGATGTTGGTTTTTTGCCGGCTGTATTTTGCCTCCAATGCCGGCATAATGGCGGCAAGTTCGCGCTCCAGATCGTGGCGGCGGGAAAGTTCGCCGAGCCATTGCTGCATGGGCAAGAGGTTGCCGTAGAAATTGCGCCCGTCAGTCAGATTAGCGGGGGAGAGGCCCGCGGCAGAGGGCATGAAGTTAGTCTGCACGTCCTTGCCATGGGCGACGTTGCTACTGCCTGAGAAGATTTCAATTTCGGCAAAACCAAGGCGGAGAAAATCCGTGCCGACTCCCTTGTCGATGTAGGGTTTGGGTGCACTCAGGCGCAGGTAGCGATGTTTTGCCTGTGAATCGCTGGAGACGGGCCACTCGAGGATCGGCCCGATCTGATGGATGGTGGACAGGCTGACATCAAGCAGGGTGTCGGGTTTGGAGAAAGCCGCATCCATGGAGCCTTCGAGCACAAAGTGAGACGGCGTGCCGAAGTCTCCCGGATAAGACTGGGGCAGGGTGTCTCCCTGCTCGACGGTGTGTATCCTGATAACATGGATTGGAAAGGACTGGCCGAGGTCAATGGTGATGCGGGGTATCTGGGTGCCGAGCGGAGCACTGACGAAGGGTGGGCTTTGTTCCCCCGTGGGAGCATTCATGACGTAAGGGGTGATACCATCCACCAGGTTGGTGGTCTGCCAGGCGCTGTCATCGTTCCGGGAATTGCGGGGACTGCTGTGAACGCCTTGCCTCAGTGCCACATTGCGGCCCTTGCTGAAGGCGAGCACCTCGGCGAACTGGAGAATGTATTCGTTGTTGAGGGCCCGGCGGTTGAGACGGCTGGCTTCGATTCTGATGCTGCTGAATGTATCCTGTAACTCGACAGGTATGACCACCGGCGAGACCCTAGGCAGTAGCTCGCTGGTATCCGGGTAATCGGCGATGATGCTGGCAGGGGAGGTGGTGCTCCCCCTGGCCGTGATGGTGAACGCTGCCGGGAAGGCGTCCGCCTGGAAGGTTCCGTGGGTATCCCTCCAGATCGTGGGCACCAGGACGATCTCATCCAGGGTGGTGGGTTCAGCGAATTCGATTTCCACCCACTCCTTGTGCTCAGGCGGCTCAGGATAAGGATGGGAGCGGTAGCCAATGGAGCTCACCCCGCTGTTGAGGCTATGGTAGGCAAGGGTGGGTAACTCAGCGTTGATCTCTGCCTTGCGTTGCTCCAAGGCGGTGATTGAGGGCGATCTGTCCGCTTGGCACGCCATCAGCAACACCACAGCACCAAGAGACAATATCTTGGAGAGGAGAAAACCCGTGTTATGATGGCGGAGAATATAGCGCATAGCGTTCTGGTATCATTATATTGCGAAAGGGAGGCTTTGTCGATGTGGCAGACAAAGAGGTAGCCATGTGCCACGGCGGTGGCCGCTCTTCATGTCCGTTTTACCCTGACCCATTCTACCCTCTTGTTGTCTTGTATCCCGGGTCATTCGCCAAGTGCTGAGGCATCACGTAAACTCGTGATGAAAAAGGGGTAGCTCGGCAAGATCACCCTCTGCTATTCTATACTCGTTATTAGCAGTTATCGAAAGTCCTGCTGCAAGAATCCTAAAACCTCTAAAATCATGAAAACTAAAACCTACATCAAAAAAAACAGCAGCAGTTACCCAGGCTTAAACCACGGGGCCAAACTTCCAGCACTCATCGCCGCAGGGATGTTGGGCATGACTGCGGCATCGTCAGCTGCGCTCGCTCTCCTCGACCTCGGCACCCTCAATACCACTGGCGAAGATGAAACCGGATGGACCAGTACATTCAATGATGACACCTGGCAGGCTGGGCTAACCGGCCGCAATGGTCCGAGTGGTCCTTGGTTTGCACAATTCAACCACACAGCGACTGGAACCAGTGACGGGGACGCGCTCATAGCGGCAAACTACACGCTCTCTTTTGATGCGGCTTGGACCTTTAATGCCGCCTCTGATCCCGGGGTCACCAACGTGCAGGTCTTTGCTTGGGACGGCGCTACGGAAACCGCCTTGGCAGACGCAATCGCATTTGATCTGCCGGGTGTCTACCAGACCTGGGATTCCTTTGAATATGACTTCTCCATCGCTCCGGGAGATTCGGTGATTGGTCAGGATCTGCGCATCAAGTTTAATACTCCCAGTGGCGGTGGTGTAGGATTTGACTCGATCATTGTGTCGATTCCCGAGCCAAGCTCGACAGCCCTTCTTGGCCTTGGAGGCCTTGCCTTCATCATGCGCCGCAAGCGCAGCTGATCTGCAATGAATGATAGCCGCCGGGCGAATTCTGTAACTTGGCCTACCAACTTCAACTTGAAAAACCCTGTCCCTGCATCAGCGGCAGGGTTTTTCTCTTTTCACCCTTTCACTTTGCCCACAAGCTATCTGCATGATGCATTGCGCCGGCAGTAGAGCACGCCTGATGCGTTTATCCTTCATCATCCTCACTGCTCTGGTCTTTGTTCTCGTCTGCCCGCTGATTGCACAGGCTGCGGCTCCCGTCTTGGAGGTTGCCAATCCGCGTTGCGAGTACCGGGTCAATCCCTTGGGGCTTGATGTCGCGCACCCGCGCCTGAGTTGGGAGTTGGCCTCCGACCGGCGTGGGGTGAGGCAGCTGACTTACCGCATTCTGGTGGCGTCTTCATCTGAGCTGTTGGCTGAGAATAAGGGGGATCTGTGGGACAGTGGGATTGTCCAAAGCGACCAGTCGATCCAGATCAAGTATGCGGGCAAAGCGTTGAACTCTGGAACCCTTTGTTACTGGAAGGTAATGGTGCAGACCACGGATGGCGCGGCGGCAGAAAGTGCCGTGAGCTTCTGGAGTATGGGGATCTTGAATCCTGATGAGTGGCAGGCGAAATGGATTGGGCTGGAGGATGACTCTAGCGACGATAGCTACGAGCATGAAGTTTCCGAGGGTGATCTGGTCATTCAAAAAGCGACTCTGAAGGGGCAAAACAAATCCATCGATGTGACGGCGATTTTCAATGAGAACGTTGATCGGGGCACGTTGGGCATTACCGTCACTCCTGAGGCTCTCGGGGTCGAAGATCCGGGTGGGATGAAGCAAGTGACGGTGGAGTATGAATACAACGGCAAGTCGTTCATCAAACAAACTCCACTGGCCAACACACTGGGAGATATTTATTTGCCCGAAGGCAGTATGTTCATGGATACGCCGGCCGGTCAGGATGAGCGTCGCCGCTGGGCCGTGCCACGCCAGCTACGCAAGGAGTTTGAGTCTGCCAAAAAGGTGAAGCGTGCCATGCTGTATGTCACCGCGCTGGGTCTTTATGAATGCCGCATTAATGGCAAGCGGGTTGGCGACCACATTCTCGCTCCGGAGTGGTCTGATTATAACAAGCGACTCCAATACCAAAGCTATGATGTCACTGGCATGATCAAACCCGGGGGAAATGCCATGGGGGTGATGCTAGGCAACGGCTGGTATTGTGGTGGATGGATGCAGTGGCGCAAAGAACTGCACCCTACCTACGGACGTGATCCCAGCCTGATCGCGCAGCTTGAAATTCAATATACCGACGGTACTGGGGACCTGGTTGTGACCGATGAGACCTGGCGCGCTACCACGGATGGTCCGGTGCGCTTCTCCGGCATCTATGAGGGCGAGATTTATGATGCCCGGCGGGAGATGCCCGGTTGGGATCAAACAGGTTATGATGATCAACATTGGGCCCCGGTTGTCATCCGTAAACAGAAGGCCAAGCCTGAGAAGCTCGATTTTAAAACGGGCCAGCTCGTCTGGCAACGCAGTGAGCCGATTCGTAAAACCGGGGAGATCACACCGGTTGCTATCACCGAGCCCCGCCCGGGTGTTTATGTAGCAGACATGGGGCAGCTCTTCAGCGGCTGGACCCGTCTTCAGGTGCAGGCAGCGGCAGGCACAATCATTACCATGCAGCATGGGGAAATTCTTAATCCGGACGGTACGGTCTATGTCGACAATCTGCGCGCCGGACACTTCGGCAAGGGTGACCGGCAGATCGACCGTTACTTCTGCAAGGGAGATGGACTGGAGGTTTTTGAGCCGCATTTCACCTATCACGGCTTCCAGTATGTTGAGCTGCACGGCCTGCCGCGCAAACCAACACCCGGGGAAGTGACCGGCATGATCTTCCACACCGATTTCGGCAAGGGCTCTACCTTCGATTGCTCCAATCCATTGCTGTCAAAATTTGTGCGCAATATCAAGTGGTCGATGCGGGCCAACATCATGGGTATTCCAACTGACTGCAATCAGCGCGACGAGCGCTGCGGCTACACCGGGGATATGAACTTCTTCATGCCTGCGGCTCTCTATAACTACGATCTCTCTGCCTTCTTCAACAAGTGGTTGGCCGATGTCAAGGACACCCAGAAACCGGGCGGATGGTTTCCCGATCATGCCCCTTATTATGGTCCCGGGCCGGGGCCGAATGTCGGTTGGTCAGATGCCGGCGTTCTTTGTGTCTACCGCATGTATCGTGAATATGCGGATACTAGCATCATCGCAAAGCATTATGATTCCATGACCAAGGCGATGGATCACCTCACCCGCACCATCAACCCGGACGGCACCCGTGGAGGCAAAAATGAGCGCGCGAACCAGGAGTGGCGGATCGGGCTGACCGATCATGCCAAGGCACCAGGCGGCAACAAGGTGTCCATTCTCACCACGGGAACCGCCTACCTCGCCCACAACGCGGATGTGATGGCCCGGATGGCTGAGGCGATCGGTAAAAAAGAAGATGCGGCCAAATACCGTGCCCTCTATGAGCTAACGAAAAAAGCCTTTGCCGATCACCTCATCGACGACCATGGGCGCGTGCATTCTGACTCGCAGACCGGTTACGCTTTGGCGTTTACCATGGGTCTGGTCCCGGAGGAGAAAAAGGAGCTGGTGAGCCAACGTTTCGGGGAACGGATTGAAAAGGTGGGGCACATTGCCACCGGCTTCATGGGTTGCCCCCGAGTGCTCCAGGCCCTTGCCTTGGCGGGGAGAAGCAAGGATGCGTATCAACTCCTGCTAAGTGAGGGCTACCCCTCTTGGCTCTACATGTCCAAACATGGCAATACGATCTGGGAGCACTTTGGCAGCAGACTGCCTGATGGATCGCCAGCTAATCCACGCATGAACTCTTTCACTCATTACGCGCATGGCGCGGCCGGTGCCTTCGTCTTCAGCCACATTGGCGGCATTATTCCCGAGACACCCGGATACAAGAGGATCACGATCAAGCCGGTGATGGAAAAAGGGCTGGGCTGGGCGAAGACTCGTTATGATTCGATTCAAGGCCCCATCGAAACCAGCTGGAAGCTCGCCGACGGCTTTGTCTATCTGGATGTCGAGATCCCCGCCAACACGATGGCCACGCTCCATATCCCCGGTCAGCATCCCAGCAACATCACGGAGAGCGGCAAGCCAGCCCTGCAAGCCAATGGCGTGAAGTTCCTACGCATGGAAGACGGGCACGTCCTGTTCGAGCTTGGTTCGGGCTCTTATCGGTTCAGGGGGGTGGACCAGACTTTCGACCTGAGCCAGTCCCCGAAAAACTGGCTCGAGAGCCAACCGATCCTCAGTGAGATGCTGGCAACGGGGGAGAAGCACCGTTACAGCGACCAGCATCCTGACAATGCCCTCTGGGTGTTCCGCCCGGAGGGTCTCAAACCCGATCAACTCCGCCCGGCGGTTTTTTGCATCCATGGCGGAAGCTGGGGCGGAGACCCGCGCATGTATGCCGCCTACTGCACCCATTTGGCCCGGAAGGGTTATGTGGGTGTGAATATTGAATTCCGCCGCTACAATGTGAAGCAAGGGATCTCCCCGAAAGAGTGTCTGGCTGACAGCCTGTCTGCTTATCGTTGGATCAGGAAGAATGCCCGGCGGCTCAACATCGACCCCGATCAGATCGTCATCGCCGGATCCTCCGCCGGTGGACATTTGGGCTTATCCATGTTGACGCTAGAGGGCTATGACAATCCGTCAGATGACAAAAATATCGCCATTAACCCCAAGGGTCTTATTCTGATCAATCCCGCCATCGATCTGGTTGACGGCTGGCAGGATGGGCAGAACAGGTGCCGCGCCTATGGAATCGACCCTGCATCCTTATCGCCTGCACACCACCTCAAACCCGGCCTTCCGCCCACGCTGGTGATCAGCGGCTCCGAGGACAAGGTCATCACACCTGATCAGATCCGTGCCTTCAAAGCGCGCATGGAAGCTGCGGGTAACCTGTGCACATTCAGCGAATACCCAGATGTCGGGCACGGTTTTTTTAACTACGGATGGAACGGGGTTGGGAGCGAGTATCTGCTCAAGGCCTTGCCCGAGATCGAGGAATTTCTTGCATCCTCGCTGGGTGCTGAATGAGACGCGGTATGCGCCAGGCTAAATAGAATCACTCAAAATGTTTACACGCGTATCAGTAGAAAGCTTCGGCAATATGATCCCTATCATGAAGAGATGGAGTGCTTTGTCATTCATGATAGGCATGGCGGGCATATCCTCTGCGGATGTCATGCTGCCGAAAATCATGGGTAGTGGAATGGTGCTGCAGCGGGGAGTTGCGGCTCCCATCTGGGGGTGGGCGGATCAGGGCGAAGAGGTGACGGTTCGGTTTGCCGGTCAGGAAAAGAAGGCAATCCCCGATGCGAACGGCAAGTGGATGGCCAGGCTTGACCCCTTGAAGGCCTCAGCCGAACCGCGTGTCATGACGATTGCAGGGAAGAAGGAGGTCCGGCTGGACGATGTACTGGTCGGAGAGGTGTGGCTTGCATCGGGGCAGTCCAATATGGAGTGGCGGTTCCATCAGCTTGCACCGGAAGAGCAGCGGTTCGTACTGACACAGCAAGACAACCAGCTGGTGCGTGCTTTTCATGTGGAGCGCCATATCAAGGCTGGCATGCCGCTGGATGACACCATCGGCCGTTGGAAAAAAGGGACAGCCCTGCACAGTGCCTCAGCAGTGGCTTTCTTTTTTGCACTGAAGCTGCAGCAGGAGCTGGAGATGCCCGTTGCGTTCCTGGATGCCAGCTGGAGCGGGGAGCGCATTGAAAACTTTATTGCCGGTGAAGGCTATGATGCGATGGGAATCCCGTACCACCACCGGAAGGAGACGGATCATGAACAGCGCATGCAAGGCTATATAGCGTCCATTGATGCGTCATTGGAAGCGGCCCGAAAGGGCATACGGATTCCGTTTGTTGTCGGCGATGTATACGGGTGGGCAGAAAATGGAATTTACAACGGGATGATTGCCCCGCTGGCACCCTATGCCATCAGGGGTGCCATCTGGTATCAGGGGGAATCCAACCGGGGATGGACAGATTATTTCAAAAAACTCCAAGCACTTTCTGCTGGATGGGCCAAGGTGTTTGATGTGGAGAACATGCCCCTTCACATGGTTCAGGTCGCTCCGTATTTTTACAATCCCAGGGATATGCAGGACAGCACCCTGTGTGACACTGTTTGGGCGGCGCAGTATCGCGCCGCAAAGGAGATTCCCGGGGCAGGGGTGGTGGCCATTCATGACACGAATATCAACATTCGTGATGTGCACCCGATTTACAAACGCACAGTGGGAGAACGGTTGGCCGCACTGGCCTTGAAAAGGCAGTATGGTAAGGATGTAGTGGCGAGCGGCCCGAGCTTTGCCGCAGCGAAACGTCATGGTTCGAGGGTGCTAGTATCCTTCAAGGCTATTGACCAGGGGTTAACGACCTCCGACGGCAAAGCGCCGTCATGGTTCGAGCTTTCGGCCGATGGGCGTCATTTTGTTAAAGCAAATGCGGCGATTAGGGGAGAAACCGTTGAAGTGGCTTCAGCCGAAGTTCCTGATCCTGAATTTGTGCGAATGGGCTGGCGTGACATTGCCATCCCCAACCTGAGGGACAAAAATGGATGGCCTGTTTTTTCTTTTCCTGCTCAGTCCATACGATAATGCCGGATTCGGTTTGTTCGCTGGACAGCTATGAAGGTGCCAGAAAGATGTGAATTTTAAAAACAGTAAAAATGTAGGAATTTCTAATGAAAATGCAGTTTCCCTCCATTCTCTTCCAACACCTCATTAGCAATACTCTTTGTTCTATAATCAACCCCAATCGGGGCATGTATCTCTGGGCACGGCGATATTACTTTGATTAGCCAGAGAAACTAGATCGCTATATTGAGGAGTTTGCCCTGTGGGGCTGCAATGCGATTTCGTTCTGTTTTGAGATGGCGATGTTTAATAGCTTTGACGATACCTTGGGTCAGCAAAGCGAAACTAAGGGTGGCTACACCTACTATTACAATAAGGGGAAGAAATACTTGCCACAGGAATGGATTGCGAAATATCAGCATTTCTACAATACCGCCTGACGCATGGGCATCAGCCCAAGCGCCTGGCGTAAGAGGCATTAGCGACTCTTGCTGGTCCCATTGTTATCAGAGGGAGCTCAGCCTTCATCCCTTCAAGATGACTGTTAAGATGGTATTACTTATTGAATCCCTTGTGGTTCATAAACTCCCAAATGCGGTCCATCCAGGTATAGCTGCCTGTTCCCGGGGCGGCTTTGTTCTGAAAGCAGTGACCACGTCGGGCAAGCGTGTGGAGATCAGACTGGATGCCCATCCGGCGCATTTGTTCCCAGCATTTGACCGAGCTCATCGCCGCATGGCCGTCCGCATCTCCGTGAATGAAGAGCATCGGGCAAGTATCAAGATCGAAGGCAAACTCAGGCACTAACCTGGCACTATCATCGTTGCCGCCACCCGCATTCACTCCATTCGCCCCGTCGCTGAGCGCGTAGGCCGGATAGATTGCAACGGCCCACTGCACGTTGCAGGGAATCTTATGAAGCTCATCGATCGCCCAGGAGGAACGTTGTTTCGAGCTGGTGGCGCCCATCAGTGTTAGGTGTCCTCCGGCTGAGGAACCCATAATGCCGATGCGCTTGGGATCGAGCCCCTCCTTCTCCGCCTTACTGCGCACGATTCGGATGGTGCGTTGCAGGTCTTGCCACGCGGTGGTGTGCTTGGCTAAGCCGCCCTGCGGGCGAGGTGAGCGGTATTTCATGGTCACAACCGTCATGCCTTTTTGGTTCAAATAACGCCGTGCGGGTGCCACTTCAAATCCATCCGGGTTGTTGCCATTGTAGGCGCCGCCGGAATAGATGATCTGAATGGCCTTGGTTTTGCGCTCTTGGGGGAAATGCCACTCGAGGTAGGGCTGGCACTGGTTCTTCTGCGCATCAGGCATCCTGCCATTGGGCCAGATCGGTTCTTTGCGGTAATTGCCGCGGGCATCGTCGTTGGGGTAGCGGGACATCAGCTCGACTTCCGCCCCGAGACGCCCGTCAAAATTCATCTGGCGCATGAACTCGGCAATGCGATCGAGCCAGTGGTCGTAGGCGGCGCCCTGTTCTCCTTTTTTTGAGTCGCCCATGAAGCCGTGGCCGCGATCTGCAAAGAGGTGGACCTCAGCCGGGATTTTCATCCGCCGAAGTTGACGGTAGATCTGGGTGGAACCATTCGGTGAATAGTTGTCCGTGCCGCCGTGAAAGAGAGCCATCGGGCAGGTCTTGGCGTCGAACTTGAAGACATCTGAAAGCCGTGCGTCGAGGGCGTCACCGTTGCGGGTGTTAGGCCCGGTGAGGCCATCGGTAAGTGCGTAGGCGGTGTAGATGGGCACCGCCCAGTTGATGTGGCAGGGGGTTTGGTCAAGCTCGTCGACGGCTTGGTACGCCGGTGTCAGTGCACTTGTTCCGAGTAACACCGTCAGGTGCGATCCCGCGGAGAAACCGAGGGCTCCGATCTTCTCCGGGTCAAAGCCACGCTCCTGTGCCGACTGGCGAACCAGACGCACCGCACGCTGGCCGTCCTGCCAGGCGCTTTGATAAATTGGCAGGCCTTGTGGTCGGGGGGTGCGGTAGGTGAGGCTGACACAGACATATCCTAGCTCGGTGAATTTTTTTGCCACCTGGTCAATCCACCACCCGTCACACCAGTTCTTATAACCGCCGCCGGAAATAAGCAGCATGCATGCACCGTTTTTCTCTGCTGGCGCATCGAACCAATCGAGATGTGGCATGGTATGCTCCGCAGCTTTGAAGCCGGGTTTTCTCACCTCCTGAAGAGCCGCCGCAATTTGCTGAGGCTGAAAATCGGGGATCTTTCCTTCCGGCCAAAGCGGAACCCGCTCACCAGCGTATGCCAGAACAGGCATCAGCACGCAGCAGGCTACAACCAATCTTTTTATTTTTTTCATAGGTTTCTTATTTTTCGTCGCCCGTATCGAGTTTGATCTTTTGGTCAGTCATTGCCCTCCTTCATCTTTTCCGCCACGGTGATATGTCAGGTGGTGAGTAATAGGCGTAGCCGCTCTGTGGTAGCTGGCCGGTCAATCGCCGAGGAAGCGACATCCATGACAAGTTTTTCCCATGCGTCCACGTTTAACTTCTCAGCCGGAAGGTGGTCATTTTCGCTAAGAAATACCAAACACGATGCAAGAGCTGTGCGTTTGTTGCCGTCGACAAAGGGATGATTGTTGCAAAGGTAGTAGAGGTAGGCGGCAGCAACTTCCACAGGATCAGTCATGATGGGTTCACCACCGGATGTCGCCTTGGGTGCGGATACCGCGCTTAAAAGCAAAGCCTTGTCGCGCAGCCCTGCCCTGCCGCCATGGGCCATCAACACCTCCTCATGGATAGCCAGAACTGCGTCAGAGGATAAATGAGCCAGCATCTATTTGGAGAGCCGGTTAAAAAGCTCATCATTAGCGGAAATCAGTTGAGCCGCCTTGCTTCTGGCTTTTTCGGGCGTAACCGTAACCACATCAGGCACGAGGGTGATCGTGCCCCCCTCATGCACAGTGACATTGACCTTGTCGCCTACTTTTAAGTTAGCCAACTCAAGCAGAGCGGCATCAAAGATAATTCCTTTGGAATTGCCGATTTTGGTGATGGACTTGATCATGTGTAAAACATTGTATTACATCAGGGGGTTTGTCAAGTGGCATCATTTGAAAATCCAGGAAAGCTCAACTGAGCGTTCCGGGTCGATCCGCGGATTTACAGAATGATACCGTTAGGATTATGGACTTTGAGACGCTTTTTTCTCGGAAAAGCGCAGTAAGCGTATTGTAACATAAGACATCGCTAACATCAACGGTCGCTACGCGACGAATGTGTGAACAGAGAACCGCTGAGTTTGTCGGGGTGTCCGCAAAAGCGGACATAGTGAATCCGCCTTAGGCGGATGAAGTTAGTGATGCTAAGGCGGTTCATGGTGACTGGATCAATGGTTAAACCTCAAGCTAGCGACCAAAATTTATGGCCACCAGAGATATTTTTGAGGGTGAGTCTATCAAGGCTGCTTGATACAACTTCAAGGAGTGATAGACTCTTTCAGTAGGGTCTCTGCTTTACGCTTCTATTTATTACTTCTGCCTGCTCACCGCGGGCTCTGTAAACAGTGTCTCTGCTCTCTGCGTGGCAAAGCCGATGTAGCCGACATTGGGCACGGTTTCTGAGAATTTTTCCTTATGGGTGACACCATTGATGGTGAGAGTGACACTGCGCTCGTCCATATCGAGCACGGCCTTACAGTCGAGCTCGCCCTCGGCAGGGCTGCACTTCTTGTCGCTACCCGACCAGGTGTCTGAGGTGTTCTCAAAAACGGTGATGTTGTTGGAGGCGATCCACGAACCAGCCACCACAGAGGATTTACCCTTGGCGTCATTGCTGAGCACGAGGAAACCATTTTGGGTCGGGCTGCTGACGGCTTTCATCTTCCATGTGATGGTGGCCTTGCCAGTGGTGATGGGCTTGTCGAGGGCCTTGAGGGCAATCTGTTGGCCGTTGACTGCCTTGAGGCGGTAGCCCTCCTGATCACCATAAGAGTCTTTGTGCTTCTCCAGGCTTGCGGACTGGGCGACTGGTTTGCCTACGGTGTAGCGCTTGGGCTCGGGGAAATAATCATCTCCCGCGATGGGGAGGTCCTTGCCCACAAGGCGGATGACCATGCCCGGGGCGGAGAGGTCGCCCTCGTCCTTGGCCGCGGTGCCGATGCGGTCGATGAGTTCGCCCGGAATGGTGAGCTTGTTGCCCGAGATCGTGATCTTGTCCTTAATGTCCTCGGACTTCACATCGAGCAGGTCCTGCGCCCAGACATGGGTGACGCTGTCCAGAGAACCGGCGAATTCGAGAGTGAGCGAACCGTAGTGACCCGCGACACCAATGACCTTGGAGGCATCGTGGATTTTCACGGTGACTCTGGCACGCGGGAACCAGACTTTGCGTTTGTC
>Ga0209194_1000750_pt1 | contig 23709 bp, 27 predicted proteins | sample COGITO_mtgs_1004_FD_184787 | JGI IMG/M metagenome (GOLD analysis project Ga0209194, IMG submission 184787) | Pelagic marine microbial communities from North Sea - COGITO_mtgs_100413 (SPAdes) (version 2) | ecosystem: Environmental > Aquatic > Marine > Epipelagic ...
TAGTGCCAATATCAGCAACACGCTCAGCGTGGTCGCTACCGGCGTCCTGCCTATCGCGACACTCGGGCTCCTGCCCATCGTCTACCAATTCCACCACTTGGGCATATAACATCTTAACTCTCTAAACCTAAATACTTAGTGCCAATATCAGCAACACGCTCAGCGTGGTCGCTACCGGCGTCCTGCCTATCGCGACACTCGGGCTCCTGCCCATCGTCTACCAATTCCACCACTTGGGCATATAACATCTTAACTCTCTAAACTTAAATACTTAGTGCCAATATCAGCAACACGCTCAGCGTGGTCGCTACCGGCGTCCTGCCTATCGCGACACTCGGGCTCCTGCCCATCGTCTACCAATTCCACCACTTGGGCATATAACAAACTTTGTCTTACTGAGGGATTTCAGAATTTTGCTCTGACTTTCTTTCTGCTGCTGGTACATCTGTGTCAATTGCTGAGTCGAAAGGAATCACTTCCATCTCTGGCAAAAGATCAGCATCGACCACTGTCTTATTTTTCGCAATAACCGCGAGACTCACACTGGTGACAAAAAAGATTGTCGACAGTATCGCGGTCATTCTGCTGAAGAAGTTCCAGCTGCCGCCACTGCCAAACACTGTCTGTGATCCGCCGGCGCCAAATGAGGCTCCCGCTTCTGCGCCTTTACCTTGCTGGACCAAAATAAGCCCGATCAAAACTACGGCGATTAGAAAGTGAAAGATTAAAATAAAATTTTCCATGATTACGCTTCTACCAATTGTGCAATATTCAAAAATTCGTCTGCCTCAAGTGAGGCCCCTCCAACCAGTCCACCATTGATGTCTGGTTGCTTAAATAACTCTGCAGCGTTGCCCTTATTGACGCTGCCGCCATAGAGCAATGTAGTCAATCGTCCCGCCTCGCCAAGCTGAGTGCGTATAGCAGCATGCACATCCTGAGCCTGTTCCGGACTTGCTGTCTCGCCGGTTCCTATTGCCCAAATCGGCTCATAGGCAATCACTGATTGGCAGACCTTATCTAGGCCTACAAGGTCGATCACTGCGCTAATCTGCTTTGCTACAACTTCAAACGTCGCATCTTGCTGGCGTTGTTTAAGACTTTCTCCAACACAGAGTATGGGTATCAATCCCGCATTCTGTGCTGCTCTAAATTTTTCGGCAACTGTTTGGTCGCTCTCGCCAAACACTACTCGGCGCTCCGAGTGCCCAACCAAAACATACTTACAACCCTGGTCGACCAACATCTCCGCAGAGACTTCACCGGTGTAAGCACCACTGGGATACTGAGATACATTTTGCGCGCCTAGACTAATACGACTATTAGCCAGGACATCACTGACCGCCGATATATGTACAAGCGGCGGAAAAATAATCATTTCTACGGCATTCTCTTGGAATTTGTGATGGCTGAGCTGGGTCGCTAAGTTTCGCGCCGATTCAGCTGTGCCATGCATCTTCCAGTTGCCCGCGATCAGCGGTTTACCCATCCTGAGTACTCCTTTGAGTGCAGTCCCGCAAAAGGGCGCAAATCCTACCCGACTGCAGGCTAAGATACAATAAGCAAATCAGCTTTTAAGTGCCTCTACTCGCTGTTTAACGATTTCAGCAATGGCTGCGGCTGAACTCTCTACTAATGCGCTGTCTTCGCCTTCGACCATTACCCGAATTAAGGGCTCAGTTCCCGAGGGTCTGAGCAAAACACGACCTCGACCCGATAGCTTTTCTTCAGCATCAGCAACGGCACGATTTATGGCTTCATCACCACTTAGATCGACCTTCTGAGAGAGACGTACATTGATCATTAACATTGGCAGCTTGGTCATGCCATTCTTGAGTTCACGCAGGGACTTGCCACTATCAACTACGGCTCTCAACACCTGAAGCGCCGAGACAATACCGTCACCGGTGGTGTTGAGGTCGCTACAGAGGACATGACCAGAACCTTCGCCACCGAGAACCCATTTATGCTCCTTCATCGCTTCGACCACATAGCGATCGCCGACTTTGGTGCGCACAAAGGGAATCTTCATCTCTGCCAGGGCTAACTCAAGTCCCAGGTTGCTCATCTGAGTACCAGCGACACCATTACAGCCGCCCTGATATTTATGGCGATGTTGGGCGATAATAAACAACAATTCGTCACCATCAACCAGGTCACCCTGATCGTCAATAAACAGCACCCGATCGCCATCACCATCAAAGGCGATACCCAGATCTGCCTGATGCTCCAATACTGCTGAGGAGAGCCCCGCAGTGTAGGTAGACCCGCATTGATCGTTGATATTAAAACCATTGGGCTGATTGCCCATGGTGATAGTTGTAGCGCCCAATTCTTTAAAAACTTTTGGCCCCACGTCGTAGGTTGCGCCATGGGCACAGTCGAGCACTACCTTCATTCCCTGGAGGTTAAAGCCGGAGGGTAGACTGCCTTTGCAGAATTCTACGTAACGACCAGCAGCATCGGTAATACGTCGCGCTTTGCCGAGATAATTAGATCCATTGGTGACCAGTGGCTGATCGAGCAAGGCTTCAATTTCAAGTTCGATTTCGTCTGACAATTTGTAACCGTCAGCGCCGAAGAATTTAATTCCATTATCTTCCACTGCATTGTGCGATGCGCTGATAACAATACCGGCAGCTGCGCGAAAGGTGCGTGTCAGATAGGCTATGGCGGGTGTCGGCATAGGCCCGAGCATATCAACGTCTACACCCGCAGCGATCAGGCCTGCCTCAAGCGCGGACTCAAACATATAACCAGAAACTCTGGTATCTTTACCGATCAGAACACGTTTTTTGCCTACAGCATTACGTGTCAGGACAGTGCCGGCAGCCCAGCCAAGTTTAAGGAAAAAATCTGCTGTAATAGGAGCTTCGCCTACACGACCGCGAATGCCGTCGGTACCAAAATACTTTCTTGTCATGGTTAAATTATCTCATCCTTAAAATTCGTTGTTTGCTGCCAGACAGCTAGAGCCTGCACTGTCTCGCGCACATCATGCACACGCAATATCATGCCACTTGAGCAACCGGTCTGCGCTCGCCTCTGAGCGACGGACTGAGCCATTAGAAGGGCCATGGTAACACTTCCCGTCAATCTGCTATCCACATTTGAATTAATTAGTTGGCCGATCATTGTCTTTCGAGAGACACCTAACAGCAAGCTTTGACCTGTGTCGACAAAGCGATCTAGGGAGCCTGCTAAAGCCAGATTGTGTTCCAATGTCTTGCCAAAACCAAACCCAGGATCCAGCAATATCTGCCCACCGGTAATCCCCGCATCTAAGCAGGTTTGCTTACGCTGCTGCAAAAAATCCAAAACCTCAGTGACCACATCCACATAGCTAGGATTACTCTGCATGCTGCCTGGCTGATTCTGCATATGCATGAGACATACCGGCAACCTAGCTGCTACGGCAGCCTGAAGAGCCCCCTCGCGCTGCAGAGCACGGACATCATTGATTAGATGCGCACCGGCTTCTGCGGCTTCAGTAATCACCTGAGCGGTACTGGTGTCCACTGAGATCAGGGCATCGAATCGTTCACTCACTGCCTGCACCACAGGCAGCACACGATCTAACTCTTGCTGGGTCGTAACCGGGGATGCGCCAGGGCGAGTCGATTCTCCGCCAATATCGATAATGTCGGCACCATCGGCCAACATGGACTCCACTGTCTGAAGGGTTTTATCCAGATCGACTTTTTCATTCAGGTAGAGCTGGCCGCCATCGGAAAAGGAATCAGGAGTAACGTTGACTATACCCATCACCGCGGGGCGGGATAGGTCCAATATTTTATTACCACAGATAAGTGTCATTGCATTCATAAAATTAAAAAGCCCCGCGACCATTACGGCAGCGAGGCTATTCCTGCTTTACAGCGTTAGACTTCTTCTACTGGGCCACCAATTGGACCCTCTTTGGCTGGTTCTTTCACCGGCTCACTGGAAGCCTCGTCAGAGGCTTCTGCAGACGGCTTACCGGCGCCTGTATCAGAGTCATTGTCATCCCAGTGCTTTGGCGGGCGGACTTTGCGTCTGAGCATTAAATCCTCGACCTGATCTGCATCAATGGTTTCAAACTCCATCAGGGCGTCTTTCATGGCCTCGAGAATATCGCGATTATCTTCAAGCAACTTTTTAGCTTGGCTGTAAGCATCATCCAAAATAGTACGCACTTCTCGGTCGATTTGCCGCGAGGTATCTTCTGAGTAGTGGGCATTGCCACCACCGGGATTCTGCGATTCATCTTCACCGTAAAGTACCGGACCCATGGTCTCGCTGAGACCCCATTTAGTGACCATGTTGCGCGCCATCTGTGTGGCCCGCTCAATATCATTGGAGGCGCCAGTGGTCACGCCATCCAAGCCGCCAATCAATTCTTCGGCGAGACGGCCGCCAAACAGACTGCATAGCTGACTAAATAGTTGACGTCGGCTCATGCTATAGCGATCTTCTTCTGGCAGATACTGGGTTACACCCAGGGCACGGCCACGGGGAATAATCGTGACCTTGTGCACTGGATCGTGCTCTGGAACCAGCTTGCCGATAATCGCATGACCAGCTTCGTGATAGGCGGTATTGGACTTTTCTTTGTCCGACATGACCATGGAGCGGCGCTCAGCGCCCATCATAATTTTGTCACGGGCCTGCTCAAATTCTTCCATACCCACTACACGGCGATTGCCACGGGCGGAAAATAGCGCCGCTTCGTTGATCAGGTTGGCTAGATCAGCACCGGAGAAGCCGGGAGTACCGCGAGCGATTACACTCAACTCAACTTTTTCATCAATCGGCACTTTGCGCGCATGAACTTTGAGGATCTGTTCGCGACCGCGGATATCCGGCAGGCTCACATAGACCTGGCGATCAAATCGGCCTGGACGCAATAAGGCTTTATCCAACACATCGGGACGGTTGGTGGCGGCAATAACAATCACGCCTTCATTGCCTTCAAAACCATCCATTTCAACCAGCAACTGGTTCAATGTCTGCTCACGCTCATCGTTACCGCCACCATAGCCACCGCCACGATGGCGACCTACAGCGTCAATTTCATCAATAAAGATAATGCAGGGTGCTTGTTTCTTGGCCTGCTCAAACATGTCCCGTACGCGCGCTGCACCTACACCGACAAACATTTCAACAAAGTCAGAACCGGAAATTGAGAAGAATGGCACCTTGGCTTCACCAGCAATGGCTTTAGCCAGCAACGTTTTACCTGTACCTGGAGGGCCAACCATCAATACGCCCTTGGGGATACGTCCACCAAGGCGCTGGAATCTAGTGGGGTCACTGAGAAAGTCCACCAGCTCGCTAACATCTTCCTTGGCTTCGTCGACACCGGCCACATCGGCAAATGTAGTGCTAATCTGATCGCTATTAAGCAGCTTGGCCTTGCTCTTACCAAAGCTCATGGGGCCGCCCTTACCGCCGGCACCGCCCTGCATTTGGCGCATAAAGAAGACAAAGATAGCCAGAATCAGCAAGATCGGGAAGGCTGCGACTAGCAGCTGCGACAGCAGACTAGGCGTCTCAGGCTCTTTACCCACCACTTTGACATTGTGGTTGAGCAGATCATCCATCAAACCGGGATCCTGAACATTGGGTCGCACAGTCTTAAAGGTTGAACCATCGAGACGCACGCCTTCGATAATCAACCCACTAATGGCAACACTTGAGACGCGTTCGTTTTGCACATCGGTCACGAATTCCGAATAAATGATCTCGTTTTCCACTTCTTTTGGCGTGAAGCTATTGAAAACAGACATCAGAATCGCGGCTAGAACCAGCCACACAACCAAATTTTTAACCAAATCGTTCAAGTTATTATCCTCATAATCAGGCTTTTAAGCCCTTGGCAACCATGTAGACTTCCCGAGATTTTGATCTCGAGGCGTCGGGCTTTCGCATACTGACTCTATCAAACAATGTTCTAACGTGTCGCACAAACTCATCGAAGCCTTCTCCCTGGAAAAGTTTGGCAATAAAAACGCCTTCTGGCTTCATTACTTTGCAGGCTAGATCAACAGCTAGCTCAACCAAATAAATACTGGTGGGCTGATCTACTGCTTTACTACCTGTTAAGTTGGGGGCCATATCCGAAATTACAAGGTCAACAGGCCGATTATCGATTAGCCCTAGGAGCTCCTGTAATATTTTATCTTCGGTAAAATCTCCGAGAATAAAGTCGACCCCGGCAATACCGTCCATGGGCAGCAGATCTAGCGCATGAACACGGCCCTCATGCCCCACTAAGTCCATCGCCACCTGAGACCATCCACCTGGGGCTGCTCCTAAGTCTACGACGGTCATGCCAGGGCGGATCAGGCGATCTTTCTCAATGATCTCAAGTAATTTATAGCTGGCTCGGGAGCGATAGCCATCCTTCTGTGACATTTGCACATAAGGGTCTTTTACATGTTGTTTTATCCAACTACGATTTTTCGATTTCGCCATGGGGTTGTTTTAGCTAGAATGGCCGACCTTTAAAGTGAGTCGTGCATTATGACAAGTTCCAACGCGGAAAAAAAACATTTACGTCGATTAGGCCATAATCTTAAGCCTGTAGTGACAGTAGCCGGTAACGGTCTCACTGAAAACGTCACTAATGAGATAGAGCGCGCCCTTACCGATCACGAATTGATCAAAATTAAACTGGTGGCTGAGGATCGTGATGCCAAGAAAGCGCTAACCGACACTATCTGCAACAGCCACAGCGCGACTCTGGTGCAATCTATCGGTCATATGCTACTTATATACCGCAAAGCTAAGACGCCAGATCCACGGCTTTCTAACTTATTGCGCTGAATGGTATTGCTTTTGTGGCATACTCCACCGCCCAGACCGGCATAAATTGAGAGACAGGCGTGACTTCAAATCGCACAGTGAATCTTATTATTCGTTTCCTCGGCAAGCCGATATTGGTCGGTCTGTGCGCCGCTGCTCTAATACTGGTGGTGTTCCCAGAAGTTCGCCAACAGAGTAATGGCATTGAAGAGTCCTCGATGGACCTCGACCGGCGCAGCCAGGGCAATGAATGGGCAGGACCGGTCTCCTACTCCCATGCGGTAAAACGCGCCGCCCCCTCTGTGGTAAATATATATACGCGCACCATAACCACTTCCTCTAATCATCCCCTGCTCGACGATCCCTATTTTCGACGTCTCTTTAACAATCAGCAGCAGCGTATTCAGTCCTCCCTCGGCTCCGGCGTTATCATGCAGGAAGATGGCTTTATGCTGACCAATAACCATGTGATTGACGGTGCCGATCAGATATTGGTGCTGCTCTATGATGGCCGCGAAGCGCCCGCCATTGTGGTGGGCAAAGATCCGGAAACCGATCTGGCCGTGCTCAAAATCGAAGCTGACAACCTGCAGCCGATTTCGGTGGGCGAACCAGCCCAGGCTCAGATTGGTGATGTGGTTCTGGCGATTGGCAACCCCTATGGCGTAGGCCAAACGGTTACCCAGGGCATCATTAGTGCTACGGGCCGCAATGGTCTCGGGCTGAACACTTTCGAAAACTTTATTCAGACGGACGCCGACATCAACCCTGGCAACTCAGGTGGCGCATTGGTTGATAGCTACGGTAATTTGCTCGGTATCAATACGGCAATCCTCAATCAAGCTGGCTCGGCGGGCATTGGCTTCGCGATTCCAGCGGATACGGCAGAGAAAGTGCTCAATGACATTATTAGTTATGGCTATGTAGTGCGAGGCTGGCTGGGTATGGACGCCTTTCCTTTGACTCAGCCGATTGCTAAACGCTTGAACTTACCGATCTACCAAGGGTTGTTAGTGCGAGCGATTTACAATGGCAGCCCGGCTTTTCTGGTGGGCATTCAGCCAGGGGATATAGTGATCAAGATCAATGGCGAACCGGTCACCGACCGTCAGAGCAGTATCAGCCAGATTGCTGATGTGGCGCCTGGCGCGCCGATTGAATTGGAAATTTGGCGTCAGGGTGCGACCTTTACCGTAACTGCTGTGGCGGGCATTCGTCCCACCAGCCCACTCTAAATAAAACACTCAACAAAACAACAGCTCTAGCCAATAATCTCGCCCAGGGCATCAATTAACTGCTGATTTTGCTCTGGCGTGCCCACCGTAATGCGCAAAAACTCACTGAGCCGCGGCTTATTAAAGTGGCGGATAATAATATTTTTATCCCGCAGAGATTGAGTCAGCGCCAAACCATCCTCGTTCGAGTGACGGGCGAGAACAAAATTTGCTGCTGAGGGCAGCACCTCAAAACCGAGTTTTTCGAGCTGCTCAACTATCCACTCACGACTAGAGATTACCTGCTCACGCATGGCCGAGAAATAGTCTGGATCGTTAAAAGACGCCACCGCTGCAGCCAACTGAACATGACCAAGGGGGTAGGAGTTAAAGCTATTTTTGATCCGCTCAAGCCCTTCGATTAATACCGCAGAACCCATGGCATAACCAATTCTCATGCCCGCCAGTGAGCGCGACTTGGACATGGTTTGCACAACTAAAAGATTGTCGTACTGGTCTATCAAGCTGACTGCGCTAGATCCGGCCTCAGCAAAATCGATATAGGCTTCATCAACTACTACCACAGAGTCTCTGTTGCCCTGAAGTAAGGCCTCGATAGCATCAAGCCCCAACAGTCTCCCCGTAGGTGCGTTGGGGTTGGGGAAAATAATTCCGCCATTGGCCTGGTTATAGACGCCTAAATCCAGAGTGAAATCATCAGCTAGGGGGATCTTGCTAAATTCAATACCATAGAGACCACAGTAGACTGGGTAAAAACTGTAGCTTATATCGGGATATAAGATTGGCTGCGCCTGACGAAACAGGCCATTAAACACATGGGCCAAAACTTCGTCAGAGCCATTACCAACAAAAACCTGCTCGGGGGTCAGCTGGAAGTAATCCGCAAGAGTGTGCTTTAGCTGATCGGCATTGGAGGGCGGGTAGAGACGTAAGTCATCGTTCACCGCGCTGTTCATCGCTGCCATCACGGCTGGCGAGGGCGGATAGGGATTTTCATTGGTATTTAGCTTGGTGAGATTGGTATTCGCAGGTTGCTCGCCCGGAATATAGGGCTCGAGTCCGACAACAAAATCACTCCAGTACTTACTCATATTTGTCTCTCGTCTTAACTTGCACACTTTTTTTGCGCACTTTGGCTTTGATTTTTAGCTGTTTTATCGATCAGTCGCGAATTCGATATTCTGCAGAGCGCGCGTGAGCCGTCAGGGACTCACCACGACCCAGCACCGAGGCCACTTTACCAAGCTCAGAAGCACCCTCTTCGGAACAGAAAATCAGCGAGCTGCGCTTCTGGAAATCATAGACTCCCAACGGCGAAGAAAAGCGCGCTGTAGATGAGGTTGGCAACACGTGGTTAGGGCCGGCGCAATAATCACCCAATGCTTCAGCGGTGTGGCGACCCATAAAGATAGCGCCAGCGTGACGTATGTTTGGCAGCCAGGCTTCGGGATCGGCAACGGATAATTCCAGGTGCTCTGGGGCAATACGGTTAATTAACTCAATAGCTTCGTCTGCATCGCGCACTTCAATTAGTGCACCGCGACGCTCTAGCGACTGGCGAATAATCTCACTGCGCTCCATCTCGGGTAACAATTTGGTCATGCTGCTGTGTACCGCAGCTATGTAGTCAGCGTCCCAAGAGACAAATATCGCCTGAGCGTCTTCATCGTGCTCCGCTTGAGAGAACAGGTCCATGGCGATCCAATCGGGATCAGTGTCGCCATCGCAGACCACCAGAATTTCACTGGGCCCAGCAACCATATCCAGACCGACTATACCAAAGACCATACGTTTGGCCGTGGCCACATAGATATTGCCGGGACCAACAATCTTATCCACTTTAGGCACTGTTTCAGTGCCATAGGCTAGCGCGGCAATCGCCTGAGCGCCACCAACAGTAAATACCTGATCGACACCGGCAATAGCGGCGGCAGCTAGTACCATGGGGCTGAGCTCACCGTCCGGTGCTGGCACCATCATAATTACTTCGCCCACTCCGGCAACGCGAGCCGGAATGCAGTTCATCAATACCGATGAGGGATAACTGGCTTTGCCGCCAGGCACGTAGATACCGACACGATCTAGGGGCGTAATCTGCTGCCCGAGAACGGTACCGTCGGCTTCACAATAGCGCCAAGAGGGTTGCTCCTGGTGATTGTGGTAATCGCGAATACGCTCTGCGGCTATCTCGAGGGCATTTCTAGTCTCGACATCGATGGACTCGAGGGCCTGCTGAAGTTGTTCCTGGCCTATGGCTAACTCGCTAATTGCTTTAACCTGGCGACGATCAAAGCGATTGGTCAGCTCAATTAAGGCCTGATCACCCTGAGCTTTTACCTGACGCAGAATCGAGATCACCGCGTCTTCCACGGCGTTGTCTGAAACCATGTCCCAGGCGATCAGCTCACTCAGGGTTTGGTCAAAATTTTCGTCGCTAGTAGAAAGCGTTGAAATAGCGCAGTTGTCGCTGATCATGAATTACTCTCCACTGCCTCTCTCAGTGCATCGACAATGCGCTGCACTTCAGTGAACTTAGTTTTCATCGAGGCTTTGTTGACGATCAAACGCGAGCTAATTTCGGCGATTTCATCTCGGGCTTCAAGACCATTGGCACGCAGAGTGTTCCCGGTATCAACTATATCGACAATCTCCTGAGCCAAATCTAGGATAGGCGCCAATTCCATCGCCCCATAGAGTTTAATCAAGTCAGCCTGACGGCCCTGCTGAGCGTAGTATTCACGGGCCACATTGATGTATTTGGTCGCCACCCGCAGTCTGCTGTGCTGCTGAGTGGTGCCTACAGGGACAGCTGTCATCAACTTGCACCGAGCAATACCCAGATCCAGCGGCTCATAATAGCCGTCGCCCTGATGCTCAAGCAGCATATCTTTACCTGCCACCCCCAAATCTGCAGCACCGTACTGCACATAGGTGGTTACATCTGAGCCACGCAGAATGATCAATCGAACATTGTCACGATTGGTGGGAAAGACCAGCTTACGACTGGTAAAGACATCCTCTGCTGGCACTATTCCAGCGCGGGCCAGAAGTGGAAGAGTCTCTTTTAATATGCGCCCCTTGGTCAGGGCGATGGTTATCTGGGTCATTAGCCTGTCTGCTTTTTACTTTTCGTTATATTGGGTGCCTGAGGCGATCAACCTCGACCAGCTTATCTAGCTAGTCACACGCTTAATTTTGGCACCAAGCAACTGCATTTTCTCTTCAATACATTCGTAGCCACGGTCTATGTGGTAGATACGCTCAACTACAGTCTCGCCGTCAGCAACCAAGGCAGCTATAACCAACGCAGCCGAAGCCCGCAGATCAGATGCCATCACCGGAGCCGCATTAAGACGCTCGACGCCAGTCACAACAGCGGTGTTGCCCTCAACGGTGATAGTTGCACCCATGCGGTTCAATTCTTGAACCTGCATCAGACGATTTTCAAATATGGTTTCAATCACGACACCAGTGCCTTCAGCCACAGCATTAATCGCCGTAACCTGGGCCTGCATATCCGTGGGAAAAGCCGGGTATGGGGCAGTCTTAATATTCACTGCTTTGGGGCGTTTACCCTGCATATCCAACTCAATCCAGTCTTCACCCTGAGTAATCACGGCGCCAGCCTCTTGCAGCTTTAACAATACGGCCTCTAGTGATGAGGGATCTGTTTGAGTGACTTTAATCTTACCCCTGGTAGCCACTGCGGCGGCCAGGTAGGTGCCGGTCTCAATACGGTCTGGCATCACTCTAAAGTGACCACCAGTAATTTTCTCAACACCGTTAATCACCAGCCGTGTCGAACCCATACCTTGAATATCAGCTCCCCAAGCATTCAGGCAATTCGCCAGATCGACAATCTCGGGTTCCCGCGCGGCATTCTCAATCACGGTCTGACCCTCAGCCAATACCGCCGCCATCATCAAATTTTCGGTGGCACCCACGGAAACAACATCCATCAAAATATGGCAGCCCACTAGACGACCATTGCTCCGTGCCTTGATATAGCCTTCGTCGATCTCAATTGTCGCGCCCATAGCTTCGAGGCCGCGCAAGTGCAGATCCACAGGTCGACTGCCAATCGCGCAACCGCCGGGAAATGACACGTTGGCTTCGCCGTAGCGACTCAGCAGCGGCCCAAGCACCAAAATTGAGGCGCGCATGGTTTTGACTAATTCATAGGGTGCAGTGACGCTATGCAGGGTCGAGTTGTCCACTTCCAACTGCAGTTTTTCGTCGATACTCACCGTGACACCCAAGCTGCCGAGCAGCTCGATGGTCGTGGTGACATCCTGCAGATGCGGCAGGTTGGAGACTGTGGCCAAACCCTCAGAGAGCAGGGTTGCGGAAAGAATCGGCAGGGCGGAATTTTTCGAGCCCGAAATCCATACTTCGCCAACAAGCGGCCCGCCGCCTTGAATTTTTAATCTGTCCATCAAACAACCTTGAGTAGAGAAACGCCAGTTGAGAAAAAAGCAAAGCGCTTTAGGCGTTAGCCTGCCACTCGCTTGGGGTGAAAATTTTCATATTGACCGCATGCATGGCACCGGAAGAAATCTCACTGTTCAATGCTGCGTAAATAAGCTGCTGACGCTGCACTGCACGCTTGCCATCAAAGACTTCACCTATAGCGGTGATATTGAAATGGCCGCCCTCGCTGGCAACCTCAAACTGACAGTTGGGGATTGCGCTTTCAAGTAGTGCTTTTACATCTTCAGGATTCATAACTCACTCTTTTGTCGTCGCGCCCACCTTAGATGTGCGCGAATTAAATTTAAAGACTCTCAGATGACCAGCCATTTATCACTTTATCTATATCACCACCGGCGCGCTGAGCCGACTGCACAAATTGATTGCGGAAGGTTTTACCCAGATTAATGCCATTGATTACCACATTGACCACCATCCACTGACCGGTCTTTTTTTGCGCCATGCTATATTCCAACGGATAGACCGTGTCCGCACTGCGAATTTCCTGCTTTACCGTCAACCGGCGCTGGCCCTCGGGCACTTCCCCAGCTTTGACCAGTACAATTTCTTGGTTTTCATAACCAATCAGGCCACGACCATAGGTTTCGACTAGGCCGCTGCGAAAAGTCGCTGCGAAGCGCGCACGCTGTTCGGGTGTGGCTTGGTTGTGGTAATTACCCATTACATTGCGCGCAATAAAGGCAAAATCAATGCGGTCACGGAGTAACCGTTCCAAACTATCGAAGTAGGCTTCTTCGTTCGCAGGATAAGCCACTTGATGTGCGGCTATAGTATCCAAAAGTTCAACAGTAACCTGCTCAATCTGCTGATATGGATCACTGGTGTTATCCTGAGCAGCCGCAAGCGAAACAACCCCCAGAGCACCCGTGAAGGCCAGTAAGCCCATGCAAAACCAATTTTTAACGGCCATAAAAACCCTATTCATAATTTAATCATCCTGATCGATCAACAGCAAAGACTCTTATACGCAAGCCTGTATTTAAACGATGCAATATTCCGCGGTAAGTTTGCTGACAATAATGGCCCAGCACTATAACATCCCCGATCTTACGAAGAAATAGAACCCGCCGCCGACAAGGCGGTAATTTGGAGAATTTATGAGCGCAATGTTACTACCGATTGTAGGCCTACTGATCGGCGTTCTTGGACTCCTCTGGGGAGCCGATCGGTTTGTCGAAGGCAGTGCTGGCGCAGCGCGAAACTTTGGCATCTCGCCATTGATTATTGGCCTTACCGTCGTGTCCATTGGCACCTCAGCACCAGAGGTTCTGGTATCGATAAATGCTGCCCTGAGCAATGCCGCAGAATTGGCAGTGGGCAATGCCCTTGGCTCTAACATGGCCAATATTGGCCTGGTGCTTGGCGTCACCCTGCTAATCGCGCCAACCCCGGTACAGAAGCATCTGCTCACCCAGGAAGGTCTGGTGCTGTTGGTGATCACAGCAATCGCTGGGTTCTGTCTCTATGATGGCTATCTGGGCCGCACTGAAAGCGCGATCTTGGCTGGGCTGATCTTTCCACTGATTTTTATAACCGTTAAATACAAAAAGACCCACATCAGCCCTGAAGAAGTCGCGGTAGGTGAAGATATTCCCGATATCACCATGGGCGCAGCCACTCTCTGGTTTATCATCGGCCTGGCGGTACTCTTGGCTAGCGCCGAAGTGACAGTATGGAGCGCTAAGACCATCGCTCAATCCATGGGCGTCAGCGAACTGATTATTGGCCTTACCGTAGTCGCCATCGGCACCAGTCTGCCGGAACTGGCAGCGTCGGTGGTCAGTGCCATGCGCGGTCATCACGATATCGCCATAGGTAATGTCTTCGGCTCAAATCTGTTTAATTTAATGCTAGTGATGCCCGCTGCCGGTATTATCTCGCCAATGGCGATTTCACCTGAGGTGTTTAACCGCGACTTTATCAGCCTTGCCATTATGACCCTACTGCTTATGGCGATGGTTGCCCTGGCGCTTAATAAAGCCGCGCGCAATGGCATGCCGGCAGTGCTTTCACGATATCTCGGCGTGATCCTAATGGCAGGTTACATTGGTTATTACGTCGTACTCTGGCCGGCAATTATCGGCACCTAATGAGGCCGCAGTTCTCCACTCGCACATTTGCCTCTATAATGCCCAACAACTTCACTCAAGCGACAGACCTATGACCGCGACAAACTTTATTACTTCGGCACAGCGCACCATCAAAATGGAAGCGGATGCGGTTGCCGAGCTGCAACATCGCTTAGACCACAGCTTTGTCACCGCCTGCGAGACTATGCTTGCCTGCGAGGGCCGGGTGATAGTGACAGGCATGGGTAAGTCAGGCCATATTGGTAACAAAATTGCTGCAACGCTAGCCAGTACAGGGACGCCCTCGTTTTTTGTCCATCCAGGGGAAGCCAGCCATGGCGATCTCGGCATGATCACTAAAAACGATGTGGTGATTGTGATTTCAAATTCCGGCAGCACTGCGGAAGTGATTACTATTCTGCCGTTAATCAAGCGCCTGGGCATTCCCATGATCAGCATGACCGGTGACCCCGAATCTGTCTTGTCCCAAGCTGCCCTGGCGAATCTCGATGTTAGCGTGGCCACCGAAGCCTGCCCATTGAACCTGGCACCCACCACTAGTACCACGGTGACTCTGGCCATGGGCGATGCACTGGCTATAGCTCTGCTCGAGTCTCGCGGCTTTACCGCAGAAGACTTCGCTTTCTCTCACCCTGGTGGTGCCCTCGGCCGCAAGCTACTGTTGCGGGTGGCGGACATCATGCATAAAGACGTCGAAGTGCCACGGGTTTTGGCTACAGAACCACTGCATCAGGCGCTGTTGGTGATGACTGAAAAGGGTTTTGGCATGACCACAGTGGTAAGCGATGAGAATAAATTACTCGGCGTATTTACCGACGGTGATTTGCGCCGCATAGTCGACGCCAAAGTGGATATAAACAATGTCACCATGGCGGATGTAATGTCTCCCAACCCAAAGACTATTAACGGCGAAATCCTCGCTGCTCAGGCACTCAAAATAATGGAAGATGGTTCCATTACCGCCCTGATTGTAGAGAATGAAGATCGATCTCCCATCGGCGTATTGCATATGCACGATATTTTGCGTGCGGGAGTTATCTAAGGATGGAAGCAGCCATAAACAGCCTTACAGATAAAGCCGTAATCGAAGCCGCCAAACAGATCAAACTATTGCTTGTCGATGTGGATGGCGTCCTCACCGATGGACGCCTCTACTACGGCAATAATGGTGAAGAACTTAAAGCCTTTGATATCCAAGATGGTTTGGGAATCAAACTACTCCAACGGGGCGGCGTTCAGGTAGGCATTATCACTGGGCGGGTCTCAACATTGCTTCAGCGCCGCGCCGATGAACTGGGTATGGAACCTGTGGTTCAAGGACGTGAAGACAAGCTCACCGCACTCAATGAGCTGCTACAAAATATGTCAATCGAGCTCCATGAAATTGCCTTTATCGGCGATGACTTACCGGATCTCGCAGTGATCAATCGAGTCGGTCTAGGCATCACTGTCGCCAATGGCAACGCTGCCGTGGCAGCCAAGGCGAAGTGGCAGACCAGCCGCTGTGGTGGCAACGGTGCGGTTCGTGAAGCAGCCGAAATGATTCTCGCAGCACAGGGCAAGCTAGACAGCGCACTGGCGGCTTATCAATGATTCAGCAGGCTCTGCTGGCCGTTTTCCTAGCCTTTATGATCGGTGGGTTTGTGCTAATTTGGGACTCACCTCCAGAAGCATTCCTGCGTCAAAGCAACAGCCAGATGAATGAAAAACCTCAGGCCGACAGCTATATGACGACAGTTACCAGCCGTCGCTTTTCCGAACAGGGTAGTGAACAGTTTAGCCTTAGCTCACCGCGCATCGAATTTTTCCAGGGGGAGTCGACTGTTAAGGTGCAACAACCAAGATTTTTGCTCCAGGGCGATGCCACTCACCCTATAGCCCTAACCGCCGACAGCGGACTTCTTGATAGCGCCAGAGGCAGGCTCGACCTGCAGGATGATGTGCTAGGGAAGATGACCACCGCCGAGGGTGTGGCTACATTGACCACCGAGCGGTTAACCTATTTGGTAAACAGTAGTGTCGCCACTACCGACCAGCCATTTAAGCTACTCTCTGAGCAGGGCAAAGCCTCTGGCACAGGACTCAAAATTGATCTGGTCAACGAGACCTTTGCCATCCAATCCAAAGTCAGGGTAACCCATGATCCTCGCTAGACTATCTTTACTATTGCAGGCTTTACTGTCACAGGCCTCACTGCCACTGCGTTTTCTGTCGCAGCCTTACCTGTGCTTGCGAGCCACTCTGCTAGTCATGCTGGCTAGCGTCCTGGCTTCCCCATGCATTGCTCTCCCCGATGATCGTCAGCAGCCCATTGCCATTGAATCTGACTACGCCGAGCGCAACGAAAAAACCGGCCGCACCGTCTATCGAGGCAATGTGGTGGTCAGCCAGGGCAGCGTGCTGATCGAAGCTGATCAGATCACTCTGCACGTTGAAAACAATAAAATCAGTCGCATTGAATGCATCGGCAAACCGGCCAGTTATCAGCAAAAACCGGCACTTGAAAGTGCGACTATGATCGCCCGTGCCGACCATATCGACTACCTGCCCGCCACCAATAAGCTCATCCTAAAACACAATGCTATGCTGTCCCGGGATGGCACGATTATTAAGGGCGACTCAATTGACTACGACATCGACAGGCAAACCTGGAAAGCCAAGGGCGACAATCAGGGCCAACAGAAACGCATCCAATTAGTTATCCCAGCCTCTGCCCTGCAGAGCGATTCCACTGCACCGGAGACCAAGCCCTGATGGCTACTTTACAAGCGCGCAATCTAGCCAAGGCCTACGGCAAACGCCCGGTGGTGAAAGATGTTTCCATCAGCGTCAAACAGGGCGAAATTGTCGGCCTGTTGGGCCCCAATGGCGCAGGTAAGACCACCTGTTTTTATATGATTATTGGCCTTGTGGCTCAGGACAACGGATCGATCAACATAGACGGCGAAGATATAACAGCCCTGCCTATGCACGGTCGCGCCCGTCGCGGACTGGGCTACCTGCCCCAGGAACCCTCGGTATTTCGCAAGCTCAGCGTCGAAGACAATATACTGGCCATTTTGGAAACTCGCAAAGAGCTCAACCGCAAGCAGCGTATTCAGCGAGCTGACGAACTAATGCGTGAGTTTCATGTTTCCCACTTAGCCAAAAATCAGGGCATGAGCCTGTCTGGCGGAGAGCGACGACGTGTTGAAATCGCCAGGGCACTGGCAGCTGATCCACAGTTTATTCTGCTCGACGAGCCCTTTGCCGGGGTCGATCCTATCTCTGTTACTGATATCAAACAGATTATTCGCCATCTCCGAGACAGCGGTATTGGCGTGTTGATTACTGATCACAACGTCCGTGAAACTCTGGATATCTGCGAACATGCCTACATCATTGGCGAGGGCCATGTGATCGCCGAGGGAACAACCAGCGACATCCTCAACGACCCGCAGGTGCGCAAGACCTACCTTGGTGAAAACTTCACGCTGTAGAGCGAAAGGTTTTAAATAGCGGCTGCTGCCCAAAAGGCCTGTAGACAAATAAGCTTAGTGAAATACCTAAAAAGTGCTCGATTCGGTCCATCAAGCACCCAAATCAAGCTCTCCGGCAAATAGTCGATTGCCAGCAGTGTAGAATTGGCACTAAACTTGCAGACTTATATACAAGAATAATTTTCTCCTATGCGCCAAGGCCTCCAACTTAAGATCAGCCAACAACTGACGATGACTCCTCAGTTGCAGCAGGCTATCCGTCTTTTGCAGTTGTCGACGCTGGATTTGCGCCAGGAAATGATCGAGCAGCTCTACAGTAACCCATTGCTAGAAATGGATGAAGATATCCCTGAGCCCCCAGCTCCGGATGCGGACCGAACCACTAGCGAAAGCAATCAGGTCGCTGAAGCTGAGCGCAATAGCGAGCAAAATCCAGAGTACGAATGGAACGATGAAATACCCAAAGATGTCCCTGTAGATGCCAACTGGGACGATGTATACAGTCCACCGACCACAGCCTCTAGCGGTGGCGGCGAAGTCAATCTTGAGCAGGTCTATCAGGTTACTGAATCCTTTCAGGGACATCTAGAGTGGCAACTTAATCTCACACCCTTTTCTGATCGCGATAGAGAAATCGCCTCAGCGTTTATCGATTCCATCGACAGCTCTGGATTTATTTCTGCGGAGCTCAGTGATATTACTGCGCATATTCACTACGACGATATTGAAGACCAACTCCATGAAGATGAGTTGGTGGCCGTATTACATCGACTGCAACAATTTGATCCCCCTGGCGTATTTGCCCGCAGCATTAGTGAATGTCTAGGTATACAACTCAATCAACTCTCCCTAGAGACTGCACACCTGCAGTCGGCCAAACATTTGGTGGAGGGGTTTTTGCAGGACATCGCGTCGATGGACAGCGTCCGTCTAGGGAAAAAAACCGGACTGGAACCAGACGAACTGCAGGGAGCACTGCAACTGGTGCGCAGCTTAAATCCTCGTCCTGGCGAAGCACTGAGCAGCAACGACGTTGAATATATAGTCCCAGACGCCTATGTAGAAAAAATCAAAGGCCGCTGGAGGGTCAAACTCAATGACAGCAATATGCCGCGTCTGCGTATTAATGACTCCTATTCATCCTTAATTAAGCGCTCAGACAGCAGCGACCAGAATCAGTTTCTAAAAGATAACCTTGCCGAAGCGCGCTGGTTTTTACGCAGCATTGAAAGCCGCAATGAGACCTTGATGCGCGTGGCAATGACTATCGTCGAACTGCAGCGAGGCTTCCTAGATCATGGCCCAGTCGCCATGAAACCCATGGTATTGTCTGATATCGCCAGCAAGCTGGAGCTCCACGAGTCGACAATTTCTCGGGTCACCACGAGCAAATATCTGGCCACACCTCAGGGTATATTCGAACTTAAATATTTCTTTTCAAGTCATGTTAGTACTGCTGGCGGTGGGGAGTGTTCATCTACAGCAGTTTGCGCTATTCTTAAAGAACTGATCGGCGCAGAACTACCGGCGAAACCACTCAGCGATAGCAAACTGACTTCCCTGCTAGAACAACAAGGCATACAAGTCGCACGTAGAACAGTGGCAAAATACCGAGAGAGCCTGGGTATCCCATCCTCGAGTCAGCGCAAAAGATTTTAATCAAGTGAAAAAAGGAGTACTGAATGCAACTAACCATTAGCGGACATCACCTGGAAATCACCGACGCAATAAGAGAATACGTCAACACCAAATTTGCCAAACTCGAACGACACTATGAACAAATTACCAGTACTTCGGTTATCCTAACCGTCGAAAAATTATCTCAAAACGCAGAAGCGACAGTGCATGTCAGCGGAGCAGAATTATTTGCCAACGCACAGCATGAAGACCTCTACGCCGCGATTGATTCCCTGACTGACAAGCTCGATCGTCAGCTGATTAAATACAAAGAGAAGCACCGAGGCCGTTAAATCCGTCCATGAAAATCAAGAATATACTCACTCAACAATTGACCCAGTGCGGCATTCCTGGCGGCAGTAAAAAACGCGTACTGGAAAATCTTTCGACCTTTGTCACCGAGCAACTCGGTGGCGATGGAGAACAGGCTGAAAGTTTGTTTCACAACCTGGTCGCCCGTGAGCGTCTTGGCAGCACTGGCATTGGTGAAGGCGTCGCCATTCCCCATTGCCGTGTGGCCGGTTTTAATCGCATTTACGGCTGTCTGATTAAACTAGAGCAAGCCATAGACTTTGGCTCTCTGGATGATCAACCAGTAGATTTAATCTTTGCCCTAATTGTTCCAGAGGAACAAAACGAAGAGCATCTCGCCACCCTCGCAAGAGTTGCCGCGATTATGCAGGATGACAGCTCGCGCATGTCTCTGCGTCAATGCAGCAGCAGCGAAGAACTCTACGCCACAGCACTGCAACTAGAGCGCGTAGCTTAAACATGCGCCTAGTCATCATTAGTGGCCACTCTGGGTCCGGCAAAACCTCAGCATTGAATATTCTCGAGGATGTCGGCTTTACCTGTATTGATAATCTGCCTGCCACATTACTTGAGCATTTAATTGGTCAGCTCAACGAAAACAGTAACCATCAGGACTTAAAGGTCGCCGTAGGCATAGATGCGCGCAATCTAGTGGGCGATCTCAATAAAATTCCTGACATCCTAAAATCAATCGAGAGAGATGGCGTCGATGTCGATGTCATGTTCCTCTATGCGCACCGCTCAGACCTGCTGCGACGCTACAGCGAAACCCGTCGCCGCCATCCACTGAGCACCGATACTATTGGCCTCAAAGAAGCCATCGAGCTGGAAAAGGAAATACTCAGCCCAATTAGTGATATCGCCGACCGGTCAGTGGATACCTCGAACCTGACGCTGCATCAATTGCGCGACCTGATTAAAAACACCATCGTTCCAAAGCAGCCCCAGCATATGTCGATTCTGTTTGAGTCATTCGGTTTTAAAAACCGCGTGCCATCAGACTCGGATTTTGTTTTTGATGTGCGCTGCCTGCCCAACCCCTACTGGAAGGCTCAGCTAAAAAACAAAACTGGCCAAGATCCTGAGGTGATTGAATTCCTCGAGAGCCAAGTTGAGATCGCCTCCATGCTGGCGGATATTATTGGCTTTCTAACGCGCTGGATTCCTCAATTTCAGGGCAACAACCGCAGCTACCTTACTGTTTCAATAGGCTGTACTGGCGGACAACACAGATCTGTCTATCTGGCCAATAGATTGCACGAGCACTTCTCTGGCGTGCATCCATTTGTTCAGGTAACTCACAAAGAGCTCTCATCTTGATTCACTGCCAGCTCGATATCATCAATAAACTCGGCCTTCACGCCAGAGCTGCAACCAAACTGGCCAGTACCGCCGGGCGCTTTGGCTGCACTATTCGCACCGGTAAAAAAGAGCCATTAGTGGACGCCAAGAGCGTCATGTCACTGATGTTGATGGCCGCCAGCAAAGGAACCAGCCTGATCTTTGAATTCGATGGTGAAGATGAGCAGGAAGCACAGACTGCCATTAGCGAACTTCTCGCTGACTACTTTGGCGAAGGTGAGTAATCTGTCCCGCTCTTGATGCCTGTTTACACTGGCTTATCAGTTAAAACTACCGATATCTCGGTTAGCTGGTTAGAATACCAGCGCTGAAGTGACTCAGCCCAGCCAAGGGAGCTACGTATGAACAATAACGACAACAGTCTTTTGGCCAGGCTTGGCAACGCCATTGATAGCGGCACCCTGAATCAGGTGCGACATATACTCAACAATCTCTCGCCGCCAGATATTGCACACCAACTCGAAATCGCACCGCCACGCCTGCGCAATATTCTCTGGGAGATTGTTGATCCCGAGATATCCGGTGAAGTACTGCAGGAACTCTCTGACGATATTCAGCTCGAATTCCTCAACCAGATGGATGGCGCGGAAGTTGCCTCGATCACCGAAGGTCTCGACGTCGATGATATAGTCGATATTCTGCAGCAACTGCCTGACCGAGTTATTCCCGAAGTCCTCAAAGCCATGTCTGTGCAGGATAGGCTGAGAGTAGAGTCAGTACTTACTTACAGCGAAGATACTGCCGGTGGCCTGATGGACACCGAAGTTATCACTGTGCGCCCGGATATTACCGTAGACGTAGTGCTGCGCTATCTGCGCCGCTTTGAAGAACTTCCAGATATTACCGACAACCTGTTTGTGGTCAGTCGCAATGACACCTTTTTGGGCACATTGCCCCTAAGCAAGATGCTCACCTCAAGCCCTAACACCTCAGTTCGTGAAGTGATGAACACCGAAGTTGAGGCGATTCATGTGAATCTCACCGACTCCGATGTGGCACAGCTATTTCAGCGCCAAGATCTGGTTTCAGCCCCGGTTGTCGACGATCAACACCGCCTAGTTGGACGAATCACTATTGATGATGTGGTTGACGTCATTGTTGAAGATGCAGATCACAGTCTCTTGGCCATGGCAGGTCTCAGCGACACTGAGGACACCTTCTCCTCTATTAGCCGCACCGCACCCCGCCGTGCCATGTGGTTGGGGCTCAATCTGCTCACTGCCATTCTCGCCTCTTCGGCGATCAGCCTGTTTGAAGCGACCCTAGAAAAGGTCGTCGCCCTGGCTATTTTGATGCCCATCGTTGCCAGTATGGGCGGTGTCGCCGGCAGCCAAACTCTTACCGTAGTTATTCGCGGTATGGCCCTGGGACAAATCGAGCGAGACAATCTCAAATGGCTGCTGAGCAAAGAATTTGCCGTTGGCGCACTCAATGGCATGCTCTGGGCGGCAGTGATGGGTACCATAGTCTCGGCATGGTTTGACGACTGGACTCTGGCACTGGTGATCGCCGCCGCCATGGCCATTAACCTGGTCGCAGCAGCAGTCGCGGGTACTTTGTTACCAGTAATGTTGCGCTCTTTAAAAATTGACCCGGCCCTTGCAGGCTCGGTCATTCTCACGACAGTCACCGATATAGTCGGTTTTGTCTCCTTTCTTGGACTTGCCACGGTGTTTTACAGCTAATGACCGATTCTGATATTAAAAATAATACTGATAATGACAACAACGAAGACGACCTGGTCAGCAAGTCGCAACTCAAGCGGGACAGCCATGCACTGCAAGATATGGGCAATCAACTCGTTGAAATGCCCCTAGGGCAACTGGCCAAGTTCAACTTACCTGACAACTTGAAGGACGCGATCGCTGAAGCGCGTCGTTTGAAGAACCGAGAAGGCAAGCGCCGCCAACTGCAATATATTGGCAAACTCATGCGCACCGCAGACATTAGCTTTATTGAAGAGACCTTGGAGCGAATGGACCACCAGTCCCAGACCTACAGACAGCATTTTATGCAGCTGGAGACATTGCGCGACAGGTTAATAACCCAGGGCAACCCAGTAATCGAAGAGCTGATGGAGAAGTATCCCACCGCAGATCGGCAGCAGTTGCGCAATCTACAGCGCCAAGCCGCGCGAGAAGTGGAATTAAAAAAGGCACCTACGGCGAGCAAGAAAATCTTCGCCTATCTGCGTCAGCTTAGTGAGTAGAAGAGCCCTCAGCGAACAAAGAGCCCTCAGCGGGTAGAGAGCCCTCAGCGAATAAAGAGCCCTCAGCG
>Ga0209194_1000751_pt1 | contig 23696 bp, 19 predicted proteins | sample COGITO_mtgs_1004_FD_184787 | JGI IMG/M metagenome (GOLD analysis project Ga0209194, IMG submission 184787) | Pelagic marine microbial communities from North Sea - COGITO_mtgs_100413 (SPAdes) (version 2) | ecosystem: Environmental > Aquatic > Marine > Epipelagic ...
GTAGCGAATCACAGCCTGATTAGCCGTAAGCTCTCTCTTAAAAGTATTCAATAACGGCAGACCATCTCAAGGAAACTAAACAAAACTCCATCTTGAGAGGTCTTGACAGCGAAAGGCGCAGATCGACTTAATCTACGCCCTTCGCTGTGAGGATGTTGGCTATTTAACCAAATCTACCGTAGGCTCATGCGCTTAGGATTGTCCTTCATGTGCACGGTGTCTACGAAGCGAGCTGTCTTAGACTGGCTGGAGATGACCAAACTCTGCGTCCGGTAGCCGCCGTTAAAGAACCGTACGCCGTTCATTAGCGTGCCGGGCGTGATGCCGCAGCCTGCAAAGAGAACGTTTTCGCCGCTAGCTAACTCGCTGGCGTCGTAAACCTTGTCTAGGTCGGTGATACCCATAGACTGCAAACGCTCGATGTTCTTTTCCTTGCTTTCACCGATTAGACCCGTTTTTACAACCGCCGGATCGTAGATGAGCTGACCTTGGAAGTGGCCACCCATGCACTTCATTGCCGCCGCTGAAATGACACCTTCAGGGGCCGCGCCAATACCCATTAGGCCGTGGATGTTGGTGCCTTCAAAGCCGCAGGAAATTGCCGCTGAAACGTCGCCGTCGCTAATGAGGCGAACCCGAGCGCCCGCATCGCGAATTTCTTGAATCAAGCCGTCGTGACGCTCGCGCTTCATGACGATAATAACGAGCTCGTCGATGCTGCGATCTAGGCATTCAGCCAAGATCTTGAGGTTTTCGGCTGGGGTGTTGCGGATATCTACTTTGCCTTTGGCAGCCGCTGGGGCCGCTAATTTGCGCATGTAGAAGTCAGGCGCAGCAAACAGACCGCCTTTCTCGGAGATAGCGAGTACGGCCATCGAACCGGGCTGACCGTAGGCGCAAAGGTTTGTCCCTTCGCAAGGGTCTACGGCGATGTCAATTTCAATTAGCTCATCAGGTGTACAAACCTTGTCGGCGTCCGGCTGTGTACAAATGCCAACTTCCTCGCCGATGTAAAGCATCGGTGCGTCGTCGCGCTCGCCTTCACCAATGACGATTTTGCCGCGCATGTGAATTTTGTTCATGCGTTCGCGCATGGCTTCTACAGCCACTTCGTCGGCGATATCCTTTTCACCTTTACCCATCCATCGAGCTGACGCGATCGCCGCCTGCTCAACAACTTCAATAATCTCCAAACCAAGAGTGGTTTCCACGGATTTTTATTCCTCCAAACTGCCTAACTAGCCATTGTTAAAAGCGATACTAAAAGTGGTGTTAAAAGTGTCATTCGAGAATACTTAAACGTCTTTTAAGCTTTACAGGGCCACCTTTGAGTTTATCAGAGATTTACCGACCTCTATTCATGCAAATAATTATGCTGGCAGTTGGCAAACCTCAGTAAAACCAATAGATAGCGGCGATCGCATGGGTGCTACTCGCAAACTAGCCTTCGCATTACCCGTTACAACCGCTACCAAAAATTGGCCGCTCCCCACCTTACAAAGGCCCCGGCTTAGCGGCTTTGGCTAGCTTTACGTACAGGTCGTAATCCATGGTGCGATCGCCCACTTTCGAAGTTAACCCTACTGCCTGAATGGCCGCTGTCGGCCCTTCTTCTCCCAACTGTGGCAAAGGAAATACATTGTCTAGCTGATTGATTTGCGCTAAATCGATATAAAAGTTGCCGTTATTTGGCTTTGACATTTGGCTTGTCAGCGTTTGAAACAGTCGATTTTCAGCTAGAGAGGGGCCGGGTGGTATTTTGTTTGCCGTTCCAGTTCCTGGAACAATTGCCTGAGCAATGCCATCGCCTACGCCAAAGAACGCTACGTTACCCGGCAGCCATCCGTGACTAAACTGCACCCCTTGAAAGGGCGAAATCCACTCGGTTACTGAGCCGCCTTCAAACTCATTTTTCTCTACCGCGAACCGATAGCGGCTTGCCATCACGTCGTCTAGCTGAGACCACACCGATTCTGCTGTCTCTCGATCGTTTGTCTGCACCATGACTAGCAAGTGTGCGCTTTCAACCGCTTTGGTCTCCGCGCTACTCTCGCTTCTAGGGGCGGTTCCTGCAGTCCCTGGCGGCGCATTCTCGTTGGCCTGATTCGCGGCTTCTGTTTGCGGTGGCAACATGCCTAGCGCAAATTCCCCAGCCGCCCAAGGCATAATGTCTTCATCAATATCTAGTCCTGTCTGTGTTAGCAGCCCTGCTTTTAAGTTCTGCGGATCGGGAAAAAAGGGCGGCGAGGTTTTTCCTTCGCTGAACCCCTGCCAAAACTGCTGAAGATTACTTCCCGACATCATCACCAGCGTATTTCCTGGTAACCGACGCGGCATTTCTCCAGCCTCGTTGCTCATATTGCCGTATACCAAATCCTGCTTTGGCAGCAGCCAGCTCGTGCCCTCAAATCGCAGTCCCTCTGGCTCCACTAAAACTTTGGCCACTATGCCTTCGGATCCTTGCAGCGGTAGGATGCTTGCCCTGCGGCTACCTCTCTTGTTATCCGTTGTCGTTTGCGGCGTATCAAAAGCCTGCGCTGCCGCTGGAATATTGACGTAGAGCTGCGCAAAGTCCTTCCCCTGCGGCTGTGGCACCTCCATACGAGTCGCCGCTTTTCGATAGCCCGCTGCGTCTAGCAGCGATCGCCCGCCTTTGTACGTATCAATGGCCTGATCGACCGCTGCTGCTGTGCTTCCTAGCAAGATCCAGTTGAAGCCAATTGCCGCCGTTTCAACCGTATCGCCCTCCGGTGAAGTCAGCGTTTGCACCTTAACGCCCTTATATGCCCGCTCCGCTTTCACTGCTTTGGATGTCTCTAACTCTTTATCTAGCGCCGCCTTTGCCTTAGGCGCATCTTCAATGGGCACGACCATGACGAAATCTAGGCCCGATAGCCCATTTCCTCCGGCCGAGCCTGCCGCTTTGGCCGGTAACAAGGCCAGCGTCACCCGATCGCCAATCCACGGCTTTACGTCTCGCTTAAACTGATAGCCGTTTGCTGCAAACAGCCGCTGTTTCCAGCCTTTCAAAAAGTCGTCTAGCTGCTGCTGCGTATCCGCCGTACCAAACTGTCGCAGTTTTGTCCAGGTGAGCTCATCGGTTGTTAGCGTTACGGTTGCTAGGGCCGATTGAGGCACCATTTGCATTCCTACAGGGGCCAAACTTCTAGGCGCTCGCTGCCGAAAATTCAAAAATGCGATCGCCCCGCCGCTGACTAACAGCGTCGCCCCCAATATCACTAGCATCGGCGGCTTCCGCTGGCCCCAACGCTCGGTCAATCCTCTAGGCAGTCGTAGTGCAAACTTAGAAGCCACCGCTTTCCTTCCATCAATAGACGCACTGAACTGTAGCAGACTCGTTGACAAAACAGCCACTCAAACTTACGCCCAGCCGCTCACCAGCTTTAGATGAGCGCTGTCTAGATGAGCGCTGTCGAAGCCAACCTTGAGTTTTTTTGCCGTCGCTCTTTCACCCCTAAACAAAACGCTATGCTAAAGCCCAGCAGACCGGGGAAAAAGACCTAGCTACCGCTTTCTGCCGACTCGATCAAAGGTTCAATAAAAGACTTTACAAATCACTTTCTATGACCACCCATACGGCTAAGCCCATTCAAAGCTCCGTTAACGGCCTTGCTGGATCGAATCAGAATAAAGCTGATCAAAGCATTGGCAACATGACCGCCGAGAACGCCGGGGACCATCGTCATAGAAAGAAGCTTTGGATGGCTGCGCTTAAGCCTCCGATGTACTGCGTTGCGATCGCTCCTATCTGCATCGGCAGCGCCGTTGCCTACTGCCAAACCGGCCAGTTTAATCCTGGCACCTTTACGCTTTTTATTGCTGCTGCTGTTTTGCTACTCATCTGGGAGAATCTCAGCAACGACGTGTTTGATGCCGCTACTGGCATTGACAAGAATAAGCACCATTCCCTGGTTAATCTCACTCGCAACCGCAGCCTGATTTTTCAGCTCAGCAACCTTTCCCTACTGCTAGGCGTTGCAGGCGTATTTCTTATTTCCATTTGGCAGCAGGACGTCACCGTCCTCGCTTTAGTCCTGATCTGCTGCGCGTTGGGCTACCTCTACCAGGGCCCTCCTTTTAGGCTGGGCTACCAGGGACTCGGTGAAGTTCTCTGCTTTTTTAGCTTTGGCCCCCTTGCGGTTGGCGCTGCCTACTATGCCCAAACTCAAACTTGGCAAGACGCTTGGGCCTACCGCTCGGCGCTGCCTCCTGCTGCGCTCATGATTGGCGTTACTACTACGCTTGTCCTTTTCTGCTCTCACTTTCACCAGGTAGAGGACGACTTGCAGGCTGGTAAAAAGTCGCCTGTTGTTCGCCTGGGCACTTACCGAGCCGCTCAACTCTTGCCCTGGGCCTGCGGCAGCGTTTTTACGCTGTCTGTTCTCGCTATTATTCAATCCGCCCTGCCACTGAGCACCGTTTTGATCTGGCTCAGCCTTCCGGTTGCTTTTAAGCTTTGCCAACATGTCCTTACCTTTCACGATCAGCCGGAGCGCGTTAGCAACGCTAAGTTTCTCGCTATCCATTTTCACTTCTGGAGCGGACTTTTTTTGATAGCAGGCTTACTACTACCCGCACTCATCACGCTTTAGCAAACATCACGCCTCCTCAAAGTGGAACCAAACAACAGGACTTCCCATGCAGGGACGTATGACCTATACATTCGAATTTCGTCCTTACCGGCGACTTTTTAGACAGGCGATTAAAACCAGTCACGGCACCTGGAAACACCGCGAAGGCATTATTCTCAAGCTCACTGACGATCAGGGGCGATCAGGCTTTGGAGAAGTTGCTCCCCTTCCCTGGTTTGGCACCGAAACTCAGGATCAGGCGATCGCATTTTGCTCCCAAGTCCCCCACCGATTTGTCCAAGACAACGCCTTTACCATCCTCTCTAACCTACCGGCCTGTAAATTCGGCTTCGAAACCGCCCACGAAAATATAGGCCGCGATATTCACTGCGCCGAACTTCATACTCATCAGTACAGCGCCCTTTTGCCCGCCGGCAAGGCTGCTCTTTCGGCCTGGACGCCGCTTTGGGCTATGGGCCACCGCACTTTTAAGTGGAAGATTGGCATGGCCCCAGTTGCTGTAGAGCTTGCCTGGCTTTCGCAGCTGATGGCTCAGCTTCCCTTGGGTGCTAAGCTCCGGCTCGATGCTAATGGCGGCCTGGACGAGCTTTCTGCGCATCATTGGCTAGACCAGTGCGATCGCCTCGCCCATCGCATTGAATTTATCGAGCAGCCTTTACCCCCCAACCAGTTCCATAACCTGCTCAAGCTGGCTCAGCGTTACAAAACGCCCATCGCTTTAGACGAATCTGTCACTACCCTAGACCAGCTTAAAGCCCATTATTTCCGGGGCTGGCAGGGAATTTTTATTGTTAAGGCCGCTATTATTGGCTCGCCTTCACGGCTCAAACAATTCTGTCTAGATCACCCGATCGATCTGGTTATTTCCTCTGTCTTTGAGACTGACATTGGCCGTCAGGCTTTAATTGATCTGACGGTCGAACTAGAGACTCTTCTGCCTAACTCTCCCCACCGAGTCCTCGGACTGGGCACCCAGCAATGGCTTCCTAATGACGGTTTAGACGATCCAGATTGGGAGGCGTTATGGCAGCGACTCAGCTACCTATAGACGATCAGCCTGTAGATGATCAGATGGTCTTAAAGCTGGCTTCCTCCTCACCTCAGGCGCTGTGGGCAAAGCTCCGGCCAGATTGGCTGACAGGCTATGGCGATCGCAACGCTTTAATTAACCAGCAGTGGATTGCCAACGTTGACCATCGCTGTTACCAGCTCCGGCAGCACTCATCCAGTTATTTTCAGTCGCATTATTCTCAGTCGCAAAAGCCGCCAATACGCGATCGCCCGCTTCTACTCATTGCCGAATCTGACCCGCTCGACTTTCTAGCTAGCTTTTGGGCTGCTCTGCTTTCAGGCTGGGATATTGCGCTAGCCGATCCAAAATGGGGCGATCGCGAATGGAACTCAGCTTTGCAAATTCTTCATCCGGCTCTGACTTGGCCGGTGGTCACGCCATGCGGTCTGGGCGTAGGCGGTCTGGGCGTAGGCGATCGCGAATTGTCTTCGCAGGCGTTGGGTCAAACTCAGCCGACTGCCATTTCACGCGCCGAGCCGTCAATTCTCATTCCTACTGGCGGCACTAGCGGCCTGCTCAAATTTGCCTGCCACACCTGGGCTACTCTTTCCGCTGCCGCCATCAGCTTCTGCCAAACTTTCCCTACGCCTATTCATACCTACTGCGTTCTACCGGTTCACCACGTCAGCGGCCTCATGCAAATCTTTAGAGCATGGCTGAGTCAGGCTCAGGTCATCATTACCCCCTTTAAAGCTTTAGAGACCGGCTCACCGCTTATTCACAACCCGGCTGGTTGGTACATATCCCTGGTGCCTACTCAGCTTGTTCGACTTATCGCCGTCGATAAAAGCCATTGGCTCAGCCATTTTCAGGCCGTTTTACTCGGCGGAGCCCCCCCTTGGGCTACCTTGCTTGCTCAGGCCAGCAAACGAAATATTCCTTTTTACCTGTCCTACGGCATGACTGAAACTGCCGCGATGGTGACCGTTCAAGCTGCTAGCGATCGCCTCAGCCATAGCAGCGGCAGATCGCTACCCCATGCGAAGATCACTATCGAAGTTGATGGACAGTTGCAAGGCCCGAATACGGTTGGTCGAATTGTTATTCACTCGGCGGCGATCGCCCACGGATACTACGGCGCAGACAGTGCAGCCTTCTCATCGCAAAAATTCTACACCGACGATCTCGGCTATCTCACCGCTCAGGGTCAGCTCCATATTACAGGCCGCGCCAGCAGCAAAATTATCAGCGGCGGGGAAAATATTTTCCCCGCCGAAGTCGAAGCTGCTCTGCGTAGCACTGGCCAAGTCAAAGACGTGTACGTCTTTGGCCAGCCAGATTCTCAGTGGGGCGAAGCCGTCGTGGCTGCTTTTGTCCCTGCTCACTCTCAAGTTACTAGCAGCCGTTTGCAAGCTGCCCTCTCATCCGGCATTGCCTCACCGCTACTGAGCCGCTACAAACATCCTAAAAAATGGATTTCTCTCAACAGCATCCCTAGAAACGCTCAGGGTAAGCTCCTCAAATCAGCTCTGATGGTTCAGATTGCGCAGCTATCCAATCCGTGAGATAGCCGGGTAGCGGACAGCGATGCCGACTGGCTGTTTGAATAGCGACATGCCGCGTTAACGCCTTGGCCACTTTGCGCCCGTTCGCGGATTCGCTGGATTCGAATACTTTATAGGTGATCTCGAAGCTATCGGGCGTTAGGAGTTTGGACGTCAGTGAGATAGTAATGCGATCGCCGCAAAACATCGGTCGATAAAAATCTGCCTGCGTATGCACAATCGGCACGGCAACAGCACAGTCTTTCTCAGTGCTCACGCCGTCTCTCGAAAAAAAAGCTTTTACGTCAACTCCAGCCGCTGCTAGTTCCTCTTCATAAGCCTCATGGCAGAACCTCAACAGCTCAGTAAAATAAACTACCCCGCCCGCATCCGTTTCTCCAAATCGCACCACCCGAGAATAATCTGACAGATTTTTCACTAGCGCCTCCTGTTGATTTATGTTTATTTACAAGGACTATTAACCAGAAAAATCATCGTAGAAAGACAACTAAAAAGCCCACCTCAGCAACTGCTAAGGTGGGCTCTTCTCAAAGCTTAAGTAATCAGCTTAATTAGCAGGCTCAAAGCTCGCAATCTAGAACTCACTGCTAGCTTGCATTTGGCTGAGCCGGACGGAATGGAATCCCATTTAGCCCAGGCAGTGGCGAATCCGCAGCGGTCTTAGTTTTGACCTCAGCACTCGCTGTGCTCGGCGCAGTTGCACTCCGAGTCCGCAGTAGATTGAAGTCGGCCATGCTGAAGTTCATCGCCTGCAGCGGATTGTTTAGCGCCTTGACTAAATTAGCCAGAGAGTACTGTACCAATCCATCCGGATTCACAAGTACCCAGCCATCCGCCGTTAGCTGACGCATTTCAAAGTGCAGGTGCGGGCCGGTTGAGTTGCCAGTTGAGCCAACTAGACCAATCACATCACCTTTTTTCACGGTTGCATTAGGTTCTACTAAAATCTCGGAGAGGTGAGCATAGCGACTTTCTAGCTGGGAGTCCGCCAGCTTGTGGTTTAGCACCACCATTAGGCCATAGCCTCCGGCATATCCCGTAGAACTCACCTTGCCGTCTTGAGCCGCTAGTACCGGCGTGCCTTGAGCTGCCCCAATGTCAGTACCGGCGTGAAAGCGTTGGTCGCCCGTGATGGGGTGCGTTCGGAAGCCGAACAGGGAGGTAATCGGTGAAGGTACGGCCAGTGGGAAGATAAACTGCTCGTTTGCCTGCAAGTTCACGAGCGGACGTACCGTACGGTTGAGGTACTCGCGGCCAGCCGCTGTCGTAGACCCAGAAAAGCGGATGCCCTCTGCACTAAAGCTTACTGGCCCGACATTGATTGCACTATTGTTAGCTGCAGCGCTACTCGCCGCCGCTGGCGTTTGGATATAGTCTTGCGCTGCGTAGCGTTCGGCTTGGGCAGGCGCAGTTTTCCCATTAGCTACCGGCGCAGGCGCCGCAGTCAAACCAGGCTGAGTGCCACAGGCCGCGTTGGGCACGCCCTGGCCCGCTGCTACGGTAAACTCACAGCCCGTAGACTGCTCAGTTACTACAATCTCTGGTGCGCCGACCCCGCTTGCTCCAGCCGTAGGGGCCTGAGTCGCGCCTACGCTGTAGTCTGTTGGGTCAACAAAAACGTTGTTGTACTCGTCTGGCAAGTTTGAGCCTTCAGGTAGCGCCGCAGGCACTAGCTCTGTTGGCTGAATAGGCGCAGCTACCGCCTCTGGCCCCTCAGCGGGCAGAATATCTGGCACAGCCGATAAATTCGACGATGGCGCAATCTCCATTTCTACAGAGCCGCCTTCGAGGGCTACTACGGTCGTGGTCTGATTGCTATTGGCTCTATCGAGTGCGCCGTTTGCTTGCGCTCTGGCAGATAGCTGCACCATGCTAGGTGCGATCGCCATTGAACCCGCGCCATAGCCAGCTAAAGGCACCGTCATCGCAGTGGCATCAACTAAACCTTGTAGCGGACCGCTCCGACGCGCTATCTTGCTAGCCTTTTTGCTGGTTTTCTTGGGCTTTCGCACAGAGCTGAAGCTGGGTGGGGCAACTGCGCTAACGGTTGGCTGAGGAACGCTCGACTGGGTGCGAGTGTTTGCAGCTTGATGAACAGGCGCTGCCTTAATCTCAATTTCTATAGAGGGTGCAGGTGTGACGACAGCCGGAGCCGCCGGAGCTGCCGCAACGGGTGCAGGTGCAGGCGCTTGGTACTGAGCAACCCAGTCAGGCTCAGCCGGAGCGGCAGCTCTAACGGGTGCAGGCGTAGCCGCCGGAGCGGGCACATACTCTACTTGTGCGGGCGCAACCGCAGGCGTAAACGGACTCTCAGCATAAGTGAAAGTTGTATCTGCGACGCTGTGATCGGCAGCAGCTTCACTGGGCGCTACGGCATACTCGTCAATGAGAAAATCGCTTTCGGCTAGCGCAAAGCTCATCTGATTCGCAACGAAACCAGAACCGCCTAGCAGCCCTAATGCAATTAGCCAACTACGCTGCATTCGCTTAGCTGTAGGGCGTTGGTTATGACGAGTTCGGCTCTCAATAAAGTTCCGTAATGGCGTTTGCCGATCTGTAGAACTATTCATGAGCTGGCTGTTTGGCTGAGTAACGTCTGATGGCGTAACGTCTGATTGGGCAACGTCTAATTGAGTACTGTTTTCCAACGCCGCTTTCGGCTGGTTTGCTACTGGTTTGGCGTTATGCTGAGGCGCAGTCATAGTCAACAACCTAAAAATAATCCCGATTAATCTTAACGTAGGCTTCAGCCTGAAGCTGCAAGCCTTATACACTCTGGTTTTTGTTTGGTCAGACTGCTATAGATAGCAATCTTGTAAAAATCCCTACTAAAAGAGCTTCTAGAAAGGGTTATCCTCCGCTTGAGTATTTATCATGCCACGGCTAATTCTAATAGATTTACCGAGCTGAGTTATTGTGTCTTGCTGGGCCACGCAACACCTGAGAATTGCTAGCGCTAGAAACCTGTGGCAGAAGGAGAAAACAGCAAAATGCTTTTTGCCGCATCCGTACTAAAACGGCCGTCGTCTGACCATTCTATCGGAGTTCCACTCAAGGCGACCTTCAAATACCCTTCTTCTGATACGCCAACGACTTCTCCGGAACGGTTTAACAATTGCATCATCAGGCGCTCTTTCAACTGACTTGTTTGAGGCGAGTGGGTTTCGCAACCCAAAAGGCCATCTTTAAATACCAATCGATTGAGTAGCTTACGATCTAATGAAACAGGGTTTTTGAACTGTGTCAGTAGGTTCTCGTACTCCTTCATGAAAACTTGACTACCTACCCGTCTTTGGAAGAAGACGCCCTGTAGAATTCCCCTGAGGACTAGGGCACTTAGCATCTCCAAACAATTTATCTTGATTTTAGCGAGACTTCCCGGCAAGCTCTCCAGTATTTTGACTAAAGAAATGCCTGTGTCTGGCGTTGGGTTATGCCAGTTAATCCCGACGCCTACAACTGCCTGTTTTATATAGGGTGAGGGTTCAGCGCCCCCTGAAGATTGAGAAGTCGCGGCGGAACTGTATGTTACTTTTGTCTCTGTTAAAATGCCGCCTAATTTTTTGCCCGCAAAAAATAAATCGTTAGGCCACTTGACGCGAACAGGTATGTCTAGATTATTCAGTGCTGTCGCAATTCCCCAAGCGCTCAAACAGGTAAGCGGCGCTGCATTTGCTATAGGCCAATCGGGTTCAAGCGCTAGCGACAGATATAATCCGCCCGGCTCAGACTGCCAGGCCCGCCCTCTTTGACCTCTGCCCGCAGACTGCCGCCGGGCGATGGCCACTGTCCCAGCCCCGTAACCATTACCTAGCATTTGCCAAAGCTGCGTACTCGTTGAATCTACATGGTCAAACACATGTACATCGAACTGAGGACGAATGGCCTGAAACATGGGGCTGACGCCCAGCTCGTCTGCACTGGTATCTAAAGCTGCATAAAGCCCTTCGACTGTTATTGCTGGCTTTGAAGCCGCGATCGCCTTTTCGCAAAATTCAGATGTCTGAGCGGTTGATATCATTGATTTTGCAAGCAATTACTCTGAACGATTGTCTGACTGAGCGATTGTTTAGTAAACCCTAGCCCTTAACAACAATTTCATATAAACGCCTTACTATGACACTGCCGCCACTTACCACAGAGACGCTCTGGGCCATCCTTAACAATGAGCTCCCGGACGATACGGTCAACCAACTCGTATGGCGATCGCTTGGCTACCGTTACGATGAGCTGTCCCAGAAATGGATAGCCGAGCAGGTAGACGCAGCTTGGGCTGAAAAGTATCCTGAACCGCCTAACTTTATCGAGAGTAGACCGGCTACTGTTCAGCTCACCCGCGCTATTCCTAAAGAAAACAAGCAGCTGCTCAAAACTTACTTAGGATTCAAAGGCTACACCGTAGATCAGCTAGTGCCGCGCCTCACCCGTCGGGCCACCATGACTAGCTGGCTGCTGAGCGAAATGAAACGGCAAAAGCTTGTATAAGCTTCTCTTAATCCGGCCGTACCCTAAAACAGGTAGAAAGAAAGAACTATCAATATAGTTACTTACTAGACGGTTACTCACAGATAGTTACTCACTAGCTCAACTCTTAAGAACCCAGTATGTCCACCGTATTTAATTTCTTAGTCAGAGGTGGCCCCGTTATGGTGCCTATCGTTGGCGCGTCCGTTTTTACCGTTGCCTGCGCCCTAGAGCGAGCCACCTTTTGGACTGACTTGCTTAGGCGTGAAGGCAAAGTTGTCGGTGAAGTGTTGGACGCCGCCCGGTTTGATCTCAATCGGGCCGCTGCGATCGCAGCTAGGTCTACCGATCTGCCCATTGGCCGTTTTTTGCTCGCCCCTTTAAGCACCAAATCTACCTCCCCCGAAACTTTCCGACTCGCTTTAGAGAGCGCTGGAGATAAAGAATTTGTCAAAATGAGAAAAGGCGACAAGCTTTTAGAAACCGTTGTTGCCGTTGCTCCGCTACTCGGCCTGCTGGGCACCGTCACCGGTCTTATCAACACCTTTAACAACCTCAATATCGGCGGCAGCCAGGGCAGTGCGGGTGCGACAGAAGCCGCCAGCGGTATTGGGGAAGCCCTTATTACCACCGCCGCTGGTATGGTCGTTGCTATTCTGGCCTTGCTTGTCCTTAGAGTGATGGTGACGCTACAGGCCCAGCAGATGGACTACTTTTCTGAAGCTGGTAGCGAGCTAGAGCTTATCTACCGTCAATACTGGCTAGAATCTGGGCGACTGCCTGCCGAAAGGCCTCTATCTACAGAACCGGTCACGAGCCACTGGCCTACTCAATCCGCGCCTGCCGAAGATCTTGACGCTCGCCCTTACCCTGCGAGCTAAGCCTGCTCTGTTGCAATTCTTGACTTCAACTCTTGACTTCAGCTCTCGACTTCAAATTTAGCCAAATCCTCATGCGCTTCAAAAAACCAGAGTCTCCTATTCCTACTATCGACCTGATTCCAATGCTCACGGTGATGATGGGCGTGCTGGCTTTCTTTGTCGTTATCTCGGTTTCTCTTAGCAGTGAGCAGCTAATTCAGGTAAATCTCCCTCCCGAAAAAAACGAAGACGCGCCGACTTCCGACCAAACTACCTCCGAACCTTTTATCGTCTCGATGAATGCCGAGGGTCAGCAATTGCTCAATGGCATTCCTATAGAGACCAACCAGCTCGTTGCCGAAGTTAATGCCTACCTCGATAGCAATCCTAATCAGAATGTCTACCTTGTCCCTAGCCGCCAGTTGCCATACGAGCAGGTGATGCGCTTTTTGGGAGAAATGCGGTCGGTCGGTGGCAGCGATCGCGTTTCTCTAGCCTTAGAAAAAGCATCCGACGCCGACAGTAGCTTAGACAATGGCCTGGACAATAGCTTAGCTACACCCTGAAGCAACTCACTCAAAACGGTTATGAGAAAGCGCCCTAGACCTAGCAGTCGAATTCCAGAGGTCAACCTAGTTCCCATGATGGACGTGCTGATGAGCGTCTTAATCTTTTTTGTCATCATTTCTATGAGCATGACTGGCGTTGCTATCAACGGCGTTACTCTTCCTACTTCTGTAGACAATGCCGACGACGCTGCTGGCGAAGCGGAAAGCTTGCCTCTAACCATGGGGCTAGACTCGCAGAGCATCCTCACCATAGAAGGTGAAACCGTCGAAGTAGAAACGCTAGCGCCTATTGTTCAAGCCTACTTTCAAGCAAATCCTGACGGCAGCATTTTGCTAAAGGCCGACCGCGAATTGCCCTACGATAACGTTGCCGACTTACTCACCCAGCTACGTAGAGTTGGCGGCAAGCGAGTTTCGTTAGCCGTAGAATAAGTGTGGACTCGCCCGCCTTTACTGGTCTTTCATCGATGGAGCCGACCCCCGACAAGCAGCCTGACAGTCAAACTGAAAGGTTACTCGCAGCGCTCAAGCAGCCTAATGTAGAACAACGCGATCGCGCCTCTTCAGCGCTGTGGCACCTGTGGTTTCATCAAAAAGGTGTCTACGGTGCGCAGCAGCTTATGCAGGCTCAAACCCTGCTCGAAAGCGGCCAACCAGACAGAGCCGAAGCCCTCCTTAGCGAACTCATTGCCGCTCAGCCCGACTTCGCCGAAGCCTGGAATCGTAGAGCCGTTTTGCGCTACATACAGAGCAACCATTGGCCAGCGATCGCAGACTGCCAAAAGACAATCCAGCTTATTCCTCACCACTTTGGTGCTCTCCACGGCCTTGGTCTTTGCCACAATGCTGTCGGCAACTATACCGCCGCTATTCAAGCTTTTCGCCAGGCCCTAGAGATTCAGCCATACGCGCTTACCAATCAGCGCATGATCTTAGAATGTACTGCCAAACTGGAATAGTCCTGCGTCATTTACAGCGCATCGCTGGACTTTTTCATACCGGTGTCCTTTACAACCGCGACCAAAACCGCTCAATCTGTGTCAACCTAATTTGTACAGATCGCACTTCCTTTTGAAGAACTATGCAAACGCTGTCTACGCCACCAACCGCTCCTGATGCCGCACCTACGCCAACTCCAGAAATAGAGGAGTTTGCTACAACTATTATTCGTCGCAAAACGCGCTCTGTTCGCATTGGCGATGTCACTATCGGCAGCAACCACCCTGTCGTTGTTCAGTCTATGATCAACGAAGACACTTTAGATATAGACGGCTCGGTTGCCGGTATTCGCAGACTCCACGAAGCGGGTTGCGAAATTGTTCGCGTTACCGTCCCTAGCATGGCCCACGCCCGCGCCCTTGCCGAAATTAAAGCGAAGCTGGCGCAGACCTATCAGAGCGTGCCGCTGGTTGCCGATGTCCATCACAACGGCATGAAAATTGCGCTTGAAGTTGCTAAGCATGTAGATAAGGTTCGGATTAACCCCGGCCTCTATGTGTTTGAGAAGCCATCGAGCGATCGCACCGAATACACCCCCGAAGAATTTGCCAGCATCGGCCAAAAAATTCAGGAAACCCTAGAGCCTCTCGTCGTTTCTCTGCGCGATCAGGGCAAGGCTATGCGCATCGGCGTTAATCACGGCTCTCTCGCTGAGCGGATGCTTTTTACCTACGGCGACACGCCCGAAGGCATGGTTGAATCTGCTCTAGAATTTATCCGCATCTGCGAATCACTCAACTTCTACAACCTCATTATTTCGCTCAAAGCCTCCCGCGTTCCGGTGATGCTAGCCGCCTACCGTTTGATGGTGAAGCGCATGGATGAGCTAGGCATGGACTACCCACTTCACCTCGGTGTGACCGAAGCGGGCGATGGCGAATATGGCCGCATCAAGTCTACAGCGGGCATCGGCACCCTGCTTGCCCTTGGTATTGGCGATACTCTTCGCGTTTCGCTAACTGAGGCCCCCGAGAAAGAAATTCCTGTCTGCTACAGCATCTTGCAGGCCTTGGGTCTGCGCAAGACCATGGTGGAATATGTTGCTTGTCCCTCTTGTGGACGCACCCTGTTCAACCTCGAAGAAGTGCTGCATAAAGTTCGCGCTGCTACGAGCCATCTCACCGGGCTAGATATTGCCGTTATGGGCTGTATCGTCAACGGTCCTGGTGAAATGGCCGACGCCGACTACGGCTATGTTGGCAAACAACCTGGCACGATTGCTCTCTACAGAGGCCGAGAAGAAATTAAGCGCGTTGTAGAAGCCGAAGGCGTCGCTCAGCTCATCGATTTGATTAAGTCAGATGGGCGTTGGGTGGAACCCGAAGCAGAGCCTGAAGTAGAAGCCGAAGCCGAAGCAAAGATTGAATCAGGGTCTGCTAAACCAGAACCTGTTGGCGCTAAGGTATAGTCGCCTGATGGATGGCTCAAATCTCCTAGCCGCCAACGTCTAATAGCTCCATAGCTTTCGGGCAGTATACGGAAACTGTCTTCAGCGTCTGTATATAAGACGTATGTAAGGAAGAGAGGAATCTACCCACTCGATTAGCAAACTGGCCTATCGAGCAATATCTTCAGCTTTTTTTGGTTTAGCTTTTTCAATAGCATCCTTCATCTACGCCCAGCTCAATAAGATTCGGTCAAGATCCGCCCGAAACTAAGTCAAAGCTCATCCTACGCTCAGGTTACTCCTAGAAGCCTTATGCTAAATTGAGCGTAACAATGTCCTCCACACAGGATTTTTAATCTTTTAACTATGGTAATTACCAAGCGCGGTTTGATTCTTGGAACCACCGCAGTCGCTAGCGCGGCCGTTGCCGTTGCAGTCATCGGTGTCCATCGAAATGCGACGCAAGCCTTCTTTAAAGAAAGTCCTAAAGAATTGGTCGATGAAGTATGGCAGCTGATCGATCACGAGTACGTTGACGACTCCTTCAACTCTTTAGACTGGAACGACGTACGCACGTCTTACTTAGATCGCACTTATACCGATCAAGAAGAAGCCTACGAAGCCGTCCGCGAAATGCTAGAAAAGCTAGACGATCCTTATACGCGCTTCATGGATCCTCAAGAATTTAGCAATATGCAAATTGATACCCAGGGAGAACTAACTGGGGTCGGCATTCAAATTTCTCAAGAAGAAGAAACCAATGAGATTGTCGTCGTGGCTCCTATTGAGGAGACGCCTGCCTATGAAGCTGGTTTGCTTACGGGCGACGTGATTACTGCCGTAGATGGTCAAAGTACCGAAGGCATGGATCTTAGCGATGTTGTAAACCTCATCCGTGGCCCCGTCAATTCGTCGGTAGAACTCTCGGTTACTCGAGAGGAAAAACCTCTTTCGTTTACGCTCGCTCGCGCCCGCATTGAGATTCACCCAGTTCGGTTCTCGGTAGAAAGCGGCCCTGAAGGCACCTTGGGCTACATTCGTCTAACGCAGTTTAGCGCTAATGCTGCTGCTGAGATGCGTGAAGCCATTAAGGAGCTAGAAGAAAAGAACGTTACTGGCTACATTTTAGACTTACGCTCTAACCCAGGCGGTTTGCTGTTCTCTAGTATCGACATTGCCGAAATGTGGATAAAAGAAGGCACTATTGTCTCTACTGTAGATCGCAATGCAATTAGCGACGAAGAAATTGCTCATAATAAGGCGCTGACTGATAAGCCGCTAGTTGTCTTAGTCGATGGCGGTTCTGCTAGTGCTAGTGAGATTCTTTCCGGGGCTTTACAGGACAACAACCGAGCTGTCTTGGTGGGTGCCCAAACCTTTGGTAAAGGTCTAGTTCAGTCGGTTCGCGGCTTAGCAGATGGCTCAGGTGTTGCCGTTACTATTGCTAAGTACCTCACGCCTTCTGGTAGAGACATCAACAAGCTGGGTATTGAACCAGATTTTATTATTGAGCTATCCGAAGCCCAACGCGAAGACCTCGCTAAAGACCGCGACAAGGTGGGGACTGCGGAAGATCCTCAGTATGCTAAAGCGCTACAGGTGCTTTCTGATTCCATTCGTGGCAACCGAAATTCGGCTAGTGCGGCAGGCGTTGCGGATAAAAAGTAAGTCTTTCGTTAAGTCTTTGGCTAAAGTGCGAACAGCAATATAGAACAGAGGGCGGCTAATACCTGATTAGCTGCCTTTTTTTTTGTGATGTGTGGGGTGAGCTAGCTCGGCTGACACTTGCCTGCGCGAATAAGACCGACTCGTTTTGCGATCGCCTGTCCTTTATGCTCAAACGGCCCCCACTGCTCTAAGGGCTGTGCCTCTAAAGCCTCTCGTTCCTGCTTAGAGACAATCTGACAATGCTCAGACGCCTGCTTAACGATGTACCAGCTTTCTTCAGTTCCTGCCATAGCAGCGCTTTTCTAACGAGTGGACTTTACCAAATTGTATGATACTTAAGCCTCCTGACTAGCGGTGCGCAGTGCGTACGTGATGAGCGCTGCTAAGAGGCATAAAGCGGCGAGCGATCGCAGCACAATCCCTAGTCCAAAATTCTGCTGCAGCACCGGCAGACCTAGCGCCCCTAATACCGCCCCTAGCTTTGCAATACCGCCCGCTAAGCCTGCCCCGCTCGCTCGAATTGCTGGTGGAAATAGCTCACCAGAGAGCAAAAACGTCGTTGAGTTGGGGCCTAGATTCATCATTAAGTTAAATAAAATAAAGCCCGTAAACAGTAGGCCGGTATGAGCACCCCCACTGGCCCTAGAAAGCAGAACTAGCCCAACCGCCATGCCGATAAAGCCTGAAACCTGTAGAGGAATGCGGCCCACACGGTCAACTAAAGCCACAGCGGCTAAAAAACCTACCACTAAAAATACGTTAACCATGGCCGAGCCCTTAGCAGCAGCCATTTCTTGAGAGAGCAAATTTCCTTCATTCGAAAAGGCGAGTGCCGCAATAATAGTTGGCGTAAAGATGCCAATACCGTAGGTAGCCACGTCTTGCAAAAACCAGGGAACAGCCGCTAGCGCCGTTTGTCGAAGATACTGGGCTGAAAACAAGTCGCGATAGCCCAAAGTCTTCTGTTCTAGTTCGCTAGTCTGCGTATCGTCTAGCTCAGTGATGGGTTTTAGAACGATCTCTTTTTCTAAGAGTTGAGAAGCCGCTTTTGAAGCTGCTGCATACTCCCCTTTTGCCAGGTAATAGCTAGGACTCTCTAGTAAGAACAACAACCGTAACCCCCCGACGAGTAAAGAGAAAATAACCCCAATGCCCAGCATCCAACGCCACGCGTAGCCAGTCGCTAACGCTGGCTGAGTTTGCTGAAATGCCCAGATAGTGGCCCAGCCTACAAGCGCACCTAGCAAAGCTCCTACCGACTGAAAACTAAAAGCTCCAATTACCATCCGCCCTCGAATTCGCGCTGGAACGTTTTCAGTGATGTAGGCCACGCTAATGGGATAGTCTGCGCCGATGCCAACCCCAACTAAAAAGCGAAAGAACAACAAAGACCAGGCATTCCACGCTAAAGCGGTTGCGGCTGAAGCGGCGATAAACAGGCCGATGTCAATTACTAGCATCAGCTGGCGGCCAACTCGATCGGTAACGGGGCCAAGGGTTAGAGACCCGATGAGGGCACCGGCTAAGGCTGCTGTTGCGATCGCGCCAACCCATTCCGCACTCAACCCAAAATCCCGCTGAATAAACGGCATTGCCACGCCGATAATAAAAAAGTCAAATCCATCTAGCGCAATTAGCCCAGCCGAGAGAATCCACAGCATCCACATGGGCCGCGTTAGCTTTGAATTGTTTAGCTCAGCTTGAAACAGATCTATTGGAGAATCGTGCGCCAGGCTTGATTGATCCGTAGCGTTTGCGTTGACAGCCGTAGGCTCTAAAAACGACATGATGAGTAGTAGTAGAACTCAGTAAGAATAGCGCCTTTCACAGCGTTCTGCGCCTAGAACCGTTGGCCTAATTCTAGAAAGATCTGTAATCCACTTACGAAACAATACGTATCTCATTAAAAACTACCTATGCGAATTCACAGATTTTTTACTCTTTTAAGTCGTGAGCGTAAGTGTTTACGCTGTGTGAAGTTCACAGATTAAATTCGTAAACTTTGGATGAAGAATCGTAGTAAGGATCATTTATTTACGCATAGTATCGCTCTGCTATTGCCAAAAGATAAACAGAAGTAACCACCATTCAGATCAAAGACCAGCCGTACGAGGACTCCCTAAGTGTGGTATCAACTTCCCCATCTACTGTTATCAGCTAACATTCCTGATGGACATTGCTATCTCTGGCCCGCGCCTTTGGTCGGGCTACATGTTGTCAGTAATCTATTGATTGCGATCGCCTATTTGTCTATTCCAGCAGCACTGCTTTACTTTGTCGTTAAGCGAAAAAGCGATTTCTCTATCCGGCTGATCGTCCTTTTTGGCTTGTTTATCATCTTCTGTGGAGTAGGTCACCTACTTGATATTGTGACCCTGTGGTATCCCATCTACTGGGTCTCGGGCGGGGTTAGAGCTGCTACCGCAATCGTTTCTTGCTACACCGCGATGGAAGTTGCGATTATGCTACCGACGTTTCTATCGCTCAAAAATCCTTCGGATTTAGAAGCGCTTAACCAAATACTTAGCGATAAAGTAAGCGCCCTAACAGAAGCTGAAAATGCACTAGAAGCTAGCCAAAGAATCTTTAGAGGAGCCTTTAAACACGCACCTATTGGCATGGCACTCGTTTCTGGAGATGGAAGTTTTCTCAAGGTTAATAAGGCACTTGCTCACATGGTGGGCTATTCCGAGGAGGCACTCCTTCGCACCACCTTTCGAGCGATTACTCACCCGGACGATTTGCCTGCAGACTTCAGCCTGATGGAGGAGTTAGAGTCGGGGAAGCATGAGTCTCTTCGGCTCAAAAAGCGCTACTTCCATCAGCAAGGACACTTAGTGGATATTCAGATAAGTGTATCTCTGCTAACAGACTCAGATAACAACAACATTTTTATCGCGCATATTCAAGACATTTCAGAACAAAAAAGAACGGCTACATTGCAGGCTGAAAAACAAGTTTCTGAGGCTTCCAATCGAGCCAAAAGCGAGTTTTTGGCTATGATGAGTCACGAGATTCGTACGCCAATGAACGCACTTATTGGCATGACTGAGCTGCTTCATGAAACTACGCTCAACGAGCAACAAGAAGATTTTGTAGACGTAATTTCTACTAGTGGTAGTACACTACTTACCCTAATTGACGATATCCTTGACTTCTCTAAAATCGAATCGAATAAATTAGAGCTTGAGCTAAGCCGCTTAGATCTTTACAAATGCCTTGAAGATGTTGTCTCACTATTCTCAAACGAAGCGGAAAAGAAAGGCATTTCGCTTCGCTTGCATACAACTCCCGACAGCTTTCCAAACTTCTTTAGAGGCGACGGTATTCGGCTAAAGCAAATACTGGCAAATTTGGTTAGCAACAGTATTAAATTTACTAAAGAAGGCAATGTCAGTATCAGTGTGCAGATTACCCCCCTGCCGCTCGATCCAAATTCTGATTTGGAGCAAGACCCACTCGATAAACCCCATCCAAAACAGTACGAAATTTTATTTGCCGTTAAAGATACTGGTATTGGTATTCCAGCAGACAAAATTGGCAAACTCTTTGACCCTTTCTGTCAAATTGATGCCTCAACTACCCGTCGGTATGGAGGAACAGGTTTAGGATTAGCCATTTGCAAGCGTCTTGTGGAACAGATGCAGGGCAAGATCTGGATAGAAGGCGGAACTCAATCGGGGTCTACTTTTAAATTCTCAATTCAGTTACCCGTATACGAACAGTCATTCGCCAGAATTGACAACGAAGGGCAAATAGATTTTCGCCAAAAGCGATTGCTCATTGTAGACAGCAATCCAATCAGTTACCGAGGTCTAGCGGCACAGGTTAGATCGTGGAACCTAGCTTTGGATATGACAGATTCGGCAGAAACCGCTTTAGCTAAGCTATTTCGCAGCGAACGCCCAGATCTGATTGTTATCAATGAGCCACTAATCGATATGGAGGGCGTTCATCTCATTTCTCAGATTCAAAACTTTCCGAACTATCAAACTATCCCCATTATTTTGATACAAAAGCGGAGAAAGCGTTCATTCAAATATCCTAATAGTTTTAGCAGCCGCGTAAAGCTACTGACTAGGCCGATCAGGATCTCTCAGTTCTATAATGCGATCGCCCAGCTACTCAATATTGATAGCGACGTTAGTACCACTAAGACAGACGAGCTAATCCAGCACGTAGATAGCCAGAACAAACCCCTGCGTATTCTGCTCACCGAAGACATTTTGCTAAACCAAAAAGTAGCACTGACGATGCTCTCTAGCTTTGGCTATAAAGCAGATATTGCTAACAATGGCCTAGAAGCGGTAGAAGCTATTCAAAAACAGTCCTACGACTTGGTGTTTATGGATGTACAGATGCCAGAGATGGATGGGTTAGAAGCGACTCAACGCATTCGTACTAACCCAGAGATTACTCAACCCTATATCGTTGCAATGACGGCCCATGCCATGAAAAACGACAGAGAGGACTGTCTCGCTGCAGGTATGAGCGACTACATCAGCAAACCTATCTCCAAGCGAGATTTAGCAAGAGCGCTTAAACAATGTCCCTTAGTTACAGCAAAGCCTATGCCCGCAACAGAACCTGATAGACAAACGCTGAATATAGAACAAACAGCAGAAGCCTTCACCGCTGACATTACAGGCCAGCCTAAAGAAGGTCAGCCTAAAGAAGGTCAGCCTAAAGAAGACCAGTCTAAAGAGCAGGAAGATATTCAGCTCTACGAAGCTGAACTTAATCTGCCAAAAAAAGAACAAGCTGGCCCATTTTTTGAAGCAACCTACACTGCTTTGGATCTGGAGAATATTCCTATTCTAGACACTCAAGTTCTAGCAGAGGTTAGTACCGAAGCTTCGTTTGTAAAGGAAGTTTATCGAAGCTTTTTAGACGATGCGCCCGTTCGAATCAACGCAATCAAAGCGGCACTTGAGAATGGTAACGCAACTGCTCTAGCTCAGACTGCTCACGCATTAAAGTCGCTTAGCAGTTGTATTGGTGCAATGGCGCTCTTTCAGATTTGTAAACACATGGAGGATGCTGGCAAAGCCAGTCAAGTTGAACGAGTTGTCCCGCTTATGCTAAGGCTAAAAGCAGAATATGAGAGAGTCCAGCTAGCCGTAGCCAAACATCAAGAACAACTTTAGATTTTTCATACTAAGTTAACTACGAAGAAGTACTACAACACCTTTTGTGCCTTCTCAATCAAAGGTTTGAGCGCTAGCTCAAACCTATTGCCGTCATCCTTTATAGAATTTGCCGAAATGCCTGTTTTAGAAACGTATCCGCTGCCACCCAGCGTCCCGCTCGATCGCCTAATTAAGGCACCTGCCGCTCATGGAACTTCTATATTGATTGTAGATGACGAACCTACAATGCGTCTTCTCTTACGGACGGCCATGGCTAAAGAAGGGTATCGGATTATAGAAGCTGGTAATGGCAAAGAGTGCATAGCGCTGCTTCAGAAGGAAAAGCCGGATATTGTGCTTTTAGATGCCGTGATGCCTAAGATGGATGGGTTTGAATGCTGCGCAGCACTTCAGTCGATTTGCACAGAAGATCCGCCGCTTGTTTTGATGATTACCTGTCTTGATGATGCGGAGTCTGTAGATAGGGCTTTTTCGGTAGGCGCTTCTGACTATACAACTAAGCCTATTCACTGGGCTTTGCTGCGTCAGCGCGTACGTTGTTTGCAAGAGATTGTCAGGCGCAGACGGGCTGAGAAAAAAAATGAGGCATCGCTCAGAGAAAAAGAAGCGATGCTAAAAGAGATTCACCATAGAGTAAAAAATAATCTGCAAATTATCTGTAGCTTGCTTAATCTACAGTCTAAAAAAATTGACGATGAGCAGGCTGTAAGCCTTTTTAGAGACAGTCAAAATCGTGTCCGGCTGATGGCGCTTATTCACGAAAAGCTATATCAGTCGGAGGATTTGGGCAAAATTAGTCTTGAAGACTATATTCATGCGCTAGTAGACGATTTGCTTCGTTCTTATAGCATGACTACAGAGGCTATAGAACTTGATATTAACGTTAGTGATATTTTTGTCGAGATTGATACAGCCGTTTCCTGCGGGTTGATTATTAACGAGCTGGTATCAAATTCTCTTAAATACGCTTTTTCAGAAGCTAAAGATTCTCGTATTGAGATTAAGGCTCGCATGACTAGCGCTAGTCAGTTTTCTATTCACTATCAAGACAATGGCATCGGGCTGCCTCCGGAGTTCGAGGTAGAAACTTCTAAGACATTAGGGCTACAGATTGTAAGTAGTCTGACTGACCAGCTAGAAGGCGACTTGGCTATTGACAGCGCAGAAGGCGCAGCTTTTATATTTACTAACCTTTCAATATCAAAATAATTACCGACATTACCGACATAAAAGTAACTACGAATCTCCTAACTCTAAAGGAAAATGTGATGCACAAAAACGTGATGATTGTTGAAGATGAAAGCATTATTGGGGTACCAACTTAAACCGGGAAAACATCTGCGTATAAGGGTTTCGGCGGCTGTGGTTTAGATGACCTACGGGGCATGGGCAACTCACCGACGTGCGCT
>Ga0209194_1000765_pt1 | contig 23403 bp, 24 predicted proteins | sample COGITO_mtgs_1004_FD_184787 | JGI IMG/M metagenome (GOLD analysis project Ga0209194, IMG submission 184787) | Pelagic marine microbial communities from North Sea - COGITO_mtgs_100413 (SPAdes) (version 2) | ecosystem: Environmental > Aquatic > Marine > Epipelagic ...
AGCGTGGCAATCGCTACGTATACAAGACCAAGACGTTCAACAGCGACCTACACTTCTCAAGATGGTACGACAAGGTGAGCGCCTCAGGAGTAAAAATAATCGACACATTTAAGAAATAATGAAATACGCAAGACGATGCTCGATAACGAGCGAAGGAATGAACAAAGGTTGGGTGTGGGGAGATGGCATCTTCTACACCAAGTATGAGAAGGATACCTTAGCTGAGTTACGTAAGGATTACCCTTGGAAGAGTTGGTGCTCAGACGATGAATTAATTGATTGGGCGGTGTACACTGAAGAGGTACTATACTACACTGAATGGGAGGATGAGAGCGAATACCAATACGAAGAAGTTTACGGAGAACTAATTGAAATACAATAACATTATGACAAAAGAAACATTCAACAAACCTAAGACTAAGGACTTTACCATTAAAGTAGAGTTCAGCAGTAATAAACCAAATTGCATCGTGTACGATTCACGAGACAACAATAAAACAATAACCTATAATTCATATACACAATGAAAAAATTTGAAATAGAAGTTGTGCGCACATACACCACAACAATCGAGGTAGAACTACCTGACAACCTAACACCATTAGAGGTTGAAGAAATAACAAGCTATTACCCACGACCACCAGCATACGCCCCTATCTATGACGAGATATGGGATGTCATAAGTGAGAAAGAACTTGAGCAGATGGAAACTGAACTACTCGAAATCAAAGTAAAAGAACTATGAAATACAATAAACAAATGAAATATACATATATAATATTGATGCTACTTGAGGATAATCATGACGCAAGAGCGCACTGCGAAGAAATTGAGGGTACAACCATTATTGTTCGGGATGGTAAAGATTTAGCAAATCCCGATTATGTAAGGAATAAACTAATCGCAATGATAGATGACAACACCTATGATATTTTAAATAGTATGGAGGTGTGGGATATAAGAGATTTTACGACATGGTGCAACGATGAGCAATTTAATCCCGATGCTTATTTTATGTCTTACGTTTATGTTGAAGACCAATACAAAGAAATTAACGGAAAACTAATCGAAATACAATGAATATAACAAACAAAATTATAGCCTACGAGATGGGCAAGTTAAACGATGTCGATAGCTTAGAGTTATTCTCTGAGTTAATCAGATCGGGAATGGCTTGGAGTCTACAAGGTCATTATGGAAGGACTGCTACGTCTTATATAAACGAAGGATATATAGATGGAGATGGTGAAATAATCCACGACATAGTAGGTGATGACAAACCTATGTGTGCTAATTGTGGAGAGTACGAAGTAGAGGTTGAAGGTCAGCCTTGCTCTAAAGAATGTCGCGATGAGTACATCGCAGACTGGTTAACTGAAAGATAAAATGAATATACACAAAAAAAGAGTGAACACGCTCAATAAAAAGTGTTGGGATATCTTCAATGAGTATGGAGGATATGACTACAACGATGAGATGCTATACCAACTTGAGGGATTAGCAGACTCTGAAGGTGAATGTATGAACGAAGAAGACTGGGAGAATATGGTAAAGGAAACCGAGACTACCTACACATGGTTCAAGCACATAGAAAAGATCCGAATCTTACAAGAGAGCATACCCGAATCTTTATACTGCTGATATGAAAGAACAAATCAAAGGGTTAATTGAGTACGCCAAAAACCCAAAGTACTCAGAAGAGGGAGATAACTATTTATCTGATGGGCAGATGTTAGACATTATCCTCGAACAATTAGAAAAATTAGTAAAATGAAACACTACAATGGAAGCGAACTCCTATGGAGCATAGAGGATGTCCAAGCACAAGCAGACAACCTTGACATAGAGTTAAATGTAGAAGAGTCGGAGAACATCCTTACCTCTACGTTTAAGGACAATGAATACCTAATGCAACTCATCAACGAGATGATTACCGATAGCATATTAACCTTTAACGCATTAAGAAATAATGAACAATAACAAACTAATAGCAGAATTTATGGGGTACGAAGTGAAGTATGACAAATGCTATTCGCCTAAGCATAATGATGGAACGATTGCACCAATGCAATTCGATAGCTCATGGGATTGGTTGATACCCGTAGTAAATAAGATTGAGATGGAGTGTGAAGGCGTACCACTTCAACTTATAGACATTAGTTTCTACGATGAGATACATGAAGTGTATTGGGCGGTAGTAGAATTTATTAAAACATATAACGATGAAAAAAACTGAAGAATTAATTAAGGAGGTGGCGCGAGAAATAGTCATGCTCTTGATAGAAAAGAACAAAGCGTATGGAGATACCGCTAACGATCCGCCAAAGATATTTTCTAAGCTATCAGCTAAGGAAGGAATCTTAGCGAGGATAGACGATAAGTTAAGCAGAATAAAAACTGTTGGCTTGAATGATAAGACAGAGGATACTCTGTTAGATTTAATAGGATACCTAATTCTTTATAGAGTACAATGTAAAAAAGATGAGTAAAGAACAGACAATCAAGAACCAAGCTAAGGTTATCAAGGAACTTTGGGGTGAGTTACAAACCCTCAAGCGCATACTGATCGATGAGTACCCATTGCAATGGCGTGACATACAAACCAAACTACCTCCGTATGTCCAACAAGAGTAAATAACTGAACACCTTTGGTACAAAAAGTGAACACGACTGATACATTTGTACCAATAGTGAATGAACTCACCTAATAGCATAACTAAAAGTGAAAATAAAATGAAAATAGTATGCATAAAACTTGCGTGTTCTACACTAAGTTTGTACCTTGCATTACTTAAATTTAATAAACATGAAAAAAGAAATATTTAACAACTATGCTACGGCGGTAGCGAAAGAATTTAACATCAGCGTACCAGAGATGTTCGAGGGTTCGAGGGCGAGGGAGTGTGTAGACGCAAGGTTCCTGCTCTACTACCTATGTATGGAGAGACCTATCCGCACCTCATATATACAGAGGTATCTCAAAGAAAAGGGATTGGATATATGTCACTCTACTATCCTTCATGGATATAAAAAAGCTAAGGCTTTGGTAGAGTCTGATCCCGACTACAAAAATTTAGCTAAACAAATTTCTCGTGTATAGTTACACCGATCTTTATCATCAAGCTATAAGAGATAGAAGGTCGTGCTATAGGAGGGATAGCAACAAAGAGTCTATACTTTCTTACGGCATGATGCTACACAAGTATAAAGACCTTATCACTATCCTCAACACTACGAAAGCTGGGGGCTACTATGCTGACGCTACGTCAGACGAGTTAGAATATCTCTTCACTCATGGGTGGCGCAAGGGTGTCCTTATGATAGCTATAGATAACTACACAAGGAAGTTAGATGTCATCGAGTTTAAGATACAGAACGAGATGAACACTCGCAAGAACGATAAGTTTATTCGGGGGTTAAAGAACTCACGAGATAAGCTACTACTAAAATATACTAAACGCAAATCAGAATTAAAATTAATTAAAAATGAAGAATAATATTTACAAACAACTATCCTCTATCGATATCAAAGGAAAGGTAGAGAAGAAAGGTAAGCACGACTATATGTCTTGGGCTACCGCATGGCATCTAATCAAGAGTGAATACCCACAAGCACAACGTAAGGTATACGAGTGTGAAGAGACTGGGTTAAACTTCTTTACCGATGGAAGGACTGCTTATGTAAAGGTGGGAATAACTATCGAAGGCATAGAGCATGTAGACTACCTACCCGTTATGGACTTTAGAAACAAGTCTATCCTCTTGGATAAGGTTACCTCTATGGATATCAACACTACGATACAGAGGTCTACTGCTAAGGCTATAGCTATGCATGGATTAGGACTCAGTCTATGGATCGGTGAGGACTTAAACAAAGTTATCTCTGAGCCTACTCCTACCCCTAAGAAAGCCACCAAGAAAGAGGCTACCTCTTTAATTTTAGATATAGGTGATGAGAATTGGGCAAAAGTTCTTAAGTTTGTCGCCGCGAATAAAGAACTTGGGTTACCAAAAATCGTCAAGACTTTGGAGCAGAAGTATAGCATCAAGGCTATGGTAAAAAAGGAATTAAGTAAGCACGTATGATGAAGGAGATCCTTGCAAAGCTACAGATAGATGAGCATTATTACGGAGAGTTCGGTCAGCAATGGCTATCCAACTCCAACATATATACTCTTCTCAACGAGCCACACCTCTTTGGTAAATCTAAAGAGATGACTAAAGCTATGCTTATCGGGAGGTACTTCCATACCGCTATGCTTGAGCCTGAGAAGCTATCTTCTCCTGAGTTTAGTTCCATAGACTCTGGCAGTCGCAACACTAAGATATATAAAGATGCTATCAACGAGCAAGGCGTAGCCTTACGTATGCTTACCAAAGAAAAGGAGGCTACGGACTGCGCTATCTCTAAGATGAAAAGCAACTTAGATTTCTATGATGCCATCTACCAAGAGGAGAATACGTTTGAAGTTCCTGCGGTGACAGAGATTATGGGCTTGAAGTGGAAGGGTAAGGCAGATATAGTTACGCCTGATATCCTTATCGATCTCAAGACCACCTCCAATATCCGCGACTTCAAATACTCAGCGCGTAAATACAACTACGATAGCCAAGCGTATATCTATCAGCAGTTGTTTGATAAACCTTTGGTGTTCTATGTGGTAGATAAACTCAGCCTTCAGTTAGGCGTCTTCTATCCTTCTGAGAACTTCCTTGCTAATGGTAGGGATAAGATTGAGAGGGCTATGGAGGTATACAATACCTACTTCGCTGAGGGTTCAACAATAAGTATCGATGATTACATTCATAAAGAAACTCTTTAAGAGTAAAAACAATAGTGTAGTGTGGTTGAAAGTTCCAACCAACCTTACTACACAAGCCGAAAGAGATCGACTCATGGAGGCTACAACAGATAAGTTGGAGCAAATAATTTATAAATCATTTTAATTATGGCAGACGAAAAAATTTATGTCGGCAATGGTATCTCTAAGTTTGATGGAGACCAGGTAGAGTTCAGCTTAGATCTAAGCAACCCAGCAATCAAAGAACACATGTTCGAGTTTAATGGGAAGAACTATTTAAAGTTAATTGTGGGGGCTAAGAAGGATGGTGCTGATGAGTATGGAAAGACTCATTGGGTACGCATCAACACTTGGAAGCCTGACGAGAAGAAGGCTGCTCCTTCCAAAGCTAAAGCTGAGGAGGAGGAGATGCCATTCTAAACCACAGGTTGAGGAATAAGGAAGGGGACTTCGCGTCCCCTTTTCTTTCTCCTTTCCAATGTTAAAATGGTAAACTACTACCCCTCTTCTACTTCTTATATAAAAAAATCAAATCCCTCTCTTCTCTTTTCTCTTTACCCTTACTTTTATATTAACATTTTAACATTAAAAGAAGATAAAGAACTAATAGTAAGAGAGTTAAGTAAAATTAAATTAACATTAAATCAACATAGAGTATGTCAAAAGTTACCATATTCAAAGACATTAAGGATACCGAGCAGCCTTTCTACCGGGAGGCGGTAGTTATCCTAAGCAGAATTAAAGAAGGATCAAGTAAGGACTTGGTTAAAAAGATCCGACAAGAGAAAGATAAGTCGGCAAGGAATTTATTAAAGCAGTCTCTTCCCGCTATATGTTTCAGTGGGATGTTCACCAAGAGAACGGACTCTGCTATATCAGAACATAGTGGTTTAATATGTCTTGACTTTGATGGGTACAAGACTAATAAAGATATGCTTCAAGAGAAGGAGAGGCTGTCTAAGGACAAGCACGTATACTCTGTGTTTATTTCTCCAAGCGGCAATGGGTTAAAGGCGGTGGTAAAGATTCCAACAGAGGTTGATGACCATAAAAAATACTTTAACTCTTTAGAGGTTCATTTCAACAGCCCAAACTTTGATAAGACTTCAAAGAATATATCGAGGGTGTGTTATGAATCTTACGACCCACTTATTTATATCAACGAGCTATCCAGTGTATGGGAAAAGATTGAGGACGTTGAATACCAGGAGGTAGTGAAGTATAAAGATCGCCCTACTATACCTATCACTAACGAGAATAAAATTGTAGAGATCCTTCTCAAGTGGTGGGATAAGAAGTATGGTATGACAGATGGAGAACGTAACAACAACGTATACGTATTGGCTTCGGCATTCAATGACTTCGGGGTGAATCAAAACTTAGCCGAGTATGTCATGGGTAACTACGCTACTGAAGATTTCCCTTTGGATGAGATCCTTAGAACCATCTCCTCTGCCTACTCACATAAACAAAACTTCGGCACTAAGTATTACGAGGATGAGGATAAGGTCAACCATATAAAACAAAAGTTCCGTCAAGGTGTCAGCAAGAAAGAATTGAAGGAGCAGTTGGAGAAGGAAGATATATTGGTTGATGATCTCGAGGGCGTTCTTCTTAGGATAGAGGACGAGAACGCTAAGCAAAAGTTCTGGACCAAGTCAGAGAAGGGTGCTATAAAAATTATACATATAGATTTTAAAAAATTCTTAGAGGAGAATGGGTTCTATAAATTCAACCCGGAGGGTAGTAAGAACTATGTCTTTGTAAAGGTTACCAACAACCTTATCGACCACACTTCAGAGAAAGAGATAAAAGATTTTATCCTCAGCTATCTCTTGGAAGAGGATGATACCAGTATATACAACCACTTCGCTGACCAGACCCGATACTTCCGAGAGGAGTTTCTCACACTGCTATCTTCTATAGACGTCTTCTTTATTGAGGACACCCTCGATGCTTCTTATCTTTACTACAGAAATTGCGCTGTTAAAATTACTAAAGACGAGGTCACCCCTATAGACTATATAGATTTAGGGGGGTACGTATGGAAGGATCATGTCATAGACAGGAACTTTACCATATGCGATGTGATTGCTTGTGATTTTCAAACCTTTGTGAGCAACGTCTCGGGAGGTGATGATAAGAGGACTCGTTCTTTTTTCTCTACCATAGGGTACTTGCTTCATGGATACAAGAATCTCTCCTACTGTCCAGCCGTTATACTAAACGATGAGGTTATCTCGGAGAACGGAGACCCAGAGGGGGGGACAGGTAAGGGATTGTTAATGAAGGGCATCTCGGAGATGAAGAAGCTGGTGGTGATAGATGGAAAGTCTTTTGATTTCTCTAAGTCTTTTGCCTACCAGTTGGTTTCTGCTGACACTCAGATACTGTGCTTCGATGACGTCAAAAAGTTCTTTGATTTCGAGAGGTTGTTCAGTGTGGTTACAGAGGGTTTAACTTTAGAAAAGAAGAACAAGGACGCTATCAAGATCCCTTTCAGTAAATCCCCGAAGGTAGCTATCACTACCAACTATATAATTAAAGGCAGTGGAAACTCTTTTCAGCGCAGGAAGTGGGAGTTAGAACTCTCGCAGCACTACACTAAAGAGTTCACCCCTTTGGTTGAGTTTGGGAAACATTTCTTTGGAGAGTGGGATGATAACGAGTGGTGCCAGTTCGATAACTTTATGATCAGCTGCCTTCAGTTATACTTAGAGAAAGGTTTACTAAGGAGTGAGTTTAAAAACAAGGATTATAAAACATTCTTGCATGCTACTTCAACTGATTTTGTAGAGTGGTGTGATATTAAAGACGACTCTAATAGTTTTCTTGTTGAGAATGAAATCGTTCACGTTAACACGTTATACTACAACTTCATAGAGGAGTACCCCGACTACGGTCCTCGATCCAAGATGGCTATCTCACGCCAGCATTTCTTCAAAAACTTAGTGGCTTACAATGTATATAAGTACAAGTGTAAACCCTTTAGCCCTGTTAGAGATTCAATAGGTAAAAGGATACAGTTTGTAAACGCAAGTTTCTATCTTGAACAAGGGAAACTACTATGATAAAATTTAGAGACTATCAAACAGATATCATAGAGAAAGCCTCTAAGATTATCTCACGCCATCGCTTTGTATACTTAGCTATGGAGGTGCGTACAGGTAAGACGCTTACGAGTTTAGGTATAGCTGAGAGAATAGGTATGACTAAGGTTTTGTTTATCACAAAGAAGAAAGCTATCTCCAGTATCGAGCATGACTATGAGCTTCTCAATCCTAACTACGAGCTGACAGTAATTAACTATGAGTCTTTACATAAACTTCCTACCAGGGGGTGGGATCTTATTGTTGCTGATGAGGCTCATGGCATGGGTGCTTTCCCTAAACCAAGTGGTAGAGCTAAGAGGTTTAAGGAGTTTATCTTTCACTCCAATCCTTATGTCATCTTACTGAGCGGGACACCCACTCCGGAGGCATACTCGCAGATGTACCACCAGGTATACTCTATCCCGAACAACCCCTTCCGTAGGCACAAAAGTTTCTATAAGTTTGCTCATGAGTATATCCATGTAACGAAGCTTAAGGTTGGCGGCATGTTTGTTAACGACTACTCTCGCGGATCGGAAAAGATTATCGAAGAGATGAAGCCATATACCATACGCTTCACTCAGAAGGATGCGGGGTTCGTGGTTGATACCAAAGAACACATCCTTGAGGTTGATATGTCTGACACTATTAAGGGCGTTATAAAGACTCTTAAAAAAGATTTGGTAGTGCAGGGTAAGGATGAGGTTATCTTGGCTGATACAGCCGTTAAACTTATGACTAAGGTACATCAGCTATGCAGTGGCACTGTAAAGTTTGAGAGTGGAAACTCTAAAGTATTAGATCTTACCAAGGCTAAGTTTATAAAGAAGCATTTCAAGGGCAAGAAGATAGGGGTGTTCTATAAATTCAAGGAAGAGCTGAACGCTTTGAAGGAGGTCTTTGGTGATGACCTATGCACAGAGCTGCCTGACTTTACGGACTCGGACAAACACATAGCCCTTCAGATTGTAAGTGGGCGCGAGGGTATCTCATTGCGTCAGGCTGATGCTTTGGTATACTATAACATAGACTTCTCAGCGACAAGCTATTGGCAGTCAAGAGATCGTATGACTACCAAGGATAGATTAAAGAATGATGTGTACTGGATCTTCAGTAAAACCGGTATAGAGCACGAGATCTATAAGGCTGTCATAAAGAAAAAGGACTACACTCTCAACCATTTCAAGAGAGATCTATTAACTTTGTAACAATGACAGAGCAACAAATTCAATCTAAACGTATCAAGCAATTAGAATCTGAAGGGTACTACGTAATTAAATTAATTAAAACAAATAAGAATGGGATACCAGATTTGATAGCCATCCCTCCCGACTGCGGAGTAATTTTCTCTGAGGTAAAAACATCTAAGGGAAAGCTGTCGAAGCTACAGGAATATAGACTACAAGAATTAGAAGCACATGGAGTTACCACAGAAGTATATAGAGGTTAAAGAGTTCGATGTATCAGATGCTTTCTTTGATAAGCTTCAGGAGATCGGACTGGAAACGGCGGTAGCTATTTCTAAATCTATATCTCACAGTCAGATAGAACTCCCTGATGATGACCGCATCTCCCACACTATAGGGGGTGTTGCTTCTACTGATCATGAAGACGTTCCTTTCTCTATAAAATTTATTAAAATAGAATCCGAGGTTGTATTGCTTACCGATATAAATCTAATCAGTATGGATGAATACTTAGACCTCATTAACTTAAATTTATATATCAAAAATTATGATGAACACACAACGAGTGGCGCTCCTGAAGGAGATAGTGAACCAAGCCTTTGAACTGAACGTAGACCACAGGTCACGCAAATCAGAATATATCATGGCTCGCGCTATCTGTTACAAGATCTTGAAAGAAGAGTGTCAGATGACTTCTGCCTTTATAGGTAGACAGTTTAATAAAAACCACGCAACGATCTTACACAGTATAGAAGAGTTCCCATGGATGCTTAAGGCTGATAAGGAAATGGAAAGAACCTACCGTAAAGTATTAGATAGATGGCTGAGTAAGTCTGCGGATCTGCCTGATGTTAACCCTGTTATGTTGAAAAAAGATTTACGAAAGTTGGAGGAGAGAAATAATCTGCTTAATTTAGCGTTGCTTGAGGTTAAAGAACAGGTAGATAAGTTAAGTAAAGACAACAAAAGATACTTTACTTTAGTTAAGAAGCTTGAGAAAAGTGTACCTGAAGATAGATTAAAAAGAATCGAGAAGAAAATATACGACATCATCAATGGTTTTATCTGATTGCAAATACACTATAGAAGATATAGATAAGGTAGTAGAGTTCTCCACTTGGAGTCTTAAGAAAAAGATAGACACCCTACTTCGTATTGACTGTATTATGTATACCAACTTAGGTATAGACTCTACTAAAAGCGAAAGGTTAGAGACTAAACGTCGCTCTCGATCTATATATAAAGCCATTAAAAAGTTAGACGAGGTGACAGGTCGAGCGCTTTTAATTTCTGAAGACAAACCCTAATGCCTGTACACCCCGACAATAAGGTTACTATACAGCATATAAACTATGTGTCCAATCTCATCCACGACTATGCCGACACCCTGTACGAGGGGTTGATGGACAGGGAGTATGATGAGGTGAAAGAAGAGGCACAAGAACTTATCAAGTTGTTAGCCGACCTTCTCGCATCCTTAGCTGAAGAAACCTAATGGTCTCGTAGCTCAACTGGATAGAGCACCTCCCTTCTAAGGAGGCGGTTTGGGGTTCGAATCCCTGCGGGATCACAACTAATCACCCATGGCTTACAAAAATAAAGAGGACCAGGCTGCGTGTTCTAAAAAGTTTTATGAAGAAAACAAAGACAAGATAAAGTCTAACGTAAAGAAAAGGAACGCAGCTCAGAATATAAGGAACCGTGCTTACATCAAAAAAATAAAGATGGCTTCGGGATGTATAGACTGCGGGGAATCTAATTATGTGGTGTTAGACTTTGATCATGTAAAGGGGAATAAGATTAAAAATATATCAGCTATGGTACACCAGTCTTACTCTATTAAAACTATACAAAAAGAAATAGATAAGTGCGAGGTGAGATGTTCCAACTGTCACCGAGTAGCTACCCATAACCGACGAATAGAAAAACAAAATGAAGAAACCAATAGCTAAAGAACTACATGCGTTTGCACAAGAGATAGCCAGGCGCTACTCACGTACAGATCGTGAGGGAAATGTGAACAAGGAGGCTTTTTATGTCCAGGACGTTATCCCTATGTCGGACCACACGGCTGTCATAAACTTTGTTAAGAGCACGGGCAAGATAGGAGTAGCCTTCTGCTACTATATCAACAGGGGTGCATCCAAGGGATGGAAGTACTTCTTCCCCACCGACTCTCATGTCAGTGGGTTCCAAGCATTCTTTATATACAAGACCGAGGCTGAGCGTAAGAACTACGACAAGAACTTCTAACGTCTCCCGCGTTTATCCCTATCTTTTCTTCTTTTTTCCTCTTCCCTTTTCTTTCTACTGGTTTCAGTATCTCTTTCAGCATCCCTTTCTTCTCGAGTTTTAGGGGCTGACTGTGTGTCCCTTTCATTACCTTCTATTACGTAATCACTGTAGTTAAGCAGTCTCAATATAGCTTCTTGTGTGTCAGAAGCGTCTGCTGCTTTCTCAATATTTTTATAGAAGCGAGTGATATTATACAATGGTATTCTCCCTGCTAAAGCAAGCTCACCTATACGAGTAGTCATGCGAATGAAAGCTTCTTCTTTTTTCTCCGGGTCTTTTAATCTATTCCACTTAAGGTACTGCTCATTGATCTCTCCAAATGCATCGAACACAGGTAGAGTCCCTACATCTTTTCCATAAGTCCTTCCTGCTAACGTGTTAGATAGTCCTTGTAAGATATCTCCTACGAGGAAGAGAGAGTTGAAGTTACCTAAGATAGCTGCCCTGGCTATATCTTTATTGTCTTCTTCATCCCATCCCGCGAGACCCATTCCTGCTGCTACAAACTGGAATCCTACAGGCATCATCACATGATACATCAAGAATTTATTTAACCCACCCATAAACTGCTTAAGGTTTTTATCTCTAAACCCTCTACGCATATTGCGGAGCCCAGACATTTCTTTTCTAAGGTATTGCTTGGGAGAAGTCTTAAACATATTAAGCGCTCTGTTAAACGGAGAGCTTGTCTGGAAGTAATCCTTATCTGTCACATCCATAGACTGCTGAGTAGACTTTGTGTCTGACTCAAACTTACGCACCGCATAATCTATAGCCTCTTGGGGGGTAGCTTGCGGGTTCTCTCGCATAAACTCAGCCTTATAGTAGGAGTAGTTAGGCATACCTCCTAAGTATATAGCGGTTATATCACCCGCTTTTACAAACCCCATCATGAGATTAACAAAGAAACTCCCCGCTCCTTTAGTGAACACTCCTGACGCTGGGTCACTGCCGTCTAATCCTTTAGCACTGTACGCTTCTATAGACTGACGTATATCTGTAGATAATCTATCTTGTAAGTATACAGAGTTCTCACGTATCTCGTTAAAGACTTTTAAAAACTCTGTCTTATTCTTAACTGCGTAGTAAAGGTAGTTACCTGCTCCAATATCTAAAGCGTATGTAGGTATAGAAGTCAACTGCTTGATAGCAATGTTAGGAGATATACCTAACCTTGTCGTAGCAAACAAGTTGTTCATAGAGTTAACGAAATCATTACCCCTCTCTGTTTGAAGACCACGGTTAGCAATGTTCTTTATGGCATGGTCTATCATATCCATAGTCACCTCACCCTTGGCATTGGTGATAGCCTTACGCATGAGTGGATTGGTGAAGAGTTTATTTATATCCCTAATTGTAGGGCCCACGTTAGCAAACCACTGCATGTCTTGAGAGTAAGTTACTAAAGCGTTCATCATATCTACAGGCATGATAGGCTTTGACCTTGCTTGTCTCATCTTAGTAGACGCTGCGGCTACTTGACTATTCGCTTGAGGCGACCTACCCTTCTCTCCTAAAAGATCTAATGGTTGGATAACCTCTCCCTCTCTATACATCCTCCCTCCATAGTTTTCATTCCAAGGTAAATCCGTGCGGTATATATTTTTATATGCCTCATTAATTTCAGGATACATAGAAGGATAGAACTCATTCATCTGCCACTCAGCCATAGCTACCACATCTTTTCCTGCCCACTCTACCAACTCATCCATCGTTTTCTTATAGTCTTCCCCTAAGAGAGACTTCATATTTTCAAAGGCGGGGACGTTAGCTGGGTCTTTCATCTGCATATACAGATACCCCACTTGGTTCTTACTTAGAGTAATAGCTTTCTCGCCCTTTACTCTTTGTAAGTTTTTCTTATTTTTTCTTGTCGGGTTAGCATCATACTGATCCTGTGCTTTTTTTACAGCTTCAGGGTTAGTGTATATCCCCTCTACTACTTGCTTAACAGAGTTATCTTTATTTATTTTACGCCACTTCTTCCCATAGATCTCCTTCATCTTCCCGCTCACCGCCTTCTTCGTCTCCATCATACGCTTCTTATATCCACGTATGCCTTCATTCAAACCTTCATACACCAGCTTACGGGCGTTCCCTCCAAGCAATACCCCTGGAGCTTCGGCTATCCTTTCCATCAGCCCCTCTATCGTTTCTGACTTTACAAATATGTTCTTCGGGTTTAAGCTTTTAATAAACTTCACCACCTTATTGTCATTGGCTTTAGTCGCTTCAGCGCTACGCTTCAAGTCATCTGTAGCCTCGTTGATTTCGTTAACCACATCAGGATCATTAACATCTACATCCCTGCCCGTGACATCTTTAAATACTTTTGCAAACTGCTCATTGTATTTAGCGTGAGCGGCCTGCAGTTCCTCTTTAAACATCTCTCTACCCTCACCTATAATCCCGCCTAACATTTCTTCTGCCCTACTTAACGACTCCACCTTGATGACATTAGTGTCATCCATAAGCTTAGAGTTATTGATAGACATAACGATCATTAAGTCTACCATATCGTTCCTGTCTTGATCCGTCTGGTCTACCTTTTCCGCCAGCGCGTTAAACATTTCATTAAGAGATTCATTACTCTTTACTATATCATCCGCCGTAGCCGCTTCGTCTGTTACCACTTCTTTTATAGCAGCCAGTCTCTTGCGTGTTTCGTTATCTATCTTCACCCCCTTTAACCGTCCGGACTGCACCACCTCATACTTCCCGTTGAGTATAGATTCTATCTTAGAGTCTAAAGCTTTTACCTGACGCTTGGTCACTATATCTACCACCTCATCCATGAGGTTGGATATATTTTTCTTATCCGCTTTCGTTACCTTTCCTAATAGATTCATTAGCTCTGACTTAGAATAGGTCGACCCTTTAATCGTAGGTAAAGCCTGGCGTATAAAGTTTCTTAGGTCCCGCTTCACTGCTTGCAGATCCATCCCACCTCTCCTTCTCTCCATCATCTTCTGCCTCATCTCTCTTATTCGAGTGTTCATCCCCTTGGTAGGGTTCACCCCCAGAGCTTTTTGCATATCGATAATCATCTGAGTCTGCTGGTCTGTCTCCTGCTTCCTCTTCCCACTCTCGGCTATATACTCTGGCTGCTTCTCTAAAAACTCTATCGTCTGGTCCATTATCTCCCTCTCTGAGATCCTGTTACTTTCTTTCCTTTTATTATTTCTCGCGTTCAACTTATTCATAAACTTCTCTACCCGCGCAAAGAGTTTCACCCCTACCCTGGCACCACCTTCTATATTACCAAAACTTACAGGCATCTGACGGAACATATCCGCATCGATAGCCATCATCTTATTTACCTCCTTTACCTTTTCTTTCTTTATCCTTACGAGGTAGTCTTTAATCATTGCGTCGGAGAAGTTATTCTCCCTTCCGAACTTAATGATATCTTCCACAGTCATATTCTTATTGAATATCTGTGTCTTTATATCTCCATCGAAAACTTTAGGAACTTTATTAGCCTTCAAGTCTTTTGCTATCTGCCGGAACTGTGCGTCTGTAAAAGATATAGGGTTAGCTCCAGTAGCTCCTGTCTTTATATTCTCAAACGTATCAAGACTAAATAGCGACTCTTGACCAGCTAATCGACCAAACTCTAAAGCTGCCTTCTCGTTTTTTGCAGGCACTACAATGTTTAAATCTATAGACACCTGGTCACTTTTTGGGAACTTATATAACCCCACCTTTACTATCCCGTCTGTCCCTATCTTTCCTTCGTTATCTTTAACAAACTTCTCAATCATTTGAGGGGTAAGCTCTGACTGAGTGGTGTTTTTAGTGGCTGCTGGAACCACTAACCCACCACCTGTATACTGTGTCCCGTCTATATTTAATGTAGCTCCGTCATCTGGTTTCTTATCTAACCCCTTCAACCTATTCACCTCCTCGGTAGTATTCTCTACTATAGCCTGTGTCTTTATAGCTGACTGATCTAAATCTTTAGCAGTAGCTTCCTCCTTTACAGAAATTATTTTCTTTCTGAGCTTGTTGACTTCTGAAGTTTGGATATAGTCTTTAGTAAGCTCGTTTGCTCTTTTTTCGATAGACTCTCTATTGGAGACATCTCGCTTAAGTTGTTTGTTTCTTCTTGCTTCATCTTGATTTATTTCTTTTTGAGTTATCCCTCTGGATAGTATTAGTTTTTTAGCCGCACTCTCGTAGTCTGGCTGTTCATTATCACTGGTTTCCACCTTACCACTCTTAGCGCTTTGATCAGCTTTAAATGTTTGATATAGTCCTTTCTCTGGATACCAGTTTACAGCTTGCAAATCAGCGATAGTAATATCTATATCGTAATCACTCTTAAGTTTTTCTTGTAGCTCAGTAAAGACTTCGTTAATAAACTTGCGTTGTGAACTGTTACGTGGTGCTTCAACTTCAGCGCTCAATTGCTTACTTAGGTTATTTCCTGCCCTGCGAACTTCATCCAATTTAGGGTTTGATTTAAACACAGCCCTTTTCTTTAAGTCCATACTCGCCTTCTGGATCTTGTTAGAAAATTCTCCTTCAGACATGCTTTCCCACCCTGGGATTATTTCCGAAAGCTTTGATAAGTTTCTCTTCCCTAAAGACTTTGTAGCTCGAGTCAACCTCTTATTCCCAGCATCCACTTTCTTTTGGCTGTAGTCCAGAAGGGTTCCCGTTAGTCTACCGAACTGCCTCATAAACCACCTATCCATTGTAAGTTGATTAAACTCACCGTACAGATTCATAAAGAATCCATTACCTATCTTAGGTCCAAATATAGCAGCTCCGTACACCTCTTCGTCTACGGCAAACGATGGGAGTAGCGGTGTATTCTTACCATCCTTTATATACTTTAAGTCTCCAGCCCTAAACTTCGTGGTTAAAAATGTAGTAAGCTCTGACATAGACATAACCTCAAGAGCTTTGTTTGTAAATGCTAACGTAGACAAGATCCCAGCCCTCTGGTCTCCGATAGAATAACTGTCATCAAACTTACCATTCTCTTTAAAATACTCATACTGCCTATTCGCCTCTACAAAATTGTCGTATACTTTGTTTCCATTTGAAGTTATAGCAAGTCCAATCTTGAATGTAGACTCTGCATTTTTATCCGTAGCAATTTCTGGATGAAGCTTTTCAATCAACGACATCGCTCCTGTAATACGAGAGTCGTACCAACCTAACGCGTCAGGGTAAGCTTCAATAGCGGTTAGCGTCTCGTTAAGGTATGCATCAAGAAGATATTCCTTAAGCCCCTGATCACTATTAGATCGGTTGTCTTTAACGCCATATTTTTCTTTAATAATAGGGTAAACTTCCTTATCAAACCTCTCCTGCAAAGCCTGCTTAAAGTTTAATTTATTTGGGATAGAACTTTCCGATGCAAATTTTAAAGACTTTTGTATTGATGAAGCGTACTTTGCTGATTCTTGTGCACCAGGTGATATTGCCTGTGTCTTTAATGCGCTGGCTGGTTCACTTACTTTCTGTCCTCCTTCTATCTCTGTAACAGCCTGTGTCTTTACACCGTCCGACTCCACCAACTTAATAAGCATACCTGCGGGACCTGCATTTAAGTTAGTTAAAGCTTTCGAAGGGGCAAACGATTCCTTTCCTGTCCCAGGCTTCTTTCCATAATCATAAAAATTAGGGTCATTTTTTTGCAAAGCGTTTATAGCAGACGCTATATTTTGTGGGATGATACCTCCCATTCCTGCATTAACAGTGTGGGCTTCATTAAGTTTTTTTATAAATCGAGAAAAATGCTCGTTATTACTAACGGACTTATAATCCCCTCCTAAATAATCTCCTTTAAGGACCGTAAATCCTACCCCCCATTTTGTTCCCGGGAGTTCTTGAACCATAACTTCCATAAACTTTTTTTCCCCCATGTCTTCTCTTAAGACCTCATGGCTTGGGGTAATTTCAAAAGTAAACTTCTGTCCAACCAAATCATTAATGTTTTTTCCCTGTAAACTCGGTGAAGTTCGTGCCGCCTGTTCAGCATCAGCAGCCCCTGGTTTATCATTACTATTATATTGAACTACATTCTTTGGGTCTATTGCTGTGTCTGACACAACCGGCTTGGACTCCACCTGCGGAGCTGGAGCAGACTCTCTTGCAGGCGTAGGCTTTCTTACAGGTGCAGGTTTGTCTACAATCTTTCTGCCTGGCGCTCCATCAAACGTTTCAACAACCCCGTCATCTTCCAGTTGATCAAGGACTTGCCCCCCTTCTTTATAGTTTAACCCAAACTTTTTTCGTATCTGTGATAAAGTTATTCTCTTTTCTTTAAGCTTGGAAACAAAGTCTTTTGCTTTTTGAAGTACGGCTTTAGCTTTAGGTTCAAGAATCTGCTCCTCTGTAAACTGTGCGTCACGCTCACCTTGAACCTTTTCTTCTGTCCCCAGCATAGCCACATCCGTCTCTGTAATCTCCTGACCTTCAGACACTTTCTCAGCTATCGTGTTTAGTAAATCTACTACATCACGATCTGCCTGAGCCAACACCTCTTGTGGAGAGAAGCCAAAGATCTGAGCTATCTTAGCTAACCATTGCTTAATAGCAGTTTGCTGAGGAACCTCTAATTTAGAATACGTCTCAGACAAGAACCCTACAAACTCAGCTAAGAACTCTTCGTCCTGTACGATAGCTTTATCTCCATCAAATATCTGAGCATACCTTTCTAATTCTAACACCTGCTCTGGCGTTAGGTTGGTGCTTTTATTTATACCTTCCCTTAGAGATTTAATTAAATCTTTTGTAGCGGCTTGTATGTTTACCTCGCTTCCAAACCTATCCTTTAAGATAGCGTGGAATACTTCGTGACCTATAGTTCTGCCCGTAGCTTTGGGCATATTTATATGTATGGTATTAGTGTTAGGATTAAAAGCCCCCCGAGAGTTTGTACTTACGTTATCTTTATACGAAGCTTCGCTCCTGTGCATCACTATCTTTAGCTTCGGGAACAACCTCTTCACAGACTTTAAAGCTTTATCCACTCTTTCCATCAACATCTCTTCATGTTGCTGAGGAGTTTCATTAGGGTTCTCTCGCCTGAAATTTTCCGATCCATAATGCGAATCTGTTTCCGTCTGATCTACTACCGTAAGGTTTTCACTTACCTCTACACCAGGTTGCGCTGGAGCCATAACAGGGTCCCCTGCCTCATCAATATCTGATACCACTTCTACGGAAGTTTCTTCCGCAGCTTCCGTTACATTACGGCCACGAGTTCCGTCCCCTAAGTTTACAGGGCTATCGGTTAGCCCCGCTAAAAGATCCTCGAGGTCTCCCGCCCCTTGTTCTATTTCCTCCTGCGTTGCCTCTGGAGAAACTTCGGTTTCGCTTTCACTTTCAACGGTAACTCCCCCGGTGGTGTCTCCCTCTCCCACAGCTGCGCCATCTTGGGTTTGTTCTTGTACATCCACTTCCGTTGCGCTTGACTCTTGAATGGCATCTTGTTTTTCTTTTAGTAGTTGTTGTCTTACGGATTCTATTTCTTCTGATGTTGTAATATCTCCCGATCTTCCCTGCTCCGCAGCACGCCTGTTTATCTCGTTAAACACCTCCGCCTCCGTCACCTCTACAACAGCCTCTACAGCAGGGTCTTGTCTCCTACTGTATATATCATCGAGCTGAGATTCTATTTCTTTTTTTCTATTCTTCTTTGCTCGCGTTAAACCGCCGCTTACCTTATCTAACTCTGTCTCTAACTCAATAGCCGCTTCAGCATCTTCTGCTGAGAGACCATCTAAATCTTCACCAAGCTGTTCCATCTTGGCTTTCTTTTGCTTAAGCTTATCCTTCCTATCCTCCGCCATTCCCTTCAACACTTGGTCTCCTTTTATCTTTAACTTCATCCCAGCAAACGTAGCATCATCGGTCTCCTCGATAATCTTTACCATCTGCTCAAAAGTTACAGGAGCGTTATCGGGTCCCATAGTATACTTACCTCTTCCTGCCACATTACGTAGCATAGTAATGGCTGACCCAGGGGCCCCACCTACCATCTCAAATCCTATCTCTGCCGCATCCATCTCTTGCCCTACAAGCCCTCTTGCTGTGGCTTCTCCTACACCGCCACCCAAACCTTCTACCACGGTAGACGCACCTAAAGCTTCAAGGTTAGCTCTCTTCGCTGTCTTCCCCGCTTTAATAGCAGCCCCACCAACATTTTTAAAAATCTTACTTGCAATACCTCCCGTAAAAGCATCTATAATTCCTATCGTTGCACCTCGTCCTGCCGACCTGGTGCGTATATTAAACATAGCATCCTCATCCTGTAGTATTTTACCTACATTTTTTTCGTTAAATTCTAACCCCCTTTCAGAAAGTTCTTCTTGAAGAAACTCCGAGAAAGAAAGCCCCGCCTCTAACGTAGCTCCCGCACCCCCTAAAGCTCCCGCTATAGCACCACCTGCTGTAGTAAATACACCCAGTGGTCCAGCACTAAAACCCGTCGACCCTGCCAAACCTCCAGTTACTGCTCCTGTTCCAGCTCCCGCCGCTACCGCAGGGTTTACCATCTGAGCTACACTTGTTACAGCTATCTCTGTTATAGAAGTAGGCGCTGCCATAATTCCTTTTATAAAACCCCATGCTCCTCCCCCCGCTGCACTATAAGCTTTGTTAAAAGCTTTCATTTCGTCCGAAGGACCCGTTGCATTTAACTGCTCATTTACTCTTATAAAATCTGCTATATCTTGTTTAGAAGCCGACGCCCCTTTAAGGGATAATTCTAAAGCTTCGTCTACAGTATTACCTGTTTCAAACCCTTTCGCTCCTGCTCTCCATAGGTCTCCGAAGAAATCCGTTACCTCATTCTTTCCTAATGCCCTCTCCAGCATGGTGTCTTTTTCACCTGTAGCTATAGGTGGTAAGCCCTCATCGCGGCGCCTTCTATTTTCCGCAGCCATATCCCTGTCGGATTTATCTATTGCGCTTTGCTGCCCCCTACGTCTACGCCCTGCTTCGAACTGCGTTACATCTCCTCCTCCAAACTCATCTGGCACCTGACCTATTATGGTCTCCAGGTCTCCCTCTAACGCAGCGTCAACTTCTTCCTGAGAAATATCCGAAGATCCAGGATCTTGGACCATTGGAGTATCGGATTCCAACGGCTGATCTGGAGAAGTAAGTTGAGAATCGTCTTTTTTTTTTAATGACGGAGCAAACACTGCTACAAATTCTTCCTCCGTTTCAAACATACCTTCAGGCATAGAAGGATATAAAACCCCTACACCTTCCTTATTAATTAATCCTAAGAACTCTTCTTCAGTCTCAAAGAAACCTTTATCTTTAAAGATATTAAATAGGGCTGTTAAATTTTCATCCATATTATAGAGAATTTACGTAATCTTGATATTGTTGGAACGTGCCGCCTGGATTTTGTACGAGCCACTGCGGATATGTCATTGGTGGTGGCGTTCCACCTCCACCACCACCGCCGGTTCTACCCGCTCTCTTATCCTTTAATCTTTGGTGTTCTGTACCAATAAGATCCTCTATCATCTGCAGTTGGTTGATGGTGTAGTTTTCATCCTCCTGTCCAGACCATCCATCACCCCATGCATCTTCAATTTTAGTTGTACTTTCTCCCACTCGAATTAGAACATCGCTACCTTCCACCGTTACTTGAATACCTTTACTACCTCCGACATCATCGAACATCTGCGAAGGGAGAGCGGCGTTAATAACATTTTCGTACACTTCTTTCACCTGCACTGCCGGATCAATTCCTCCCCTTCCTAATGTTCCTCCCAACTCTTTCTGAATATACTGAAGTGGAGTCTTACCTCCGAGACTTTCTGATGTACTACTTATATCAACTACGCCGTACTCATCGAGCTGTCCCTGTCCTGAAGCTTCTCCAGTACCGTACTCTTCTGGGAAGTTGTTAAGGATAGTTGGGTCTTCACGTAGTAAAGTCTCCCACTTCATTGCACCAGTTGGTGTTGCCGCAGCCCATAGCTCTCTCATAGCGTCTACAGTACTAAGCCCTTCTACATTTACTGGTAAAGGCTCACCATCTTCTCGCGTAAGCTCGAATGATATTATATTTCCATCAGCATCAACAACCCTCTTAACCTGCTGGTAAGGCTTCTCTCCTTCCTTAAGCCCCTTATTAAACTCATTAACCAAGTTCTGAGCACCTGAGTTAGCCGTAGTACCTTCCGCTGTAATAAAGTCTCTAAGAGAGTTAAAGTATCCCCTACCTTCATCGAGGTTAATTTCTTGTGCCGCTTCAATAGATGATTGCTTCTGCTCAGCGAATCCTTTAACCGTCTTTATTTTTTGGTCTATCTGAGACTCTAAAGATAACCTTGCCGCCTCTTCAACTCGAGCTATCTGCTCGGGGCTATAGTCAGGTATTAAATCGCCCGACCCACTTGGGTCAGGGATTAATCTTACTCTATCAGGATCTTCAGCTAACTCTTTGTCTGTCCAATCTTGCTTATATGCTTCAGCCGTAAACCCAAGTTTATCTTGAGCTATGCTGGCAATCTTAGCCCTCGTAGAGGTAAGAGTTTTTACCAGCCCCGTCATCATTTCTTCGCTCTCATCTAAATCTCTCCAATCTTCTATAGTACGTACAGCTTGGTTATTCAATAAAGTAGAGTTGATAACTTCACCTAAAGCTTCTACTTCTACCTGAGCCATTTCAGTTGTACTGGTGTAGTCGCTTCTATTTGTAGCCCTTACACCTATAGTTCCTAAACTGGTTTGGTTAGCTGGGTTGTTAGGATCGTAAGGCTTTCCTGTCGCAGGGTCATTACCTGTCCTTACATACGCAAGCTCTCCCGTAGCAGCATTGCCAGAAAGCTTCCAATTTTTTAAAACACCGAGCCCTGCTACACTTCCGTTAACCGCTTGCTCATATGTATTGGATTCATTCTCCTCCGCTCTCCTGTTATTCTCATTAAAATCTGCCTCAAAACTACTCAAGTTCTTTTTAAGAAAAGTAAAGCTATCGCTTACTCTCTGCTGATACCTTTGGTTTTCCCCTGGAGTAACAAGCCCTCTACGTACCAGATCCATCTGCACAGACAGGGCGTTCTTAGCCCACTCACTGCCCTCTAATACAGACTCGTTCAGAGTTTTATTATTGTACTGATCGAACTCTCCCGCGCGGTTCATCTCCTCAGTATTCGCCTTCTCTATCTCCGCCTTCTGAGTTTCCCTGTCGTCACGTACAGTGTTAATCGTGTCCGTTAAGTTCTTACTTATCGTCCCCCAATCGACCTGCGTTTTCGCCAGGTCTCTCTCTTCTCTATATACGTACTTGTCGGTATCTAATACCTTACTCGATATACTAAAATCTTTTGCCATTATTGATTGAATATACTATAATCAAAGTACCCTGTCTGCGAGGTGTCATAAGGAGCTAAGAATTCCGTTCTTCTACCTTGTCTGTAATTTTTCCCTGAAATATCCTGCGAAGAAACTAACTCAAGCAACTCTAATCTTTGAGCTTCCGTCATGTTTTTTGGGTCATATCCCATTTGAGAAACAAAGTTATCGTCTCCTATCATAGCCATCGCCCTCTTATCGTTCATGCTCCTGCCATATAGTGGGGCCATATCGCCTACCCCTTGAGCTACTTGACCTATACCTTGGAAGCCAGCCTCTATACCCCTGCGCCTTGCTTCTGCTGCCTCACGAGCTTTCTGGTCCTGCATCTTAGCCTCACCCACATCCATAGCAATAAGCTGCTGCTTCTGCTGCTCTTTTGCGTCAGCCTTCATCTTCTCTAAACCAAACATTTCGTCACCCATAGTTTGACGAGTCTGTGATGATTCAGCTGTCTGTTGTGCTCCCACTCTACCTACACCAGCAGCTAATGCCCTTGAGTCACCCTCTTGTAAAGCCTCTATAGCCTGCCTGTCTGCCGCTAAGTTCGCTTCAAACTCTGCTTCGAAAGCTTCTAAAGGTAGGCTTAACTCTCCGTATTCATTCTGTTCCGCTCTCTTCCGAGCGTTCATCATCATACGCTTCGCCTCGTTGTCAGCATTTTGCTGAGCTGTGCGGGCTTTAGAT
>Ga0209194_1000767_pt1 | contig 23349 bp, 32 predicted proteins | sample COGITO_mtgs_1004_FD_184787 | JGI IMG/M metagenome (GOLD analysis project Ga0209194, IMG submission 184787) | Pelagic marine microbial communities from North Sea - COGITO_mtgs_100413 (SPAdes) (version 2) | ecosystem: Environmental > Aquatic > Marine > Epipelagic ...
GCAGCAACAGCCGCCCATGCAGCAACAGCCGCCCATGCAGCAACAGCCGCCCATGCAGCAACAGCCGCCCATGCAGCAACAGCCGCCCATGCAGCAACAGCCGCCCATGCAGCAACAGCCGCCCATGAACGGGCAGATGCCACCCCCTGCACAAGACTTTGTTCAGAATGCAGGGCAACAACCGGCACCAGGTCAAATGCAACCAGGCATGAACCCCCCAAACCAATAAGGGGGTGTGATCTTTGCGGCGCTGTTCATGGTGAACAATGTCGCAAAGGTTACGGTACTTTATACGATGATGATCTTAACGATTGCATCCCCTTTGACTACGCCCTCAAAATGTGATTGTATATCCCTGACTTCATAACGAAAGATTTGAATGATGGATTTTGGGGGCGGAAACAACCCGAACTATAAACACGGTTTAACAGATGGAAAATCATTTCGTCACCCTGTTTACACAGCATGGCAAAACATGAAACAAAGATGTTTCAACACTAATCATTCAAAATTTCATCGCTATGGCGGTAGAGGAATTACAATCTGTAAAGATTGGTTAATTTCAAAATCTTTCATTGAATGGGCGTTTGAAAATGGTTGGCAAAAAGGTTTGACTTTAGACAGGATCAATAACGATGGAAATTATGAACCGTCCAATTGTCAATGGATATTGCAAAGTTTAAATTCAAGAAAAAAATGCACAACAAAACTGACAATTGATCAAGCTAAACAAATCAGGAAACTTTGCGATGAAGGTTGTAATAAAGTTGACATTTCAAAACTCTACAATGTTTCACATGGTACAATTTGGTTCATTGTGAATAATTTAACGTGGGATGAACTTTAAATGAATTTTGATCAAGCTGTTGTTTACGATATTGAAACATTTCCAAATGTTTTTACTTTGCATGTTGAAATGTTGCATCAGGACGTTCAAAGCACTTGGGAAATCAGCGAATTCAAAGATGATCGTCAATCGCTGTTGACTTGGTTTAATTGGCTTGCACAAACGCAAACGCCAATGATCGGGTTTAACAGCGAACATTTTGATTATCCTGTAATTCATGCAATCATGCGAAATCCCAACATAACAGTTGCAGAAATTTATCAAGTTGCAATGCAAATTATTAACGGCAAAGATCGCTTTGCACACATGATTTGGCAACGTGACCGGTTTGCACCGCAAATTGATCTTTTCAAAATTCATCATTTTGACAATCGCGCAAAAACAACAAGTCTTAAAGCACTTGAAATCAACATGCGTTCACACACTGTTGCCGACCCTATCGGCACTGAAATTCCACTTGGTCAACCTTTATCGCGTCAACAAATTGATCAGATTTTAATTCCTTATAACATTCACGATGTAAAAGAAACTAAGCGTTTCGCGCATTATTCTTTGCCAGCAATTGAATTTCGCGCCGGTTTGCTTGGTAAAGTTCCAGGTGATGTTATGAATTTCAACGATACTAAAATTGGTGCTAAAATTCTTGAACAACGTCTTGGCGATGATGTTTGTTATACCCGTGACGGTTACAGAAAATCGCCACGTCAAACCGTAAGAAGTGAAATTTCATTGAACGAAATTATCTTTCCTTATGTGTTTTTCAATAATCCTGAATTCAAACGTGTTCTTGATTGGTTGAAACAGCAAACATTGCGTTCTGAAGAAATTCAAAATCTTGATACCGGCGCAACCGAACAATCACAAATTAAAACCAAAGGTGTTTTCAGTGGATTGAAAGCAAATGTTGGCGGCATTGACTTTGTATTTGGAACCGGTGGAATTCACGCATCTGTTGAAAAGCAATTCATTCAAGCAACTGATGAATGGTTAATTCGTGACATTGATGTTGCAAGTCTTTACCCGTCCATTGCGGTTGTTAACAAATTGCGCCCTGAACATTTAGGTGAAGCATTTTCTGTTGAGTATGAAGGTTTGTTAACCGAAAGAAGAACACACAAAAAAGGTACTGTTGAAAACGCTAGTTTGAAACTTGCTGCAAACGGAACATATGGTAACAGCAACAGTAAATTTAGTGTTTTTTACGATCCTAAGTTTACAATGACAATTACAATCAACGGTCAATTAATGCTTTGCATGTTGGCTGAAATGTTGCTTGAAGTTCCAACTGTTCAATTCATTCAGGTGAATACGGACGGGATCACATACCGCATTCATAAAGACTATGTTGCGCAAGCTGAACAAGTTGAAAAAACATGGGATGATTACACCATGCTGACACTTGAAAGCGGTTATTATTCGCGCATGTGGATCAGGGACGTGAACAATTATATTGCTGAAGATAAGCAAGAACCAGGTGATAACAAACCGCCAAAACTGAAACAAAAAGGCGCGTATTGGCATCCCGACCCAATCAAATATGCGGAAAGCATTAGCACCGCCGGTCCCCCTGCTTGGCACAAGGATTTTAACCCCGTGGTGGTCACAAAAGCGGCTGTTGCAGCTATGACCCTTGGTATTGATCCTGAAGCCTTCATACGCGCTCAACACGATCCTTTTGATTTCATGTTGCGGGCGAAGGTTGACCGGTCATCGCGGCTGATGCTTGGCGCTAGACAAGTTCAAAGCACAACCCGTTATTATATCGCCCGTGACGGTGCTGAAATGAAGAAAGTAAGCCCGCCCGCAAAAGGTGCAGAAATTGGTGCGTTCAGACGTGCGAACAAATTAACAGATACGTTTTTCAATTCCGTAATGGCTGAAATTGGCCCTGGTGTTTGGGATGGACGAATTCACACAAAGAACAAATCAAAATATGCAATGCGCGAAACATCAATCAATTCGGGTTGGAAAATCGCTGAATGCAATGTTGCCGCGTTCTTTGATTTCGACAATGTAAATTATGAATGGTATGTTGCTGAAGCCCGTAAATTAATCATCGGTTGATTACGTCAAACGGGCCGAAATTGGACGTGAATTGATTGCTACCGCAAAGATGATCAATTTGCATCATCACTTGTGTTGGTTGACCTTCAGTTTTCCATTCCCACCATCCGAAATAAGAACGCATTCTTGGCGGTTTTGACGATCCTGGTGATTGGTCATCAACAAATTCAAAAGGAATATCCTCATACCAAACACCGTTGATTTTTATCAACCCGCGTTCAGAACCTAAAATTGGTGAACAATCACGTAATTTGAAACCGATGAATTCACCGATTACAGACGAACCGGTGTGAACAACATCACCAACCGGTTTCATAAAAATCACCACGGGAACGGAAAACGTCCAAATACCTACTATGGTTGTGGATATAAACAGCGATGCAACCAATGCGGGAACCGCAACTTTTCTAAATGCTTTCATTTGAACAGTGTAGCAATTTTTTCAAAGTTTGCAAGCAGGGCTAGGATACTCGCAACAAAACCCGTTACCAGAACCCAAAAAGCCCCTAGATGTTTTCTGATAATTCCTTTGGATTTTGCCAACGCACCCATTTGAATTAACTCAACATCAACGGACAAGAGTTTTTCCAAACGATCTATCTTTGCAGATATTTCATCAGGTGTTCCGAATTTTCTAACAAATGCTAGAACTTGTTTTTGTTCATACTCTGTTAGATCACTCATTTGTTTCTTCTTCTTCATTGAAAATTCGCCACACCATACCAATCATCAAATGACCTAACATGATTGTTAGAACAGGTATTACCGTCAACATATTTAAATTAACTTCTGAATTTCCAACTTCAATTTCACTAACAGAGAGTAGAAACAAACCAGCACCATAAAGACAAACAAACACGGTATCTTCAAAAGTATCAAAACCTTTGAAACCCTGTGTTTTCAATTCAAACGCAATATAACCAACAAGTATTATCGAAAACACGTAAATTTTAAAAGGATATTCACCAAAAACACTAAAGTAAATTATGCAAATTATGAATGAAAGAATTGCACCAACACCCGCATGGCCTAATTGATTACCAGCGTAACCAAGCGGTTCATCTAAAAATGCATCAGGTGTTAACAATTTCATTTATTTTCGCACCTGGTTAATTGTGAACGCTGCACCGGTTGTTAGGAAATAGAAACCGACAATGATCATTCCAAGGTTCTGTTCAAATTGACCTAAAGGATCGGTTACACCCAATCCAAGAACTTTATCCCAAACAATCACTTTCGCATTGTAAACAATAAAAGGTGTTGCCCATGCCGCTTGAACGGCTTTGGAAATCCAAGAACCTTGACCTTTGATCATAGCGTTTTGACGCGCTTCAAGCTGGTTAATGGTTACATCAGCGGTAAGTTTTTGTTCATCGGTTTGCGCATTCAGTTTGTCAGCATGTGCTTGACGCAATTCGGACGCGATGCCAGAAAACCCGCCGCCTGTAAGCCATTTGAACAACGTTGCAAACATCAGATCACAACGCCCCGCGCAAACCAATACCAGCAAGCCCCATATTGATCAGAACGGGCGCTGTAAGCCCTGTGGCGTTGCGCAACGTGTCAACCGCACCTGAAAGCCCGTGAAGCGGTTCAGCGGCCATAAATACACCGGTAAAAAGCGGCGCAACCGATGCCCACCAAGTCAAGGATTTGGGTTTGAAATATTTATCAATCATTTGAATAACCCCTGCAAGATTGCGGTGATCAATGCGACCCAACCGCCTTTTTTATCAAATACAGGTGGTTCAGGTGATTTGTCAACTTTAAGTTGTGCAATCTGTTTTTCAATTTTCGCAAGTGTCTTATCACCGGCCCAACCGTCAACAATTAGTGAATTCTTATCTTGAAAGGTTTTCACATGAAGTTCAGTTTCAGGGCCAAAACGACCATCAACACCGCTTTCAAAAACGTAACCCAATGATTGCAAATTTGTTTGAAGATTGCGAACCGCTTCAGATTTAGAACCGATTTTCAAAACAGATGAAACAGTATTTACAACCGATTGAACCCGTCCTGAATGTTTCGCATATGCACGGGCCATTTTGATATGATAACCGTGTTTTGCATAACCACCACCATTATATTTTTTTGCAGCTTTACGCCATGTATCAGGATTTGTGAAATCACCTTTGGAAAGCATTGAAGCCATTCCCCATGATTTCATCAATGTTACCAATTGAACAAGTTGTTCATATTCACCTTGTTGCGCTGTTTCAAACATTTGTTGCGCTGTTGAATGACCAGCCGCCTTATGATTGAAACCCATGATTTGACCCAAACCATAGGACGCTGAAAGATATGCTGCAACAGCGTTCAAATTGATCATCGTTTTGAAGCGTTCATACTTATTGAAATTGTAAGCACCTGGTTTCCATTTCGCATGAGCAATACCCATTGAAACCGCGCTAGATCGTAACGCACCTTTTAGATTGCGATAGAAAATATGCGCTTCGGGTAGAATTTTAACACGATTTTGATTGTCAAAACCACGCCCCGCCGCTTCAACTTCCAAGAAAGCAAGTAAAACGGCGGTTTCAATTCCAATTTGTCTTGCGGCTCTACCAACGTCACCAGATGAAAGCCGTTTACCTGTTCCTTGAAAGTTCATAAAATTGCCCCTTATTTGGCTTCTTCGGAAACTTGACGATACAATCCGTCGTAATAATATAATTCAATGCTGTGACGGACGATATTCAAGGTAACGTCTTGTGCGTTTGATGTTTGAATATTCCCAACATTGTGTTTTACCACAACATCACGTTCACTGTCTTTCATTCTCAAAATCAACCGATGTGGTGTGTCAATCAACGGTGTGATTGTGTTCAAATCACTAGTTGACACACCATTATCCGTATCTACAACAACAATTTCAGCGAAACCAACCACAATAACACCTGCACTAATTTCAACTTCTTGAACGGAAAGAAAATTTGGGGGATGAACATAACCTTCTGGATAATACTGTCCGTCATCAGCGGCACTTCTAACCATCTTGGTTATCGTATCGTTTTTATGACCAAAACCCAGATACATAGGACCAGCCACAAAGTCAGTATCAGGTATTATTATACCCGTTCCTACACTCGCAGAACCAACTTGTAGAAAAAATTCATCAGCAGGGCCGTTGTTAATTGTCAGATTGACAACGGTATCAGTGCCAGAAACATAGTAAGTTGTTCCTGGTTGTGGTTCAATTGTAACATTTCCGGAAGTTAACAATTCACGGTCTAAACGTGCGTGACGTGGTTCTGTAACATGTGCAAGTGAAACAGCCAAAGCAGCTTCAAAAGGAAAATCTGCCAAATTAAACAATGATCCGTGGCGAACAGGATGTTTAAATTTAACGGTTTTCCAATTCCCGTAATTCCCCCCTGGGTCATTAGGCGTGTCTGTCTGAAAATATACAGGCCAACCAATCAATTTATCAGGAGGTATTTCAGTTGCCCCTGGCCCTGATCGGTTATAGTCACAATATAGACGCCATTCAGTTTGTACAACATCGCTACCTAAAGATTGATAGTAATAAGGTACAAAACAAGGTGCCTCTAAACTGTATTCAGAACTACCTATCGTTTGATTGTAAATCCAAACACCACCTGTAAGACCTTCAGAAACAGCTTTGGAATAGATACGAATATTTTTCAAATCATCATCTTTGACAGCACACCAAAAATCATTACCTTCCACAATAATTGAAGCGTCAATTAAGGACAAACTATTGTCTGCACCAAAATCCATCAATACAGGAACGCTAAAAATCAAATTTTCAGGATCAGTACATTCTGAAATAAACATTTTCATATCTTGCGCGCCGGTGTTACCGTACTCGTTTGTGTAATCAGGGCCGTAACGCATAGCAATTGCAATGAAAAGAGTTTCATTCAATATCATTGGTTCTGGTGCCCAAATTGAAGATGCGGGCGAAACAGCAATACCATCTGGAAAAGGTAATGTTGCCGAACGATAAGGTCCACCACCTAAAGACACTTGATCTTTGCGATCAGGAAAAATGTTTTTACCTTTGTATACAACAAAATCTGCGACACCATCAGAACCACCTGTGCAAAAATACCAAAACTCACCATTGAAGAAAGTGGGCGCAGGGTCACGATTTGCAAATTCATCGTTTGATCCTAAATCAAACGTGGTTGTATTGAATGTTGTGAAATTTTCACCATCCATAGAGGCAACAAGATTAATTTTCAAATCGTCTTGACGTGTGAAAAATGCCCCAAAATAATAGTTTCTTGAAGTTGGCCCATTCTTCACATTCAAACTGTCAATACCTTCTGGAAAACTAACCAAACCATCAGGTGACACATTGATTGCGGTTTTAAACGTACCGTTGTCAAGCATTCTCTGAATACCGAAATTCCCCCAATTTCTTGCACTACCATCATCTGTTCTTGGATTTGTTCCAAGATTAAAATTGTTTTGAGTTGATCCATCATCGTCAACAAAGTTCAATGTTGGGGCATTTCCTGTAATAGTAATTACATCATCGAAATTACTATCAAAAACAGCAGCAGCCGCTTCTGCACGATTTGCCGCATTTTCCGATGCCGTTTGAATTGCTGAACTTGAAATATCACTGAGTAATCTAAAATTACCACCAGAAATAAAACCTGCAACATTCATGGATTGTTGCAAACCATTTGCAACAATTTGATTTCCTGAACTGGTCAAAATAGGTAGATTTAAACCATTGTTGAAAGAAACTGTTACATCGTCTGTGTTGTTTTGCAAAACAGATAGTATTATCATACATCTACCATCTTCAACAGGAATTGGCAAATCTGTTTCCGCAACAATTGCGTTTGCAGTTCCACCAACATTAGAACAAGAAATAACATAAACAGGAATGTCTGAGCGTCTAGTCCAAGACGGTGAAGATGCAGTACCTGTATTTTCATAAATTCCGTTATTGTTTTGAATTGTGTCATTCAAAACCCAAGCCATTATTGAAGCTTCAGAAACACTATTTAAATTTTGCAAATCGGACAGTGTGTCTTTGACTAACGCACCAGATTGCGCACCTTCAAGTTGTTTCTGCATTTCGGAAAAAGCTTGAACAGTCAGTGTGCGTGAAGGTTTTTTACTGGCATCATATGGATTACCAAGAACACCAGCTTTGAAGGTATCGTATGCAGACATTTTATGCAGCCTCTATTTCTATTGTGAATTCAGGAAAGCTTTTGAAGTTTCCTATATCATCCTGGACGCGAATGGAAATGTTACCATAAGTTCCAACTGTGGTTGGTGTTCCTGTTATCGCACCAGTTGCGGAATTGATTGAAAGCCCGTCCGGCAAGCGTGAATATGTATCAAGGAATATATAGGGTGATTGACCGCCTGTCACGCCTATAGTGAACCCGCTATAGGCAACATTAACAGTTGATGGTGAAACCGGTGTTCCTGTCAAAGTTAGAGCAGATGTGTTTACAATCGGAATTGGTGTTATCCAATCTGAAACATAGCCACCAGTTGAAACACCACGCCACCTTGTGAAGTAATCACTGTTTTGCAGAACGCCACCACTGTAAGCATAATTATCATTGGATTGAACAGTCATATTCAACCATTTTGTGTCATCAGGAACCGCGCCACCTGATGGTTTGATTTGGTATTGAAATTCATAAGACCAATCTTGCCTGGTTGAAACATCATAGCTAACTTCAATTCTATTGTTTTGAAATTCAACTAACACGCCATTTGGTAATGTTGGAATTTGTAAGCTTTGACTATCGGCATTTACTGGTTTTGATTTTTCTTCACCCGCTAGAAAATTCCAACGATCTTGATCAATAGGGACGCAACCGAAACCGATGAACGCGCCGCTTTCATCAACTTCAGTTGGTGTTACAATTTCATAATCGCCTGAAAAATCATTATCATATTGTAAGCCAATTACACGTTCTTGACGCGCTCTTAGACCGCGCAAACCCGTTGTTGGTAAAAGTTTGTGTTCCGGTTGCGATCTATGCGAAATTGATTTGGCAAGCTGCATTGCTTGGCGATGATTTTGAATTGATAAAATGTCAACAACAAGATACTTTGGTGTTTCACCAGCAACATAATAAAAAGGATTAACGTAAGGTGCGCAAGGTTGTGTTGTGTAATTAGCATCAGGATCAATATAACGCACAATTACACCTTGCGTTAAACTTTCACCGTTTTGCGCTTCAACACTTTCCATTGCAACAATATCACGATTGCGATAAAGACTTAATTCAGGTGCATAATAATAACCAACACGCGGCCAGCATTTACCATCGTCATCAAAAACAAGTTGTGCATCACAAGACATAAGAATTTGCTGTTCACCAACCGTTCTTTCAGCACTTTCAGGAATTGAAATATCGCACTGATATTGCGACGCATTACCACCATCAATATCATTTTTTACAATGTCACAAATCAATGCTTGTTCTGCAACCTTTTCCCAATTGATACTATCAACAGATTTGTTGCGTCCATATCTATGTGTTCTGTACCATGCCCAAATCAATGCGGGATTTCTTGTGAATTGATAAGTGCTAACATCACTTTTTGTTTGGGAAACATCGTTTGGATTATATGCAGTTGCCCAATTACCAACGATTGAAAATGACGGTTCACCGATGCCAACCGGCCCACGCCAACGCAAAACTTTGTAACGATTTTCAGGTTTAATAGGATTAATTTTTATGACACTGTAAGTTGTTCCGACAAGCTTATGATCATCCGTCCAAACACCAGGAAATGCGGTTTGGAGTTCTGTTATAACCGGTGGTGTAGGATTGTCAGCGTCATGTGTTGTAGTGAAAATCTGATAATATTTAACTTTTGTTCCGCTACCTGAATAAGCTTCACCACCATCGGTTAAGCAAAATTCATTTGTTTCAACATACCCGTTTACATCAAGAACAATTTCGGTATCGTCAAAATACAATTTATCTGTTGAATTTAAAAAAGTATCGCTATGAACAAGCAAATACCAAAAGTTACCAGCACTATCAAATTCAGCAAACAAAACACCGCCACCTTGACGATTGCGACCTGAAGCAATCCAACGTTCAGGTTCAGAAATTCGGACGTTGACTTTTGCCGCTTCAATTGATGGTGCATCTGGTTTTTTGATGAACAATGCGGTTACAAGCTGAAGGCCAATACCTAATAACAATGATCCAAAAGGGGAAGCAAGAAAAGATGCAATCCCTGCCCATCCACCGATTGCGGTAAACGCCGCCGCGACACCTGTTGCAACTGTTGTTGCAATGCTTACAATAATTGCACCTACTGCGGGCATGTCTCAACCTTCCAAGCTTTGAAAATTTTCAAGAATTTTAAATTCACTTCTATGACACCGCGCTTGGTTCTAAAAGCGATTTTTTCACCTAGAAAAATTCCTGCAACTTTACGTTCCATTTCAACAAGAACTATATCGCCGCGCTTTGGTGAATTTGTTTCATTCAAACCTGTTTCAGCAATTATAAATTCTTCACCACCGTATTGAATTATATGACCATAAGCACCTTTTTCGTCTTGAAAAGTACCACGAAATTTTTGACCAAAATCAGGATAACCACAATCAATTAAATAATCAGCTAGTGACAAAAGGCAATCATTTTCATTGTCATAACCAAAAGATGTTTGACGCCATTTTTTAAGGGTTTGTGATACAACATCGTTCATGGGATGATATACGTTCTGTTTGCCAAACTTGCGACATATTGACAACCTAAATCAACATCAACACCTAACTGTTTAGCGCGTTCTTGTTGAATAGCATTTGCATATGTGCCGTTAGGAATTTCAGAACGTCCAAAATTACCATCTTTTGCAATTATCGAACAATCATATATTTTCTTAACGGAACCATTGTCAATTTGCATTCTTTCAGAGAATTTCGGGTTCATCATCACAAATTCTTTGAAATAAACCGTTGGCGTTTGTGGTCGCAATCCTTCACCAATTTGAAAAATTGCTAAATAACATGTTATTTTGCGACCATAAACACGCCATTTATCACGCCTAATCGCTTCATAGTGTTCTTGTGCTGCAACACCAGGTGTATCAATTAATTTCAAACCAAATGTTGAACGGGCACTTGATCCATCACGCCCGTCTTTTATTGCTGGTGTTTTGTGATGGTCATTATCATTACCGTCAATTGTACCTAACCATTCGTTACCATCGGACGTGAAAAGCTTTCCTTTGCCTTGCCAAACACGTAATGGATAACCGTCAAAATCGTAAAACCAACATCTTCTAACAACAGCGCGAATATCTGTTACATCATCTTGTTCGCCAACATATTGATCTAATAGATTGTAAAATTCAGACATTAAATCACAACCTCTTGAAAAACAATTCTATTCAACTGAATTGCGCCGATATTACCAGCTTCATAAGCGTTTCTTATTTCAGCACCGTTTGAAATAGCACCTAAGAAAAAAGGCTTCAAAAAAACCATTTCACCAGTTGAAATATTTTTGCGCAATGGTGGTTTCAATGTGAGATTTGCAACAGTTCCATCATATTCAACATCATCAACAAAGTAAGAATGATTTGCCATGCCTAACACATGACCATGACGAATAATTTCACCGAAAGAACCTGTTTCAACATTTAGTTTGATTTCACCTTCCAATGAACTCGATGATGTATCTAAATATGCACCGTCATTATCCCAAGGTTGATCGTTATCCCAAGGTTGATCGTTATCCCAAGGTTGATGTGAATTTGATAAACGGTAATTATCTTCACCTTCAAAAGAAACTAATTGCGGGGTTTTAATCAAAGGAACGCGAAAAATATCACCGTTAATTTTCGACATAATCCATGATGAAAAAGGTGATGACCATTCGTTAACTTGCAAAGAAGGTGTTAATTCTAAAACAGAACGTCCACCAGGTTCAGGTGACATAATTCTTGCACCGCCCGATGTTAAACCGCCGTCAAAATATGCACCTGGAACATGGAACAATTGGCTTTGAATTGCCATTTTTGGAAAGTTCCAAATTTTGTAATCAATTGCCATTTTTACATTGTCCCATTTTGATCATATTCGTTCAACCAACCAACAACAGATTGCCGAACATCTTCTTTAGTCTTTTCACCAGCGGCGCGAATATTTGCAACAACTTTTTCTTCAGAAACAGCACCTTCAATTTTGTAAACGTTTGTTACTTCAACATTGTTGCTTGCCGGTTGACCACTCCCCTTGCCCCCGTACATTTGGACGCCAAGGGAACCATCCGCGCCCCGTTGAAGCGGCATAACGGCTTCAGGGCCAGCTTCACCCATAATACCTAGATCGGCACCACCCTTGCCGAATAAGAACGGTGTTGCGCCGCTTACAACGCTGTTGCTGAACGCCCCACCATTGGCGAACGCATCAACACCGGATTGCCCAAAGGCGTTGCCCTTGGCGCTGAAAAGGCTTGTGATACCCTTCAGGATCGTTCCAAAGAACCCGCCGCCTGAACCACCGCCGCCAAGGTTTCCTAAACTATCAAGAATTGGTTTCACAACCAAAGCTTGCCAAGCGATTTTTAACAAATTCTTGATGATTGATTTCGCTAAATCACCAAAACTTGCTTCACCGTCAACAGCTAGATCAATGAATTCATCACCTAAATTACCAAGTGTTTTTTCACCAAGATCACGCATTTTTTGTGCAACACTATCTGTTTGACCGTTTACAATTTTCGCCCATTGTTCAGCACTTCCACCAGTTGCAAGAAATGCATCTTGAATGCGTGAAAGGCTTTCTGTGAATTGATCGTTGTTGATTGAACCGTTTGACAATGCGTCATCAAGTGCAGAATATGCACTTTGTGTTTGATTAATTGGTTCTGAAAGCTTTGAATATTGTTCTTGCAAACGCTGCAATTGCGTTGTTTCATCAGCAATTGCGCTTGCACTACCACCGCCACCGCCTGAACCACTTGTTGCAATGCTAGTTGAAACGTTTTCAAAAGATGCACGAATTCTATCAAGTTCGGCTTGACGATTTGCAGCATTTTGCGCATCTTTGTTGAATAAAGGTGATCTAGGGTCAAAAACTTCATCGCCTACATTTGATGAACCGGCTGTTGCTGCAATTGATCTAGCAAGATTTAAACTTACCCCTAATTTTTCTGCCAAAGCATTTGCACCTGAGATTGAACTACTAAAATTTATTCCACCAACTACTGAAGATAGTCTTTCGCTTAATGAAATCCCTTCAACAACAGAACCATTCATCACAACTTGACCGTTTTTTGCCGATGCAATTGCGTTTTGCAATTCGGAAATCATTTTTCCAGCTTCAGCATATTCAGGTGACAAAACATCGACCGCCGCCAATAAATCTTGCTGTTTGTTCAAAGCTTGAACAAGTGAAGTTTCAAGCCCTTCATACGCTTCACGCATTCTTAACGGCATTTGTTCTATATCGTCTCCAGGTGGACGTATGCCGCTTAAAGCTTCACCATAGTTTCTAATTTGTTCTACAACAGATTGATATGCTTCAGATTGAAGAATTATTTGACGTTGTTCATCAACACTAGCGGCAATTTTTTCACGAATTGCCATAGCCTCTTGAAGTTTAGCGTTAGCCGCTTCAAGCGACATTACTGTTCCAGGTGCCATTGCGATTTGCAATTGACCCATTTGTGTAATTTCATCTTTTAAAGCCAGTGTTACATTATCAATTGCCAATTGTTGATTGTGTTGGTTTTGATTGAAAATTACAAATGCAGCACCTAGCGCACCAATTGCCGCCCAAATTAAACCAATAGGTCCACCAAGTGCTACAACCGCAATTCTTGCAAGATTAATTGCACCAGTAAAAACACCTGTTGCGATTGCTGCGCTATTCATTCCTAAAACAATTGCTGATAATCCGGCGGCCATTGCTGGAATTTGACTAAACGCCAAAGAAATTAAAACTATTTTTAATATGTCCGCATTATCAGAAAGATGTTCAATACCTCTTGAAACAGCTTCAGCCGCCGGAACAATTACCGACAACAAGGCATATCCAAAATCAATTGCAAGGTTGTTCAATTTTGCAAGAATAATTCCCCAACGATTATCAAGACTTTGCTGAACAGTTGTTAAAGCTTGATCAGTTGCACCGGCTTTATCTGCCATGTCACCAAGAATTTGATTAAAACTTTCACCACCAGCACCGGCAAAAGCAAGCGCCGCATTCAAGGCTTCAACAGAACCAAACATAACTGATAATTTATCGGCTGAACCACCAGTTTTATCAACAACGTCCTGTAAGAAACCGGCAAGCCCTTTTGCCCGCAATGCGGTTGTTGAAAAATCTAATCCAAGTTCAGTTGCGAGTTTGGACGCTTCAGCGGTTGGTTTCGCAACACCGGAAAGGATCGCCCGCAAACTTGTGATCGCTGTTGACGTGCTAAGACCCTGAAGGGTTAATGCGGCTGTACCGGCAACCAATTCATCAAATTCAACACCAAGCGCTGCCGCAATCGGAATGACATTACCAAGACCACCGGCAAGTTCACCAATGGTTGTTTTACCAGCCCGCATACCTACAAACAAAGCATCTGAAGCACTTGATGCAAGCAACCCTGAAGCCGCATAAGCGTTGGTTGCGGTTGTCAGAATATCAACACCAGTTGCAACATCAGTGATACCACCGATTGCAAGTTTGTTTGCGGTATCCACAATTGCAATCGCCGCCGCCGCATCTGTCGCACCGGCTGAAACAGCCCCATAGAAGGCTTGAATTTGGAATGCGGCTGTTGTGCCGAATTCATCAGCCATTGCCCTGGCAGCGGCTTGCATGTTGGCTAGTTCGGCGGAATTTGCGGGCAATAGTGTTGCGAGTTCAGCCAATGCGCTAGAAAGATCACGCGCACCATCAATCATGTTTGCAAAAGCAAAACCAGCGATTACACCAGTTGCAATACCAAGCAAACCAGTTGCAAGACTTTTAACACCACCAGCAAGTTTACCAAAAACACTATTGACAGTGTTTCCGCCCATTGCTAATTTACCAAATACACCATTGGTTTTGTTTAATTTCTTGTTTAAGTTTTCAGACGCTTTTTCAACACCTTCGGCTGAAGGTTTTAAAGCTTTCATCTTTTGATTGGCAACATCAAGTTCATCAGTATCGGCGCGAAAACCAACTTCAGCAATATCAACCATTTTGATCACGCCTTACTTTTGCTTGTTTTGTGACTTATCCTTTTCACGATCACGGAAATCTTTTAATTCAGAGTTCATTTCGCTGCAAAAAGCTAGGTCCATTGCGGACAGTATATCATATTCAAAGCCGCGCACAAGATTTCCTGTCAATTGCACCCATGCTAAAAATTCGCTTGGCGGTATTGGTGCGCAAACACCATCTGACACGCGCCGCAATCTGTTTGAAATTGAAAAATACCATTCAATTAGATATTCACCGTATTCGGGATAATCTATTTCAGGCGTAAGATGTTCTTGTTCAAAGTTTTCGTTGCGTTCGCGCCTGGATATGCCGTTTTCATCGGGTTGATCATATCGGACGCGAACGCGAATTGCTTCACATAATTCGTTTTCTAAGTCTAAAAAAAACCCTTTTCATCATCCAATTCATCGTTCACTTGTTTCTTGAACCAAGACAATTCTTTTAAAACAGCGTTCACGTTTTTCACATTGAATTCAGGTTTTTCACCTTTAAATGAAACATCTTTGCCATACCATTCCCAACCGGTCATCGTACCAGAAAGCAAAGAAATTTCGTTATCTTCAATTTCAACGGCTTTCAAAGTTTTGCCGCGTTTTTGTTTTTGAAGATTGAAATCAGTCACCTTGCGTTTGATTGGTTTCATGCGAGGGTCATCAGGTGACATAAGTGAAACACGAATACCAACCGGTTCATCTGTTGCAGGGTGAAGAACTTCAAACGTGTGTTCATTTGGTTTGATATTTGCAATATCGGTCATAATCGTTTCTTTCGTGTTGGGGTTTTCAGTTTTTCAAAAACGGGTTTTAAGCCGCATCATCAATGATTTCTTCTTGCTGCAATGCAAGGGTGAAGATTTCAAGATCAAAATCTTCATTGCGACCCATTGGGCGGCGTGGACCAGTCACAAGGCCACGGTTGTAAATGATCGTTGGTGTTCCGCCCGATGGTGCGTCATTGCGAACAATTTTGAACGCAAAGTTGCCATTGGTTTTTGCGGCAACGCGCAAAGCGATTTGACCAGGATCAGCAATCAAACGCGCAAGTTCAATTTCAGGTGAACCCGCATCAGTCATACCTTTGGCTTTCTGAATAACGCTTGTATCCCAGGTGTCATATGTCAAAATGTTGGTTGAAGAACCAACTTCACCATGTGAACCAACCGATTTAACTTGCGTCCAAAACAAGCCTTCATAGCCTGACAGATCAAGATCGGTTTCTTCAGCCAAAGGCACTGAACCACCATCAGCGGTTGCAACAGCAATCCAAAGTGTTGACGCGGCGTTAGAGTTCGCAAAAGCAACCGGTGCAGAAAACAATCCTGCAAGGGCTGTGGTTGTAAGAAGAATTCGTTTCATTCCCTTGTTCCTTTCGTTATGGGTTAAAACTACGGTAGGACATAGATACAGGAAACAAGCTTTCGTGACCAGCCTCAATTACACCTGTAAGCTTTGGAACTTGTGTGATGTTTACACCGAAACCACCAGTACGCAAAGCATTTGTTTTTGTGAAATATGAAGCAACAGAGCCGGAATTTTCAAAATCTACAATATCAATTGGATCATAAACACCTTTGTCATCAACGGGCCAATGAAGAACTAAACGAAAAATTCCTTGATAAACTTGTTCTTCACCCCAACAACGATCACTTTGATTATTGGGAATAAACACAACTTCAAGATATTTTTGATCATTGGGAATTTCAAAAGTTCGCCCTTTCATTTTAACAGGTAGATCGGGCGTATCACTTGCGGCAATGGCGGCAAGTGTTGCGGTTTGCAACGTTTTGAGAACCAATTTATTTGACATTACTTAATTCTAGCCTTTATCTGCCTTGTGACTTTATCAACGATTGAAGGCCAATTTTGAACAGCGGATGCAAGAAAACCATCATAGGTTTCACGATGTTTTGCATAATTTGCAGTCCAACCAAAGAACACCGACATTCCCAATTTTAGCTTTGCAAGTGTTGTCACAACTGTTGTTTTTTGCCATTTATAATCTTCATCATCGCTATCAGGTCGGACGGGGCCGGTTGGCATTCCGTTCAATGACATTTGCCCTGAAGCCCTTAGAAAACCAGTATCAACGCGCATCTTTCCACCTTTTGCCACGGGTGTTTGTGCTTGGTCAACAACTTCCTGTGTTGATTGCCGTGCAAGTGCAATCAATCGCTTTTCTGTTGTTATAATTATGTCATCAACTTGTGATGAAAATTTCTTGACCACGTTGTAAAATTCCATGTTGCGCTGCCCTTAGACAACTGTTAGACATTCTTTCAAACACGTTAACCCCCCCCCCAATTGAAATAAAGGAAATCTAATGCATGATAAACCTAAACATGAAAATCGTTTTAGATCAAACCCAATGACACAGAAAGAAAAAATAGTTAAAGCGCAAAAACAATCTGAAAATCAAAGACCGCTCGTAAAAATCACATTAAAAAAAGAACCTTGGCTTAATCAAGAGAAATAGCTTCATGTTTTCGGCTCCTTTAAATGAACATCATACGAAACAGGGACTACGCGGCTCAATTCAAGCTCCAGAGCCGCCTGCGCTTGTCCCTCAAGAAACGACACCCTGTAGCGTAGCTTTTCGATTTCGCCAGCGCCATCACGACACATATTTATTAACTTCACTGTTCCAGTTGCGGGGCTGGCGTTTCTCATTTTGGCAAGGTCTGCGTCAGTCATGTCTTAGGCTCCTGATTATGAATGATTTTCTCTGAAAGAGAGATGATAGACTTGAGGCGATTTCGGCCCATCTGCGCAACGTGAACTTCAATGTTGCTCCGGTCACTTACGGGCTTGTTTCTGGCCGCGTCGTGGCCTTTGAGCAGAATGGTTGCGGCTGCGTGAATTTCCTGTGCTGGGGTCATGTCTTATGCTCCTTTAATCGTAGTCGATTGAAGCCAAAAACAGCGGCACAAGAAAAGCCCAGGCTGCTAAGTTCATCGTCCCATTTTTCGCCATGGCCATGCAGACCACCGTGAAGGCAAGGCTGATGAGAATTGTAAGTACTGTTGACATTTTACTCATGGTCATCACTCCTTCTTCGCTTTTGTTGATAGCCCGCCGTCGCGTTGGCAGACGTGATAATTCATCCAGTTTCGATCGACAGTGAAACCCATGTGCCGTGACGCTTGCGCAATGGCCGCGTCAGGCTCAAGCGAGCCCGTCCAGATAGCCTTTAGATACGCCAACTGGTCAGGCTTGGGGCCGCGCTTCTTACGGCGCAGATTGGTGAGCTTCAAAGGTGACGGGCTGACCTCGATAGAAGCGCCAAGCGCCTCAACCTTGCCCGCCTGTCGCGTGGACCCCTTGCCATGCCCCAGCCTTGACAGTGCCGTCACAACCACCGTATCGCCAGCTATAAGGCCGCCGCCGTCCAGTAAGTCAGTAAGCGCCTGTCGGTTGGTTTCCGGCGTGTCGATGTAGAGTGACACCTCACCCCGCGCACCCACGCTAAGGTTCATGTGGTCCGCATCCTTTGCGGGTTGGTCATATAGGTAGCCTGATCTGCGCATGTTCACTCCCGCTTCAATAATTAAACATTACTTTATTTAAAAAAGTTGCGCAAGGCTATTGCTATTATTATTTCAGCAATCTAATGTTGATTTAACGAGACGAATTAAGCAGATCACAAAGGACCGTAGATATGTCAGCAGGTTTGGCGGTTAAGCCGCTCGAATGGACAGCCACACCACCGGAGGGCATGGATGGCGACCCCCGCACGCTCTACGCTATGGGCATCGGCGGTCACTACGCGGCGGATCATGACGGCTGCTTGTGGTGGGCGCATGAACCGTTCACGTTTAGGGAATTTAACGACAGGCACGAGGCCATGGCCGCTGCCGAAATTGACCACCGAGACCGCATCAACGCGGCGCTAATGTGAAGGACCATTTGACATGAACGCACCCCAATGGATTATGGCTGTATGGCTTTTGCTGTTTGCTATCTCTAAAATCGCAGCAGCAAACGGCTTTATTGTAACGCCATCTGGACCCACCATGCTCATGTGGCAGGGGCTTGCCGTCCCCGTCGCTCTTGCATCAATTTTAATTTGGGGCGGGTTCTTTCCGTCCCCATTCTAAGGACCATTTTAGATATGACCTACGAAGAAGCCAAATCATCAATTCACGTTCGCTCTGCAATGATGATAAAGGGCCGCCCCGCAACTAAGTTCTGGAAGAACAGTCAGAGTTTTTTGAGGATTGATGAAATCGTAAACGAGGCTGACAAGGCGTCTACTGATTGGGTGGAATTTGACCCACGCGAAGACAGCTTTGAAGCCCTAGCCTAAAGGACCGGTCACAACCCACGATTAAAATTCAGTCAAGATCAGACAACCAATCAATCACCGTCCTAACACGACAACGACAATTAATTGTTTCTTCAGGCAATGCATCGAGTGAACGATCTTGCGGATGCATTGCCTTTGTTCCATCGGGAAAAATAAACGGTTCTTCTAAGCCAACCGTTTGACCTTCCATCGCTAAATGACTTGGACGGGTTCGCCCATCGGGACCGGAACTATCCCAAGCGCGTTGAACACCGTTTTTACCCATAGCGCCCATTTCCTGCGCTTGCTTTAAAGCTTCCCATTCAGACCGATTTAAAGCTTCAAGCGCACCATCGCGGGCGATTGTTTCACCGCGTAAAACGAGCAAATTATCTTTATAACGTCCGGTCATCTTATTGATGGTTTCAGCGTTAACATTACCTTCATCAAACATTCTTTGAACGGTGCTATCAAAACGCTTATCGCGTAATTTGCGTGTGAAATAGTGCGGGTTCAATTCTTCAAGATCACGGCGCATAGCTGCAACAGCGCGTTCTTGCGGTGCGTTCAAACCAACAACACCACCTTCACGAATACGGGTTACAGGGTTCATACGTCCAACAATATCAAGTGCAACATTTCTTGGATTTCTACCGGCACGCATTCCATCTGTCATGATGTTGCGAACGGCAACCGATGCATCTTGTTCAATCCTGGTGATCATCTTTCCCGATGCTTCACGTAACCATTTTTCGGCGCGGCTGTTGCGCACGTCAAATCGGTAAACGATTGGTCCTGAAGGGGTGAACAGCCTGTTAGGGAATGTTGAACCCACTGTAACACCGCCAACTTCAAAGGCACGTTCCAGGGCGGCGGATAGCGGGCGCATGGCGGCTTCAGAATAGCCTAACGCCCTGAATGCGCGGTTGGGATCACCCAATTGAATTGCATCAACAACATCTTTTAAAACAACACGATCAACAACATCAGCAATACCAGCTTTAAAAGCATTTGCGATTTCAGGCGTAAATTGTTCAATCAATTCATCAAGTAGCTGATTTAAGGTTTTACGTTTTGCCATTTTAAATTACTTTCTAACAATAAAGACAAACGCAACCGGTGTACCAGCGGCGGGTTTTGGTAAAATTTTAACGATTTTAAAACTTTCCCCGTCAACAGAAATAAACCCTTTCATGTTAGGATTTAAAATAACATCCGCATTGTTTTCATTTTTCGCTTTTAACGATGATGTAATCTGAAGATCAGATGCAACCGCAAAACCATTTTGGACGTATTTAAATTTAACGCCGCGCGCTGCACCATCTAAAGTAAATTCATTTTCGGTTGGTTCACCAGGATCATCAGCGGGGCCGGTTCCTGGTGTAACGTCAACATATTTGATAACGCCCTGTTTAAATTCTTTCAGAACATCAGCCGCAACGTTTTGCATGTCGTCATAGAACGTCATTTTTTCACCCTTTTGTGTTGACCTTGCTTTTCACAACATGTATCACAACCATATTGAAACCGAAACCCTGAAAAGGAATACACACCATGTCTAAAACACCTGTAAAAGCTACCGCCGCTGTCTCTGCAACTGCAACCCCTGCAAAAGCCGCCCCCGCCGCAACTGCAACAAAAACCCGCATTGCGCCTGAACTTACTGAAATTTCCAGCGCCGTTGAAATGCCCAAGAAAACAAGCAATCGCGGTTCAAAGTCGCTTTACCCGTTTGGAAAACTTGAAGTTGGTCAATCGTTTGGCGTCACCAACAAAACCGCCGCCGGCATGGCTTCCATCATTTCCAACCAGAACCGCAAAAACCGTGAAGAAAAGGTTGATGAAAACGGCAATGCCGTGTTTGAAACCAAAGAATTGAAAGGTCAAGATGGTGCAATCACGACTGTTCCAACTGACAAGCCGGTTATCACTGTGAACAAGCATTTCTTTGCCAGCGATTGCGACCCTAAATCCGATCCTGATAACGCATCGGTTCGCGTTTTCCGCGACAAGTAAAATGGCCTGGTAAAAGTAGTTTCGACACTGCACCGACTATTTTAAACCACCCGTTCCTTGATTGGTTCGGGTGGTTTTTTCATACGCGATCAACATCACCGGTCAAGCTTGAACTGTTGTCACGTTCAGAAATCAGACCAGAAAGAATTTCAGCAACAGTTTTGAATTGCGTTTGAATTTCATGCGCTGAACCAAACTTTGCAAACTTTGCTGAAACAGCACCATCAACCGAAACTTGATCATACTTGCTTGGTGTGTAATCAATCGAAAGAACACCAGGTGTATTAAGATGACGTAATGCGATTTCGTATGTTGCATTTTCGATTTCACGCGGGGTTTCAGTATCGGGGATCAGATACCCGTAAAAATCAATATGACCACGGCGCGGCCATTCACGAACTTGATCACGTTCACCAACTTTCCAACCTTGGAATTTAGAACGATAACGTGCGTCAATCCATTCGGACGCGACTAGAAGTGCGGTTTCTTTTTCTTCATCCGTATCAACATCAACCGGAACGGCATTGTCACGGGATTGATGATAAGCGGTAAACCCGTCCGCTGTACCGTAAAAATCAGGCATTCTATCCATCCTTGTTTGTTTCGCTTAGATTATATGCGCCTGAACTATTTTGCAAGAAAGTTCAAAATAGTTCTTGACCATCGCAATGACCATCGCTAAGATCAATGCAACAAACAAGCAAACAAGGAATGAAACAATGTCAGTTAGCAAACCTACAAAACGTCAAATGAACCAACTAAATAAAATATTTGGTAAATTGCGTATCGAAGATAGTGTAATCATTCGCAACTTGGACATTCTTTTGATTTCACTACCTTGCGGACGTAAAGACAAATTGCGAATTACATCTACGGGAATGTTTTTAGGGCATTGGAAAAATGTTTGAAAAACACAAAACCGCCCGAACCAATCAAGGAACGGGCGGTTTAATTCATACGTTGATGGGGAATTAACCGGCGTTCAAAGCCATGATTGCCGCCCATGCATCAGCTTCAGAACCGTAACCCTTTGCATCAATGCCTTCAGCTTCAATGTTTTTACCATCTTCACCAACAACAAAGTGTTTGCGACCTTCTTTGTTCACAAGCATCTTTTGCGCCGGTGCCGTTGGTTCAGCCGGTGCCGTTGGTTCAGCCGGTGCCGTTGGTTCACCTTCAATCAATTCGTGATTTTCAGGATCGTAATCAGATTTGTTAATCAGAACCGGCCCGTCATCTGTTTTGATCGTAACCGTTGGAAGTTTCGCGTTCATGGGATTTCCCCTTCAGTTGGTTTAATTCTGATAAAATATCAGGTTTAAAATATTTACGCAACATTGAAAATAGTTCTTGACCATCGCAATGACCATCGCTAAGATCAATGCAACAACTAGATAAACAAGGGAACGAAACAATGTATGATTTTAAAGAAACCAAAGTTGATGAAAATGTTGAATTTGTTGGTTTCAACAGAATGAAAACACATGGTGTTCTTGTTGAAGCAAGATATGCTTTTGAATTTATGAAAGAAACTGGTGCTAAACCAACACATGTCATTTTTCGCAAAAGCACTGATCAAACACAAGGTAGACAAGCTGTTTGCAATCTCAACGCTAAAGCCGACAAAATCATTTCATCGGACGGGAAAGGATGGATTTTTGTTGAAAAAAAATAAACACAAAACCGCCCGAACCAATCAAGGAACGGGCGGTTCAAATGTTGCATCACTGAAGCGATTAACCTAGCAGCAATGCCATGTGTTCAGGCTTGGTTGCTTTGACGCCCCATGCAATCGACACTTCAGCGGAAATCTTGCGATAACCCGCGTAAATGGCAATTTCAAACACCAGACCCGAACGCGGATCGGTGATCATGATACGATCAAGCGCCGCGTCACCCTCTTGTGGCAACGCTGGTGGGCGTGTCACAAGGTGCAGGGCGTTGGCGGTGAATGCAACATTGG
>Ga0209194_1000775_pt1 | contig 23119 bp, 31 predicted proteins | sample COGITO_mtgs_1004_FD_184787 | JGI IMG/M metagenome (GOLD analysis project Ga0209194, IMG submission 184787) | Pelagic marine microbial communities from North Sea - COGITO_mtgs_100413 (SPAdes) (version 2) | ecosystem: Environmental > Aquatic > Marine > Epipelagic ...
GCTTCTAATCCTTTTTCTGTAATAAATTCTATTTGCGAAGCTATACTTCCATATTCTTTTTGTCTGTTAGCTACAGCGATTGCATTGTTTTCTAAAGTTTCTGCTTGGGAAGATAATGCGTTAAGTTGTGCGTCTGTAGGTTTAGATTTATCTGTTGCGTTCCATTCTTTAATATAAACCACACCATCGCCATCATCTTGAAGTTTTATTTCTTCTAAAAAGTCTGGTGTTCTATCTAAGTATGCTTTTATTTTATTTGATAAACTCATCTATACTCCTATTAGTTTGTAACCTTGTGCATAGGTATATTGACTTTGATTTTCCACAATTTTAGTTTCGCCAGATAGATTGTGATAAACAAAAAATTCAATATAATCAGAAGAGCCATTAAATTGAACTAAAGAGCCAACTTGTGCTGTTTGTTGTGTTCTTGTAACTGTACTACCTGTGTTTACCATAGCTCCGTTTTTATGAATTTCTATTTTCCATTGGTCTGCGTCACTATTTGAATTAAATCTTGCTTGTGCGTAAATCCAATAATAACCAGAAGTTTGAGGGGTAAATCTACTTGATGCAAAATTACTTGCACTATCAAGAGTTTCTGTTTCAAAAGTTAATTTAACAGTAGTATCACCTGCAATAGATTGATTAGCATTTTTAACAACCCAAAATGCAGGAGTATTATCTCCACCTACAGTAGCCGAGCCACCTAAAGAAACTGCCGAGCCGTTCAGAGTGATTGAACTATTAGAAAGTTTAGAGTTTGCTATACTTCCTGAAAGCATATCATTTGTAACTGTTCCGATTGCTGGAGTAACAGTTTGAAATGTTCTGCCTACATATAGGATCTCTACTCTATCATTATTAAGAGTACCACCAAGAGTAAGTGTTGTGCCACTTACACTATAATTATCATAACTTTGAACAACTGCATTTACAGTTACCAATATATCTTGAACGCTAGAAACAGCAAAATCTAATGTAATAGTTGTTCCACTATTCGTTGTAGATACCTGTTTTCTAACTGTTTCAAAGTTAGTTGCAGGTTTTGATCCAATATATCCCATATTATGCTACATCTGTTAAAAGTTGTAATACAACATCAATATTACCACTTGCGTTGTCTGATTGTGCCTGTACCTTATCAGAGGTATTTAGAACGATCTTAGGAACTTCTAAACTACTTCCAACAGGTAGAGGTGCATCTTTGATTATTGTAAAAGTTGCTGTTGCTGAATTGTCATACTTCTTAATTGAAATATTTACGGCTGATGTTCCTGTATTAGAAACAACTCCTGCTATTACCATAGACTTATTAGATGCAGTAAATATATCGGTTAAAGAAGCATTTGAAATTGTGACACTAGCATCAGAAAAATTATTAGCCATGTATTTTCTCCTTAACTACCTAATGCAACTGCAAAACTAATGGCATCACCCAATGATGCTGAATTGTCTAGTTGCGTTTGTATATTTGAGGTCACTCCGTTTAAGTAACCTAGTTCTGTATTATCAACATTCCCACTACCAATTTTAGTTGCGTTAATAGAATTAACTGCCAAGTTGATTGTGCCAGATGATGTAATTGGACTTCCTGTGACTGTAAATTCACTTGATCCTGCGTCTGCCACAGCAACACTTGTGACTGTGCCTACGTTTGAAGGTTGAACGATTGTAAAAGTAATATTAACCGAACCTATTGTTCCAGAATTATCAGTTGTGCAAAGATAAATTTCGTCTGCGTTAGCTGTACCCTCTTGAACGATTACTAATTGTCCTGCAAGTTCACTAACAGTATCGTAGTCTGAATTTCTGGTTGCTGTTCCAGAAGCTACTACATCATAAATACCATTCTCTGTTGCATCTGTTTGCGATTTTACAAGCACCTTATTTCCAGTTGCTAATGTAATTCCGTCTATTGTATCGCCATTTTGTAAATCGGCTGTTAAATCAACATTACCTGTTGTTGCAACTCTTGTAATTATTCTTGTTTTTAATCCTGCAACTAAATCATCTACATATGTTTTTGTAGCAACATCACTGCCAGATGAAGGTGCAGACATTCCAGTAACAGAGCCACCTGTGATAGCAATACTGTTAGAGTCTTGTGTAGCAACAGTTCCTAAACCTAAATTTGTTCTTGAAGTAGATGCAGAAGAAACATCACTAAGATTATTACTTGCAGTTAGTTTACCAGTTAATTGCGTTTGTGCATCACTTGTTAAACCACCAATATATTGAAATTCAGAATTTGTTACTGAACCATCTGCAATTTTAGTAGCATCAATTCCTGTTGCAACTGCTGTATTACCAACACCTGCTGTTTTAATAGAAACTGCTCCAGATGAAACACTAAAGTTATTTGTATCAAAAGATGCTACACCTTTATTTGAAGTGGTTGCATCTTCGCCAGAGTAAGTAATTGTTCCACTAGACTCTGCTACATCTAAACCTTCGCCTGCCGCATAAGTGATTGTACCACCAAGAGCAGTAGCAGTAGAGTTAGAGCCATCAGTAACAGTTATAGATGAATTAGTTAGACTTGAATTAGCAATGTTAGATAGTGTGTTAGAGCTACCAGAAATAGTTTTGTTTGTTAATGTGTCAGTAGAGCTTTCTGTGACTACTGTGCTATCAATAGCTAGAGTTAAGGTATTTCCTGTTGCGGATGAATCAATACCCGTTCCACCTGTAACTGTTAGTGTCTCACTATCAAGATCAATCGCAATAGACCCAGAGTCAGTTGTAATGTCTAAATCCTGTGCAGTAACTTGACTGTCAACATAAGCCTTAATACTTTGTTGGGAAGCAACTGCGGTAGCACTATCAGATGACATATTATCTTCATCTTTAAATGCTGTACCAGATAATGATGTGTTAAGAACAGGGGATGTTAATGTTGGGCTAGTTAATGTTTTGTTTGTCATGGTAACAGTACCAGACTCGACAAATGCTTTAACAGATTGCTGTGAAGGAGGAAGTATTGCACTATCCTCTGTCATAGCGTCTGTATCTATTACAGGAACACTAGGGTTATTAAATACACTACCAACATAAACTGATACAGTTGTATCGCCAGAGTTTATAGACCCACTATCAAAAGTAAAAGTAACTGTTGTATTCGGAGAAGAATAAGAAGACGTAGCAATCTTACCATACAAAGTGCCTGTCGCTGTACCTGTAACTTTAACTCTACGACCAACATGATAAGTAGAAGACACATCAGCATTGATCGTAACACTTGTAGCCGAAGCTCTGGTGTACGTTACTGTTTGATTTCCACTACCAAGTAAAAACCATTCTTTGTCATTCCAAACAGTCCTTAAATCTTTGGAATATTCTCTAAGTGCGTTATTAACGTCACTAGGAGACATACCCTCTGCAATAGAAACACCATTAATACTGGTATTATTGCTTGCTGTTGTACTAAAGTTACTTATTGTCATTGATTGCTCCGATATTTAATAAATTTGGATTCATTAATACTTTTGTTTTTTTCTCATCATTTAATTGTTGTGCTGTGCTATTAACCATAATAGACAATTCTTTCAGTCTGTTTGCATTTAAAAAATTACTTTTTTTGTAAGCATTTTGTGAAGATGGTTTGTAATTCTGTGATAAAATTTTAGCCACAAAATCATTTTGTTTTAATTTAATGTATGCACTTGTAGCCTTTATTGGTTTTAAAGGACTGGCTAAACTACTTGCTAATTCTCCTACTTGTATTTGACCACCTACATCTTGTCCTTTGTTAACTAAAATTGTATATAAACCAAAATTTTCTAATTTTTTTACATCTGACTTTTCAAATACTAATTCCATTAAATTTTTATTTTTGTATATTTTGTCTAAACCTGCATATATTTTTTTAGTATCTAAATACTCTGTTCCTCCTTGAGGGTCTTGTATAGTTGCATCATCTAATATTTTTTTAAATAATCCTGCTCTTACAGATTGAGCAAACTTAGAGTTTTTTCCACCTTGTAATTTCATTGTATTTTGTAAAACTTCATATCCCTCATCAGATAACAATAACATTCTGTCAAAATTAGAAACATCTTGCTCTATTGATTTTGCAAGTTGTGATTTGTTTAATTTTGTCATTGCTTCTTGAAAATTTTCTAATGCTGAAATTTGTTCATCATTAAACATTAGTTTAGTTGTGTTTTTGTTTAATTGTATATTTTTAACAAAATTGTTTAATGAATTTGTATCATTTAACATTTGATAAACGTAAGCATTTTTTAAAGTATCAAATTGATTTGTACTTACTAATTCTTTAATTAATTTTACTTCGGATGGTTGTGTGTTTTTAAAATGTAATCTAACAATATCTTCTGGGTTATTATTTTTTAATGCTTTTGTTATAAAAGGTACTTTTAAAACATTTTCTCGATATAAATTATATTGTGATGCTTCTTTGTATAATTGTAAAGCGTCTTCACTTCCTGTTAATGGATTATCCATTACACCTTTTAAAGAGTTATAAAGATCACTTGATAGCCTTGCTATATTTTTATTATCTGATTGTTGCAAATTAAACAAACGAGTACGCAATGCTTTCATTTGTTCAAAAGGTTGAAATGTTTGCCCTTTATATTGTATCTTAGCAACTGACGGGTCTAAACTTAATATTAAATCAATTTCTTTTTGTATTTCTTGCGGTATGTTTTGTACGTCTGTGTATTTATCTGGTAACTTTTGTGATTTTGTAATAGCTGTTTCTACACCTTCATCTGTTAAACCTGTGCCAACAACTTTATTTTGAAACTGTGTTTTTTGTTTCATAATAATAGCTCTTTGCATTTCATTTGCTGTTTTTTGCAAATCAGACAAATCAAAGGAGAAGTCATCACTACTGTTTATAGCAGTTGTATATTTTTCGTTTCTTAAATTACGAGTTGTTTCTTTCCAATTTTGTAATCCACGATTTAATGCTGAATTACTATTTTCAAATGATTCTGATAATGTTCCTGTTTTAAATTTTGAAGTAACTTGTTTTAAAAAATCATCTTGTTGTAATTTTAAAACAGTTTTTAATTCTTCTTTTGTAAAATCATCAGCATTATATTTACTTGATATATTTCCAAAATTCTTTTTTAATGATTGTACTTGACCAATAGTTTTGTCTTTTGGTATTGGAGAAGTACCTCCAACTTGAGAATATATAGAACCCACAACAGGTCTTTTTGCTACCTGTCCTATTGCTAAAGGTTCTAACATTTCTTTTTCAGCAAATTTTGAAATATCGTCTGCAAATTTTGATGTGTCAATAGCTGACGCTACACCTTTATTATTTAATGCTTTAAAAAATTTAATTGCTCCTCTAGTTGCCGCATCAAAACCTCCTGCAATAACTCCTTCAACTCCTGCTTCTTTTAATTCATCTGCTAAAGGAGGAACATCATATCCTCTTATTTTTTCTACACCTGTTTCTGCTAAAGAACCGACAGCAGTAAGTCCACCTGTTCCACTAATTCCAAATCGTGAACCAAGAATACCACCAATAGTTTCTCCAGAAATTAATCCTCTTGTTATTTCTGGATAATTAACACCTATGTCTAAAAATCTAAATTTATCATTAGGATTTTTTTTATAAATTAATTTTGTTTCATTAGTAGATGGTAATGTAAATTGTGTAAGAATACCATTTGGATATTTTCTTTTAAATTTTTGCTGTTTAGCTGTTAATGTTTTACTACCTGCTAAATCAAACTTAAACCATGCGTCAGTTAAATTTTCTCCTTCTACAAAATCGCCTTCTAAAAATCTTAATGCTTCTTCGTTTCTTAATTTATCTTGTCTAATTTTTTCACTTTCATTAGTCATTAGGCTTGGTGTACCCATAACTAAAGAAGAAAAGTTAGGACTATATTTATCTTGTTGTGGTTGTTGAATATCTGAATCAGGAGGTACTAAAGTTACCATAATTATTCCCCTAACATTTTATATGTTGTGCCAGATTGTTTTATAAAAACAGGCATACCTTCTTGTAAACGAAGAAACTGATCAGTTGGTTCAACAACAATATCAACTTTGTTTCCATTGACATCTATACCTGTTCCTGTTTGTTTTTCTTTAGACATATTGGTAACTAAATTGTCAAATTGATTTAATGAATCTACTGTTTCATTAACCATTGATCTTACATTTTCTTGATATTCTTTTAATAATTTTACTCTAGTATTAGAATAATTTTTAAAATCATTTTCTACATCATCAGAATAATATTGATCATTAGCTTGCAACATTTTTTCTTGAAAATCATATTCAGCTTTATAAATATCTATTAAAAGTTGATTACCTTCTACTGTATTAACTAATCTGGGATAAGCTCTAGCAACCATTTTTACTTCTTCAATATTCAAGTTTTGTAATCCGCTTGCTAGTTGTCTTTGTAATTGTGAAGATGCGGCTTTAAATGAATCTGCGGCTGATGGGTTAAATAAATTGCTATTTGTTGCCGAGTCAATTCCTATTAAATCTGCCGCACTACCTACTAAAGCTCTTGTATTAGCCATAAATCCTGTTCTAAAATTATTTAAACTTGATTCTATTTGTTCTATACGAGCTTTATTTACAGGTGCGTTTTCATATTTAGTATAATCATTTTCAATTCTTTTTACTTCTGATTTATCTTTTTCTGTTTGTGCTTTATTCGATATAGTAATTTGATTAGCAGGTTTTGTCATAACCTGTTTGTAAACCTCTTTAAACTCATCACTATTTTTATCTAAATTAAATAATGTAGCGTAATCATCTAATTCTTTTTGTTTAGTTGTTCTATTGTCTACAGAATTAGCTCTAATCATATTAGCATCTGCTACAATTTTTTTAATATCTAAACCTTTTTCTTCTAGTCTTATTCTTTCAGAATTATATTTTTCAGCATTATTAATTTGCGTTTCAGTAAGACCTAATTTTTTTAATGTTAATTCAGTATCTTTATCAAATTTCATTTTAGAAAAATCTAATTTATCTTTATCTAAAGCAAGTGTATTACTTCTAAATTCAGCTATATTATTAATTTCTTGTCCTCTTAAACCAATATTTTCCATTCCTAACTTCCAAGCATTATCAATGCTAGTCTCATTAAGTTTTAATTGCTGTTCACTAATACCAAGTTTTTTAAGTGAAATATTTTCTTGTGATGTAAGTTGTTTATCTTGGAACTCTAATGATTTAGTTCGATAATTTTCCAAATTATTTATAGATTCTTCTTGTAATCCTAATCCTTGCAAAGCTAATTTTTCATCAGATGTTAATTTTTTATCTTTAAAAGCTAATAAATCTATGTTGTTTTGTTTAGCATTTTTAATTTGCTCTTCCGTTAATCCTATTTTTTTTAGTTCTAATTCTTCATCAGATAAAAATTTACGTTCAGATAAACCAAATTTATCTGTTTCTAAACCAAATGTTTTTTCTGCCATAAGGTTTTGAAAAGCAGTTTGTTGATCTCTAAAGGCTTTTGTATCTTCGTATTGTTTATCTCTAAATGCTTTTTGATCTGCGTATCGTTGTGCTTCTGTTGAACGACCCATACCTCTTGATAATGCTTCGCCAAAAGAAACAGGTTTAGTTGAATACCCACTAGCCTCTAATAAACCTTGAGCCATTCCTTGACCTTTAGGCGATAGAATGTACTCTAATAAATTGTTTCTATAATTTGGCGGTGTATTATTTCTAGGTTTATCATTAAATTGATTAATTTGCGGTTGTCTATTTGATGACAAGTTTGGAACTCGTTGATTTGGATTAATATAAGTATTAGGTCTATTTTGTGATAAAAACGGATTACCTTTAATTGATTGTACCATTAAAAGAACCCTCCAAGCAGTCCGCCACCTATAGCACCAAGACCACCCATTCCAAAGTTTTGACCAAGTTGATAACCTTGCATTGCTCCTCCTAATAATCCTGCCGCTTGATTTCTAAAGACAGGTTGCGTTTGTGAAACTGTTTGTGCGTAAGGAGAACCAATAGAACCAAGATACTCACGAAGTTTGTAATATGGTTTTTGTTGTTCAAAATCAAAACGATTAATTGAGTCTTGGATTTGAGCCATTTCTTGACCCTCTCGTTGTTGTCCAACACCTGCTAATGCTTGTATGTCTTGATAGTCAGCCTGTGCAAGCTGTGGAGCTAACTGTGTAGCCGCCATCATGTTTTGTCTTTCCATTTGGTAGTTAGGTGCGTACACTTTGTTTGCAAGCTCTCCTAACTCATTTGCTAAAACACTTTGATTAGCCGCACTACCAAGTCTTCCTGCTTTAGAAAACTGTGATTGAACTCCTGCTGTAACATCGCCTGCCATTTGATTATATAAACCCTGTAAGTATGGGTTAGATGTTGGCGATAGATAGTTACCTTGTAAAATATTATTTATTTCATTTTGCGATGAACCAAGAAGAGGATTACCTCCCGTAGCTCTAGCTGTTGCTAATTGTAATGCTGTTTCTGTCTCGGGAGAAAAATCAGCATACGTTTGATTAGGATAATAATTAGGTACACTAGACTCAAACATATTTTGTGCTTGATCGAAAGCCTGTGATAAATATGGGCGTACAAATTCACTTGGCTCTGCACTTGTTGTTGTTGTTACGTTACTTGGATTGCTACCTTTACTCATAGTTCTTTACTCATTATGTATATTTTTTGTTCAAACCCTTTAAGTTTACGCAACCAACCTTTACGACCTGCTACCTCAATAGCTTGGCAATAATTGTTAATTGCAAATTCTTCTATTTTGTTTTGGATTGGCTCAAGCCAATTATCCAAATTGTCTCCTCCTGCGAGGACATATCGTAAGATACGTTTGCGTGGATAGTCTGCTACCTCTGTAACAACGGCACTTTCCACTTTGTCATTTTCCCAACTAATAAATAATTGAAACTTGTTTCTAATAATACCATCCAACACATCCCGTGCTGTGTACGAATCATCTAAAGCTCTAATTATTAATGGCTCTACTTGTTGCCATACATAGTTAATATCTTCTCGAGGTACTTGCGTAATCATCCAATAACAACATAATCAAAAGTCTGATCTGCGTTCGATGAACTAGCGTGTGTTAATGTTGCTGTACCACTTGCTTTTGCTGACACAAAAAGGTTAGCATTAGCTGTAGCTCCGTTTGATGTTGTTGGAGTAAATAAAATAACAGAGTTACCACCAATACGAACATCAGATAATGTTGTTGATGTTGCACTAGCACTTAATGTAACTGTACCTGTTGAGTTTAGTTTACCCTCAATCGTATTATTTAAACTTGTTGATACAAGACGTAAATGCTGACCATGATCGGGCATGGATAAAGGAACAACGGGAAATTGGTTGTCAGCCATTATCTTTTGCCTTCGGGTCTTGCCTCAATATCAACGCCACTCATTGTATTAAAGTTTCCACTAACGGACACTCGTAAACGATGATAGCGTGATGTAGAACGTAATGGACAATCGCCACTATCTTTTGTTGATACGGAACTACCTGTACTTATCGTGTCTAACTGTGAAGACCTTGATATAGGTGTTACTGTGACTGATGTATTAGTTGTACCATCAACAATCGGGCGGCAATTTATTAACGTAGATCGTCTTCCCTCTGCTCCTTCAAACTCGGTAGTATCAACAGTTGCATTTAATGATGTCGCAATAAATTTTCCAAACTTATTATTACTATCAAAACCTGCAAGACCAACAATACCTTCTTTATAAAAGTATGAGTCTAAAGATTTAGGAAGATTATCTAAATCGCCTAATACGTCTAAACTTTCTAATGTTGTAAATGCTTCTTGGGAGGCACTCGATATAAATTGTAAATCCATACCAGACCCCGTACTCCATTTATCAACAGCATAATTATAAATTAACAGTTTGTTATTAATGTCCGAAGTACCAGTTGAACCACTACCTCTGTATGACCAAACAACAACACTATTGTTAGGGTCAACTGCTGAACAAATACCATCTAAGTTCGATGATAGATCATCAAAAAAGAAATTATCTATACGACCATTTCCTATTGGTGTTAACTGTTGTCCACCTGTTAATTTATAAAATCCATCTTGCGATAGAAAGAAAATCATATTACCAAAAGAGGCAACACTCTTAGGAGAAAATGCTCCTACATTGTCTGCTATTTTAGAAAACTGAAATACTAACGGAGTACCAACGTAATCCATTCGGTATATTGCTCTTTCGAAAAATATAATACCAAAACTTTCTCCACCAACAACTGCTTGTAAATTACCATGTGAACCTACAATGTCTTGAAAACCAGACTGTGTTGATTGGCTTGGTGTCCATTGTGAACTATTATTAATCCCAGACCACTTTACTCGTTGGTTATATGCTGTTGATGACTCTGTTGTATATCCTGCAACAACAAAATCTCTTATAACAGCAATGTATTTAGCTTTTAATGATACAAGATCACTAAATGCACTATCAACACCTTCTTCAAACTTTTGTATATTGTCTGCGTGGTTAGTTGCAATAATGTTACTACCAAACTGTGTAAATGCCCAAAAGTCTCTTTCGTTTTCTGTAGTAGAATTGTTATATCCACCAGACTTTGATTTATCTTGAAAGACAAGACTACTATCCATTTGATATAATTTTGTTCTATCGCCTGCATAGTTTGTTGAACCACCACTTGAAAAAGACGTAAATAAACCAACAGCAGGATTAGATAATCCTGTTGAACTCAATGCTTGAAAACCCGATAAACTTTTGTATCCATCTTTTAAAGGAATAACATTATCTACTTTAATCGCACCTGTGTTTTGAAACGTAGGTAGATCAGCTTGCAAATCGCCAAACTTAATCATTTAGACCACCGATCTTGCAGACATTAATAATGGTGTTGACGAAGACCCTTTAGATGATGACTCGTTTGCTTTGCTTACTGCTTCTTTATACAGACTAGCCCAAGTTTGTAATCTTTCATCTTGCATTAGAAATGGCGATGACTCTGCTAAAGAACCATATAAATATAATTCTGGGTAGTTAGTCAGTATATCGTTTGTTGTATTACTATCTGTTAAAGCGGTAACATTTTTATAAAAATCAATTTGTAATGTAACTGCTTGATCGGGAGCTACACCTAATTTTATTTTATCGCCAACAATCGTAAAGAACGTTGGTGTACCAGATGTAACACTAGAATTATAACTACGATAAAAGTCGTGATTACTAATATAAGATAAAGTTGTAAATGGGTCACTTTGAAAAATAACACTTATTGCTTCAATAAAACCAGTTGGTAAATTATAATTCTGTGTACCAGAAACAGTTGTTGTACTGGTATCAGTATTAACCATTTCTCTAACACGCAATTCTCTATTTAATCTTTTTTCTGTTAAAGAAATAAAATCGGGAATGTACGCAGTTAAATCATCACGATTAAGATAATTTGCTATCGTTGTTTTTAAATTTGCGTAAGTGTCTATTGCCATTATACATTTCCTTGATAAACTCTAAAGTGTCTGTTCTCTGGGTCGTTTAACCATTTTTTAAAACGATCTTTGTCTATAATGCGACCTGCATTAGACATGATGCCTTTTTGTGCTAGCTGTTGAATTACAATCAAAGGAATAGATGCAACTTTATACATTTTTGCATCTTGCATACCTCGAACCTTATACAAGTCATTTTTTGCTTCAAACTTGTTACGTTCTAATATTGGTTGAATGTCTTGCACATCTTCAAAGTGATATTTGTTTTCACTTTCGTCAATGTGCATTTTAGTTTTAATGACATTCTTACTTGTATGTTCATCAAGCCAGATTTTTTTACTCATTACTTTTTCTTTTTCTTTTTAACTTTTTTCTTTGTATCTTCGTTAAATACAGGAGATTTTTTCATTTTCTTTTTTGCTCTTTTTTTCATTCCACGCATTGTTATATCCTCATGTTAAAATTAAATAGGAGGGGTAAACCCCCTCCTTATCCTATGACTACAATTATGCAGTTAAGTTAAATATTCCGTAGTTAGCATTTGGCGATCTTGCAGTAAGAGTCCACTCTGTTAAGAGTAGTTTCTTATCGTTGTCTCCGCTTGATGCTAAGTCTTTTGTTTGGAATGGTCTTAGGTAAGATACTTCCCACTTATCCATTTCCAAAATATCAACTCTGTTAGCTTGTTGATGTCTGTCTGGTACGAAACTTACTTCGCCAAAGTCAGACACATACACATCTACTGCACCAATAACAGTTTTGTCATCAGCGTTTTTGTAAAGTGTTGCTACACCAGAAAATGCAGATGCTAATTGTTTATGTGAAGCAGACATTAATACTACGTCTGGGTTTCCACCTAGCTCGTAACATTTTTTTAAACCTGCTTTTAACAATGCTTCTGTGAAAGTTCTGTTAGTACCACCTGCGATTGCAGTTGCACCCGTACCTGCAGGGCTTGCACTTGGAGAACCATTAGTAGAAAAGTTTCCTGCACTTGAAGCAGTACCTGCGATGTTTCCACCATACCAAGTACCAACTGATGCTGATTCTCTAGCAGTACCAGATGAACCTGCCGCTTTTGCATTTTCTACACCGATGTTTGCAAACTCCATATCTCTTTTTAACTCTTTACCAAGTTTTGCTAATTGATATGCAAGTTCGTCTCCTCGACCTGCGTTTGTTACCGCTTGGTCAGAGCCAGACACACCTACAGTTTTAGCTGAGATTTGTGTGTAGTTATTTAGTCTTACTGTTGCCGCTCTGCTACCTAGTGCGTAGTCATCGCCTTCTTTTTGAGCATTTGCCGCCGCATTTGCTAATCCGTCTGTTTGCCACTCATGTAAAGTTTGAGCCGCTGAACCTGATGCCGCATTTGATATGAAAGGTGTTTCAGTTGGTGCTATATTGTAAATAACATCAGCTAAGTCTTCTCTTATACCAACACGATCAAAAGTTTCTACTGTATTTGTAGGTACAGCCATTTTTAACTCCTATTCGTTTTGCATCATTTCTTTCAACACCGATTGTGCGTCACGAAGTGATCCAGATTTTTTCAGTTTAGTCATTCTGCGATCAATACGTTGTTTATCATTAGATGCTTCCGTCACATTAGACGCATTAGGTCGAACAATTCTAGGAGGAGTATTTACTTTTTTACCAGAGAGTTTAGTTTTCTTTAACTGATCGTATTTGTAAGCGTTAGCTAACAACATAACTGCACGATGATCTACCATCATTGCAATTTCTTGGTCAGTATAACCATTCTCTTTAGCAAAATTTGTTAAGTTTTTAACAAATGCTTCTCTCTTTTCTTTATTCTTATAGATTGGTAATTTTTCTTCTAAGATTTGACGTTCTTTTGCAATGTAATCGCTATATACTTTCTCTTGCTCTGCTCGTTGTTCTTCTTGAAGACGTTGCTTTTCAACTTGTGCTTGTTGCAACATTTCTTTACGTCTATCGGACTCTGCTTTTTTGCGAACATACTCCGCAGGGTCATCTTGATATAAAGTTTCCCAGTCTATATTTTGTTCCTTAGTGCCTAACTGTTGTGTTAGATCATCTAGTTGTTGTGCATATTGACTTTTAGAATTTTTGACTGCTTCTAACTCTTTCGCTAAGTCACCTTGCAAAGTTTCTATTTCTCTTCGCTTGTCTCCTAGCTCCATTGTTTTTTTGGTATAGTCTGATTCCCTAGAGTAACCTTTCATAAGCTCATCGAGGGTAACTTGTTGTTTCTGTCCGTTGACAGTAATTTCGTAAAGTGTCTCTTCGCTGTTTGAAATAGTTTCTTCGTTATCTACTATGTCGTTGACGTCTATATCGTCTGACGTAAGTTCGGTGGTGTCTTGTTCAAGATCACTTTCCTTACTTTCTGATACTTCCGTTGTAGGCTCTTCGTTCCTTGCAGTCTCGTTATTTAAAAGGGTAGCGAAAGCCTTTGCTGTTTCATCTGTTGTATAGGTTGGTTTTGAAACAGCAGATTCCTCTTGAGGCGTGTCTGCCATTGTAACTCCTTATTTAGATTATTGATTGATCTGTTTGGATGCTAGTTTACCTGTTTCCATAACAGATCGTAGTTGCACCAAAAGGACATTTAACATTTTTTTCATCATGTAAATTTTTTCTCGCCCTTCCGTGTCTCTTACAGGCGAATTAATCCATTCTAGGTCTAACTCGTCTGAAACTTTTTTTACTGCCTCTGCAAATATTTCATCTTCTAATATTTGTTTGGCTCTATTTCCTTTTTGTATTTCTTTTTCTTTTTCCATTATCTTCCGTATCTTCTAAAAGATTCAGCCGCACTACTAGGCGGTTTTCTTGTATCTTGAATATCCATTTGCCTTTGTTGTGCCGATGTACCACCTCTACCTGTTCCATAGTCAACGCCAGTTTGCGTTTGCTGTGAAACAGTTGGTAATGGTGTACCAGAGGTAAAAGTATAACCTGTATTACCTTGTCCATCATTTGCTACTTGCTGATAAGTGTCTCCGAATACATCAGTCACAGGTTGTCCTTGAACATTTTGTGGAAGTAAACTTTCTATACCACCTGTGTTTGTATTGACATTTTTACTGCCAATATCAAAAAGAGGATTTTTATTTTTATCAAAGTTACCTGTAAAATAACCTCTTCTTGTTAATTCATCTTTAATAAAATTTTTACGCATTTCATTTTGTTTACCAAACAGTAATTGAAACTGTGAAGGCATAAACATATTACTCATTGTAACTTCTGTGCCTTTACTTGGAAGATAACCAAGAGGACTATTTTTTAAAAAACCACTTGTCATGTAATTTAAAAAATCTTCATCACTTGCATTTTTCATATCTTCAATAGACATATATGGTCGTTCTTCTGGGTCTTCTCTGTCATCATTTTCTTGGTATGATGACTGACCGAATTGTTCTATGGGTTGGCATACACCATCAACTAACATATACCCTTCTGGGCAAGGGTCAGTTGGTGTATCTTCTGCGGAAAAATCTATTTGTGGATTTGGATATAACGCATCAGCAGGCAAACCTTGTTCTGTTCGTAAATCAAATAAAGGATTACGAAATACACCTGTGTTTTGTTTAGGCGTAGGGTTGGTTAAGTAATTATCAATAATACTTTGTGCCTCTGTTCCTTGCATAAAAGGTGTCATTAATTTAATCCTTGTTCAATTATTTTAGATGCTAGTTTTTCTTTTTCGATGTTCTCAATATTTTGATCTTTAATTAATTGAGCCGCTAGTTTTTGTTCATCTAATTGTAATTTTTTATTTTTAATGTCTATGTCTGCCATTGCTTTTTGTTTTTGCATTTCAATTTGTTGTGCCGCTAATTGAATTGCAGGGTCGGGTTTTTCTTGTTTAGGTGGTTGTGGGGGTACAGTAGCAGGGTTTACGAAAAACTGACTCGCATCCTTATATCCTGCATTTTCTAAAAATTTCTGTAATGTATTGTAGACATTTTGTGGAGTCACTAATGTACCCATTCCGCCTGCCTGTATTAATTTTTCTTGTACGTTAAGTACCTGTTGTAATACTTGAAGGCGTTGATCTTGATTACCTGTTCCTAATCCTACTTGTACTGTTGCATCGTATCGTGTTGTCCATTCTCTTGGATTCATTGGTACAAAGTTACCACGAAGACGAATGATACGTTCTTGATCTTGATACTCGCAAACAATCGCTAAAATATTTTTAAATATATCTTTTACTCCTTCGGCAAAGTTTCTCGCTATTAACTCAATACGTTGCGTAGAGGCTTGCATCATCTGATTAGTTGATGTTGCTGTTGTATGTGATTTATTAATGGTGTCTGGGTTTAATCCTAAATGTTGTTTTGGTACACCAGATCGTTGTTCTTTTAATTCTTCTATTTTGCCTAACATCGCTAAACCATCATTTAAGAAGTTAGGTGTTTGAAGTGGTGTTACTGCATTTGGAGATTTAACTCTCACAATACCACCTGCTCTACTGGTTAGTAGATCATCTAAGTTTGCTTGACCATCAACTACAATCGTTCTTGCGTTGTTTTGAAAATACATATTGTCTAATGTATTTCTAAGGATAGTTGTTTTTACTAACTGTAAGTCAGCAAGTAAATCATAAAAAGATAAACCAAAGAAACGGAAAGGCATTGGAATAGCACATACCATCGCAAAAGGAATAAGTGGTATTTCTTCGTTTTCTAAAATAACGTAATTGTTATACCCACTACCACCAACAGTAATTTTTCTAAGCTCGGCAATACCATCGCCATCCATGTCAACTTTCATGTAGCACTCGGTAATTTGCACTACACGAAGAGCAGGGTCAACCATGCTAACATCCATGTCAGTTGTTTCATCATCGTAGCTACGTCTGACGATTGCTTCGGTGTTATAAATTTGTTCTTCGGTAGTTGGTAAACTTTCTACTTGTTTTCTATCGTAACCCATGTCGATTAGTTCAGATACTGTTTTCATTACTCGCTGTGCAATAAAATCACAATCTTGTAATGAAGTAGCTCTCTTACTAACTAATACTTCTTCTGGTGGTACAGGGTCTATTTGTACTCGGGAATAATCTTGTACTCTTTTAACATCAACATCATACAATGTTTGAGGCATCCCCATCATATCCTCTTCTCGACTATCAACACCAATAATTTCTACTTCATTATCTATTTGTAGTGCTTGGTATTCTGCTTCTGTTAAGTTTTTATAACTTTCTTTTTTCTGTTCTTTAGACGTTTTCCAATAGACTTTACAAAAACCATTTTTTTGCAGTAGTGCTGTTTTGAACATACTATGCAAAATGTTAAAACCATTATTATCTTTCGTAAATATATGGTTGCAGTAATCAGAAATTTGTTCTGCGTAAGGAACGTCTTGCGGTTGGGTGGCTTCAAAGTTTACTACTTTGTCTTGTTGTGTAAACATTCGCATAAGGCTTGGGAGGATTGCCTCTACAACTTCTAATAAATCTTGACTAACAACACTAGATCGACCTTCTGTCTCATTACCAATAGGCTCGCCTAAGTAATACTTGATTGCGTCTTTGCGTTGTTCGGCTAATTCACTTGAGTAAAACCCTAAAGAGTTTTGTACTTCCTGTGAGATTAACGTCAATAATTTTGTTTTTGATAATTTTGCCATTAAATAATTCCTAAATGTGGGTACTCGATTTCTGTACTCCACTCACTTGATTGATTTTTTCCTACTGCAAAGTACCGAAAGGCATCTGCACTATGCGATGTCCAATCATGTACGGGTTTGTTTTTTGTTTCTCCTTTATCGGTGGTAGCCCATCTGTACTGACGAAGTGCGTCTAATCCGTCTTTACATTTTTCATGGTCAAACCAACAACGAGCAAGAATCATGCGTACTGCATTAATTCCGTCTTCTATACTTAACTTGGGAACAATAGCTGTTCGTAGTCCTAAACTTTGTGCAGTCTCTAACCTTGATACCCCTGTTCCAATTTCTCGGACATTAGCATCATGCGGTAGATAATGCGTGTCATACACATAGCCTTTATCTTGCAAAGCAGAGGCGTAGTATTCTAAACTCTCGCCACTCTCTTCCAAGTAGTCAATAATATGAAAAGCACTACCCTTTTGTTGGACAAACCATATAGCGGTTTTATCTGCCATTCCTAAATCCCAAAAGGTATTAACCTTCATACTTTCATCGTAAGGTACTTTTGTAATTCTTTTATCATCATCCGCTTTATTTAATCCTCTTGCATAGATCGAGCCTATGGCGGAGGAGTCGAAGCTACATTCAAATTCTGCCTCGTATATTTCAGGTGGCATTAAGGCTTTTGCCTCGTTCAATTCTAACTCGGAAATAATGTTTGTCTCGGAAGCTCTAAATGTTTCTGCGTACCAATCGTCTTGATGATTAGCGTGATCGTATAAAGTCCAAAAGGCATTGTGTCCTTGCGGAGTACCTATGGCAATTAAAAACCCTTCTCTATCAGACAAAGCAGGTCGGACAATCTCTGTCCATAACCTCGTAGGCATTTGTGCAACCTCATCTAAGATTACACCATCCATATACAACCCACGAAGACTGTCTGGTCTCTCACATCCTAGAAGCTGTATTCTTCCACCATTTGGTAGATCAGCTCTTAGCTCTGTTTCATGGTACTGTACGTCTGGTAAGACACTTGTATATTCTTTTAAATAATCCCAAGCAGTACGTTTTGCCATTTGGTATGTTGGAGCAATATAGTAGTATCTGGGTCTAGGAAGTCTATTCTCTAAACACTTTTTAAGTATCTCGTTAATACACAATACAGTTTTGCCAAACCTTCGATGACAGACCAACACATTAAATCGTTGTAACTTATTGTGTACGTCAACTTGATGCGGTCTTGGTTTATACGGAATCGTTATCTTCATTAAGAATGTCTCGTATTCTCGCTACGTCATTGCCTTTTACTTGCCCTCTACCCATTGTTTCTGGGTAACTGGTTTTCTTCTGCATAAGATCAACCAACTCCTTAAAAGGGTCTTTTGGTTGTTTCTTTTTTACTTTTTTTTTCTTCATATTTAGCTCGTAGTCAAGTTTTTACCTTGTTTGTGTCGATTAATACCAGATGTTGCCATTTTGTTCTCTAGGGGCTTAAAAAAAGCCTTAAGAGAGTTTGTTTTGGGTTAAAATCACTTCCTATTTTTATTTCTAACAGTCAATGGGGGTGGGTCTGCCTGTGTTTTGCCTGTATTTGCATTAGTTAGGCAGTAGTTAACCCTTATATTTAGCCATTTATTGCTAGTTTGTACGCTTACTGTACGGATTTTGTTTATTTATTGCTTGTTTTTAGCCAATAATAGCCCTTGTCAGCCTGTTTCTATAAAGAAATGATCTGTTTATTATAATATTATATAATAAGCTCATATATCAAGCCATTTAACCCTAGCGTTAACTTATATAACCCTATGCAATTAATAACACTTTAACCTTATTTCATGTGTATTTGGCATTAAAAAAGCCCTCTATTGATAAAGGGCTTAATATATAGTTTTAAATGTTAGTTTTAATTAAATGCGTGATACATTAACCAAGCAAATATTGTTAATATAATAATAGTTGTAATTATCATTTGCTTATAGCGTTTCTAAATGTCTCTTCATTAAATCTAGGATTATCATTCTCGCAAATTTCTATTACTTCGTTGATCATGTCACAAAGTATATTGTCAGTATGATTAGATGTATTTTTATCTCCTAGCATCTCTTTTTCATCATTATTAATTGTGATCGCATTTTTAAACATTTTAGCTAGTTTAATATAATCTTTTCTAGTCATTGGTTTACACTCCATTTGTTAATAAATAAAGTTGTAAAGCAGTAAAGTTTTAAAGTCAATAGATAAAAATAAAAAAAGGCTATAATTAATATAGCCCCCTTTTATGTAATAATTTAATTAGTTCTATAAATATAATATTCTGTATCGTTTATTGTCTCTTCATGCTCGTAACCATCATAAGAACTCATAAAATGACCCCTACCATCGCTAGAAATTGCATCAGATACAAAATCATCAAAATCTTTTATACTGTTATAGATCATTTCATTAGCCCCTTCACATTTCTCTTGAGCTAATTCTAATATTTCAGAATCTATGTCAGTATGACATTGTAAAAAGCCACTATTAAAAGCCCAAACAGATTGCCTTATATAATCTTTTGCCTCTTCGTCAGCTTCTTGATCTGTACAAACAAGATATTCTTGATCTCCATACTCAAAGCGATTGCAATTATTATCATATATTGGCTTTTTGTCTTCTTGATCTAATTCTAAATGTTTAATTAAAGCCGCTTGTTTTTCTAACATTTTATACACTCCATTAATAATTAATATTAATCTTGTATAATGTTTAAATATTTATGTCAATAAGTATTTACATCTATTCCGTAAAGTGTTATAGACTTATAAACAATTAAAGGAGTGTAAAAACTATGAAAAATATTATTACTGAACCAGAAACTATAAAAGGCGTTAAGTATGTGCCTATTGGTTATTATGGTAAATTTGGAATTGTAAATAATCCTAAAACCATAAAAGAAAATTTAGAACACATTTTAAAATACGACCCTTTGCAAGTTTTAAATAATAAACAAGGAGTGTAAAATTATGATAAAATTAACACAAGGAGAATTACAACATATCATTCAAAAAGAGGCTCAAGGCTTTACAGTTCAATTTAATGATATGACCGATAAAGAATATAAATCAGTTATCAAACAAATTAAAGATTACAAAGAAAGCAAAGTAAGAAAAAATAATTTGTCAAACGACCCTAAATTTTTTAATTAATTAATATTAGCCCTCTTTATTTAGAGGGCTTTTTCTTTTTCTGTTTTTCTTTTATTTCTTTTATTTGATATAATAAATTTCTTACTGTTTCAGATTTATTTAATATAGTTTTATTCATCTGAAAATTTGCCATTTGCTCATTCATTATAAAATCGTTTAAATCGTCCTCTAGTTTTAATTGCATAGAGTTATTATACTTTGTTGGTTTAGCCATAATGAGCTTATAAAGAAATAAATTTCAATTACAAGTATTTTTTATATTGACTTTAAGTCTTTACCTGTATAAAGCTATATTAAATAATTATGGAGTGTAAAATGAGTAAAGAATTATTTATTATTGTATTGTTTATTAATGCAATGATTTTTTTAACTGTTCAATGGGTTAATGTATGATGGCTTATAAATTATATACAAAAACTGAATTTATTAAAAAGTTTGGCAAAAGTAACAAACATTTTGATGTTTATAAAAAGTATGATTATGCAAATCGTGAATACATTTATGAAGTTAGAAGTATAAAAAACAAAATATATGAAAATCACGAAACAATAGATGAAATACTTAATGAATATTTAGAAAGGTAAACAATGAAAACAAAAACTGATGCAATATATAGTACGGCTTTAGCCTATACTACTTATAAAAGTATATCTAAAAACATTGATGATAATACATTAAAAAATATGTTTAACGATTTATGCTTGTTATGTGATGAATATGGGTTTGATTATAAAAAAGAATTAAAAGAGAAGGTAAACAATGATTAAACAAAATAAAAAAGATACATTTTATTTATGCAGTGTCATCGGTTCATTATCTATTGATCAATTTAATAACGATCAAGATGAATACAGAAAAGTTATTAATACAATATTTAATGAATTTTATAAATTTTCAGAAAATGATTGGAAAAAATATTATGTCAATATTTGTCCAATGTGTGAAGAAAATTAAATAAAGTTTCCCTTACCCTAGTTTAGTAGAGTAAGGGATTGTCAATGGAGTGTAAAATCTATTGACTAAAATATTATAACATAATAATTAAAAAGAGGTAGTATGATAGATCAATTATGTTTAGTTTCTACTAGTGGAGATATGTCCAGTAGAGGTATGGGAACTAAGAACACAATTTATTTGTTTCCTAGTGAATACAAAAAACAAGTCGATAATTTTTTAAAAGCTCAATTAAATTTTCATTTACATACTTATAATGAAAATTGGTTAAAAGGTAATTATAAAAAAACTTCAAAAATACCTTATAAAAGATATTCTGAATCATATTTTGTTTTAAAAGACTTAAATGTTTTTACTTGTAAATATGATTTTAGAACATCTTGGGATTTGTCTTTATTCGATGAAGGCGAATTGCAACAATATGAACCCTATAGAGTTGAGGATAATTTTAATATTTTAAAAAACAAAGAAAAAAGAAAAGATTTTAAAATTAAAAAGTTATCAAATGAAACTGTTTGTAATTGGTTCGGTGATCGTGGTTATGACATCAATGATGCAAAATTAACTTATAAAACTATTTATGACCCTTATGAACGAAACGATTGGATTTTTATAAATGTTGCTAATAGTAGCAATTATTATACACAAGATAGTTTTAATAAAAATGAAGTTGAATTATTTTATTTGAATACTAACAATCCAGAACCTTATAATGCTTGGAAGAAAAAAAGTTTTAAATGGGATAAAAAAAACTTAGTTAATTTAATTCCTAAAGAAGATAATGATAAATGGTACGAAAAATTTAATAAGTTAAATGATTAATTATTTTAACCACTCAATTTCTAGTTTTTGACCTTGACTACTTGTTAAGGTCAATTTCTCTTTATCACTACCAAAGATTTTTTTTGCTCCCATTTTTTGTGCCATAAATTGTTTGTGGCGAACATGGATATCCAAAGCACGAATAGTTGTCATATTATATTCGCCTTTTCTAGCTTTATCTATTGCGTCTCTTGTTAAAGTTTCAACATCATCTATTGTGTAATAAACTGATCGCTCTTTAGCTTTTTGGTACTCATCATCAAGTGAAGGGTCTTTTTTGCACCATGCGTTCCAAGTATTCCATGAAATATTGTTACGTTTACAAATTTTTGTAATTGGTTCGCCAATAGATGTTTCTTCAAGAATCTTTTTAACAAGCGAACCTTTATACTTTCCTCTTGCTCCTTTTTTTGTTTTTATCTCTGTTGATGGTGTATCTGTCTTTATCGTTTCCAATTCTGAACTCGCCACTTAGTACCTCTAATATCTCTTTTAAATCTTTAATGAATTGTTGATTGTTCGATGTCATTTATACTTGATTGTAATTGAAATAGTTCGGCAAATTCTAATGCCTCTTCATCTGTTTCAAAATTTGCAAACTTAACAACAATTTCTGTTTTGTTTGTTTGCTGATTTTTTACCATGTATAAACTACATTGATAATTGTTTATGTCTGCTAAATGCTTCATGTAATAAAATCTTTGTTGTTTCTGGTGTTAGGTAATCTTTGTAATGATTAAATTTTTTGTAAATCTTTATAACTGTTTTAGGGTGTAAACTAGCAAGCTCACAAATATATCGAAAATCATCTGTCCCTAACCATTCTTTTGCTGTGATGTGGTGGTAACTATTCCTACTTTCAATATCAATAAACTTGTTAAGACTATCCATAAGTGATTGAATAATTACAGCCACAAACAATTTTGTTTCTGTTTGCATAAATAAAAAAACCTCTCGTTAAGAGAGGCTATCTGCGTAGTAATTTGAATCTTAATTGTTTTAGACTATTTACCTCGCACTCTGTAAGTGAACAAAACGTGAACATACTAAAGGTCAAAAAATGACCTAAAGATGCCATAAAAAAAAATGTGGA
>Ga0209194_1000780_pt1 | contig 23063 bp, 41 predicted proteins | sample COGITO_mtgs_1004_FD_184787 | JGI IMG/M metagenome (GOLD analysis project Ga0209194, IMG submission 184787) | Pelagic marine microbial communities from North Sea - COGITO_mtgs_100413 (SPAdes) (version 2) | ecosystem: Environmental > Aquatic > Marine > Epipelagic ...
TACCTTTTATTCCTCTACGGGAGGTTACCGATTAGTAGGCAAATGCCTATAATATCTTCCATGCCTTATCTTTTATCTCGCCTGTTTGTGCGATAGATTCAAGATTAGACATAATCTCGTTAATGGATCGTATGCGTTGGTATGCGTACTCTCTTAGTTGTAGCTCTTCATCGCCAGAGTATTGGATTATTTGCAGCTGTGTATCTTTCATTTCTTTCATTACATCTAAAAACTCTTGGCTTGAAAGAACGTTTTTAATTGCATCTATTCTTGTCATGCACGTCTCATGTTAACGTCGTTAATTTTAGACACGGCATCCATAATAGCTTTAGTTTTGTTAATGTCTTGTGTGCTGTTCTGATCTTGTGCTTTAAGCGAAAGCTCTAACTCTTGCATAGCAAACTTTTTAGTTAGCTCAATCTCTTTCATCTGCAACTCTAATGCTTCTTTCTGAGCCTTAAGCTCCATTTGCTCTCTATCGAGCTGAAGTTTTGCTGCATCTGTTTGTGCTTTCATTTGAGACTTTTGTATCTCAGATTTAGCTATTGCTTCAGCAGCTTGCACTTGAGGGTCAGGTTGACCTTGTGACGCCTGTTGTGCCATTTGTTGAGATTGCTCTGCAGTAATATCCATGAGAAACTGTGAATCATCTTTAAATCCAGCCATGTGAATAAACTTAGCTAAAGTGTCTCGGTATTGTTTAAGGTTTACTAATGGATTACCAAGCCCATACTGTTGAATGACTTGCTCTTGTTTAGCAAGGATCATTTGCATAGTAGCTAACTGCTCTTGTTTACTACCTGTACCAAGACCTACATTAACTGTAATGTTATATTGATCATCCCACTCTCTTGGATCAAACGGTATATATTTGTTATTAACCCTGATAATTCTTTCTTTTTGCTGATACTTACACACTAACTGTAAGATACCTTTAAATAACGATGAAATACCTGTGTCAGCAAATATACGTGAGATAAGTTCTAATTTACCACCAGACGCATTTGACATAGCAGCAACTGCAGTAGCAGTTACGTTCTGTAGTATATCTGGGTTAAGACCTTGTTGAGTATCAGACACTCCAGTACGCTTCGCTTGAACACTATCTAAGTATTCCAACATAGGGAACGACTGGTTAGCGTTAGATGTTACTTGCATAGGTACTAAAGCATTTGGATTCTTAATCCTAACAACTCCGCCTGCTGTAGATGTTAATAGATCATCTAAGTTTACTTGACCTTCTACCGCACCAACTCTGTAGTTATTAGTCAGGTAAAGATTGTCTAACATCTGCCTTGTTACTGTTGACTTTATTAGCTGTAAGTCCATTGTTCTATCAGCTAATGACTGACCAAAGAACTTATGTGGTATTGGTATTGGGCATAGTGAGTGGAATGGTATATAGTCACATGATTCATTAGATAGTATCTCGTTAGAAGCGTAACATATTCTTCTTAACTCAGCAATACCGTCGTTATTTTGATCTGTTGTGATATAGCACTCAAAGTACTCAACTAACTGCATTGACGGGTCAATACTGTTTTGGTCTGTTGGTAATTCACCTCTTGAGTACCTGGCTAATCTTTCAGGACTAAACTCTAAAGCATCACCTGTTGCTAATGACATAACGATGTCTTCGTCGTAACCCATAGCAATTAACTCTGATCTTGTTACCATACGTCTTTGAGCTACAAAGTTAGCACCTTCGATTGTTCTAGCTCTCTTAGATATTAAGAACTCTTCTGGTGGTACGTTTTCAACAACAACTCTACCTACATTGGTAGACTTTCTAATAGTTACGTTATGCGTGATAACTGATTCTTCAGGACCTTCCATTTCTTGGCCAGTCATTGGGTCTACAATAGCAGGACCTGGAAAAATAACCTCTTCTGTTTCTTGCTCTACAATTTCAACCTCATCATCTTGCAGCAACATTGTTAATTCGTCGTTACTTAAACCGTAGTACTCTTGCTCATTAACGTCTACATCATCATTCCAATATGACTTAACAATGCCTACCTTTTGAAGCAATGCATCTTTCATCCAATCATGGAGTATCTCAAAACCGTTATTGTCTTTGTAAAATATATGGTTAACGTACCTTGTAGCTTGCTCAGCTAGCTCTTCATCTCCGTTGTTAACTGGCTCAAACACAACAGCCTCATTTCCTGAGGTAAAAACACGCATTATCTGCGGGAGTGCGCCGTCTATAGCCTCTGCAACCTCGCCAGTAACTATCTGTGATTTTCCAGGCACCTCGTTACCATATGGCTGACGCAAATAGTACTCTAGAGCCTTCTGTCTGTCGTCAGTTGTCTCTGTCTCTAAAAACCCAATAGAATCATCTATCTCAGACTCTAGAATAGCTTTTAATCTACCGGTATCCATACCAGCATTATCATCTATATCTTTTGAGCTTTCTTTTTCGTCTTTTTCGTTATATTCCATATTATTCCTATGATCGGTAAGTTGTTTCAAACCACACTCTTAACTCTTCTAGCTTATTCTTCAAAGTACTCTCCATGCTGTATCCTTACCGGTCCAATGTTAATTAAAAAGTAACTTGCTACTATTTCTGTGCCATCGTCTAACAATAAGTCATCTTCATAAGCTTCAAATCCTAGTCCAAATCCCCAATAAAAATAGATACTCCACATAATTGAGTCCTTTTATAGCAAATTGTTTGCGTTTTTAAGTTGTTGATTTTAAAGGGGTTTTTTTATGGTAAAACATGCTTAAACGCGCTCTAAGACTCTCTAGCGTTTTTGGCCATGTTAGCCTATTACGTGTACTGTTCTTTGTAAGAACTGGTTAAAGGTTGACTCCAGTCAGACTTAACAGACAGTGTGTCCATACCTACAGCTAAGTACCTAAAGGCGTCTGCTGCGTGTGATGACCAGTCGTGTAATGGTTTTTCTACATATACGTTTAGCTTATCGTTAAACTGTCTTCTATAGTTTCTTAAGCATTCTAGTCCATACTTAGTAGTATCTTCATTAAAGAAAGTATTTGGCAGCATTCGTCTCACTGCCTGTATACCGTCTTCTACAGGTAGTTTTGGTGCAATTGTTATTTCAAGCCCTGCTGATTCTAACAATTCTTGCCTAGATTTACCCGTCCCTAACTCTCTTACCACAACGTCATGCGGCAATATATGTTCGTAACCTTCGTAACCGTTATCTTTTATCCAACCAACGTAATCATCAAGTGATTTGCCGTGGTCTTCGTAGTAATCTAAAATTCTCACTTCACCACCTATTGTTTGTACTACCCATATTGAGGTAGAATCAGACATACCAAGATCCCATGCTGTATAACACTTGCATAGCTCATCGTGTGGTATGCTTCGTATGTGGTTTTCTTTATCTATGTTAGCAATAATCTCACCATAATAAGAACCAACTATAGGTGAGTCAAATGAACATTCAAATTCTTGCTCGTACTTACTATCTCCCATTTCTTGTTTAGCCGCAAGTAATTCATTAGCATCTAGTAAGTTTGTTTGTGACGCTTTAAATTCAAGCAACTTCCACTCTTTCTGCTTGCCGGAGTCAGCACGATCTCTAAGCTCTTTAAAATGGTTGGCTCCTTTAGGCGTTCCAATAAATAAAGCGTAGCCAATACGATCGGCCAAAGCGGGTCGTACAACTTCCGTAAAAAGAGTAGGAGATACGTCCCCAATTTCGTCGATGACAATTCCGTCCAGGTATATACCTCGAAGTGAGTCAGGATTATCAGCGCCATAGAGATTAATACGCCTACCCATGAAATCAACACGAAGCTCCGCAACATTAGCAACCCCTCCTAAAGGTCTTGTGTACTCTAACAAATATTCCCACGCTATACGTTTAGCCTGAGAGTAAGTTGGAGCAACATAAGCAAATCTTGGATTTTTTTTATCACATTTAAGTGCAGAATGTATTAGTTGGTTAATAGCTGATACGGTTTTTCCCATCCTACGATGTGCTACAACAACGTTAAAACGGTTATTTTTTACTGATTGGTGTATTAGTTTTTGTGGCTCTCTTGGTCTGTACCCTGTGTCTAGTACATTTTCTAGTTCATCACTCATCTATACCTGTAACGATTTTAATGGTAATCGGATTGTCTGAGTCACCTGACACGACATTTTCTTGCATTGATTTGCCATCTAATCTATCCCCTAGTTCTTTAATAGCGCTAATGTCACCTTCTGCAGCCTTCTCGTACAATGACTCTGCTACTTTGTGTAATTTTGCGTAATCATCTTGCACCGCTAACTTACGTACAATTTTTCCCCATATTCTTTTATCTCTAGTAGAGTTCTTGTTACCAAGAGGCGCTCCAACTTTTTTATTTTCTTCCATGATGTATCCTATTAAGTGGGTGAGAGGAGCGAGCTCCTCTAAATCGCTACGGTAGGAGAAACCAAAGCGTCACCCGAATGAAATTACTTATTCATTACATACATTGTAACTTCAAAGCCAAATCTCATTTCTGTTGCTTGAGGTTTTGTCCACATAGTAGTATTCCTTATAATATGTTACTGAAATACAAATATCGTAAGGGAAGTTTCCTAAGCCTTACTTGATTGCGCTTGTACTAGCCAATTCATATACACTAATGCTTTCTCGTAGTCTGAATTAGCTGAGTCTTTATGATCTGCTCTGCTTAAGTATTTGATAACGTTACCTTTTAAGTAACCTACAAGCTCTTGTTTTGATAGTTTAGACTCGATAAAGTCTATTGTTTCGATGCCACCAACCTCGTAATGAGATACTTTTGGTCGCTTAAACCTAACAAGCCTTGCATTAATTTCTTTGTCCATTTCAATCTCTCCTATATACCTATATGTATTGATATAAGCCCTTGATTTAAAAGGGCTTTTATCATAGTGTAAGTTATTGTATCTCACAGCTATTACCTGTGCAGGCAAGCGTTTGAGCACTCGTTGTGTTATCATCTTCTTCTAAAAACTCTGTAAAATCAATGTGTTGCGGAGTTTTAGACTTTAACTCTTCGTAAGTTGCTTCGTCGCAGTCTTGGTACGGAGCTTGAACATAAGAATGGTCAGAGTGAGGTAAGAAACTAATACCGCTAATCTCATCAAAGTACTTATAAACCCAAGCGCCAACATCCATCCATTCATGGTCTTTAACAGATATGGTTACTGAAGGCTTATGTTCACACCAATGTCGTTGGTACACTAACCAATTTTCAAGCTGCTCTAATGCCGTCATGTCATTTCTTGTTATGGCATCTTTAGGAGCTTTCATTGGAAAACTAAAAACAGCGGTAGACTCAGGTCTAAATTGCTCGTCTTCTACTTGGACGCCTTTATCTTTGAGAAAGCTGTACAAAGGGTCTTTTTTGTCAATGCGTATAGTTCTGACATAATAATCATTATGCCTAGCATGGATCCCACTAGCAGAATTAACGAGCTGGCTAACAGTTCCACTAGGCTTGACACAAGTAATCGCGGCTGATACTGGTATCTCCAAGATTTTAGCGTATTTTTCATTTGTGTTACGTGCGGCATATCTTAACTCCTCTAAAAATTTAGGATCAGGACTTGATGTTATCTTAGCGTCCATGATACCAGTTAATGAAACACCAAGCAATCTTTCTTCGGCTGTATTTTTTAACCACTCTTGTGATAAAAATTTAAAGTCTATCAAAGTTGATTGAAATGTTCCTAATATTGTAGCAAGTTCTACTTTTCTTTTTAACGTTTGTTTTGTATCGCCATTTCTTACAACAACCTCTGTCAAGTTACAAAATTGTTTGTCACGTAATATAATTTCTGAGCATGGGTTAGTTCCATAGTTTAGACTTTTATCACGTCGACCCCATTTAGCAGCTTGGTCTTGACTTGCTACCCTATTAAATATCCCACGCTCACCTGACTTAGATTTAACTAAAGATAACCACTCTTCCATGTAAACCTCAATATCAGGTTTTTCAGTGTAAGCTACAGAATTGTTAGCCAAGCCTCTCCAAGCAAAATCGTTGTACCATGCGCCCATTTTTGCCTCACGCATACGCTTATCAGTTAAGTTAGATAAAGATATTAACGCAGACCTTCTTACGCCGCCAACAACAACAATCTCACCTATCATACACATAATGTCGTGTACTTCAAGTGATGTTAATTTTCGACCTTTTGCACCAATAAAGAGATCGGTAACAAATTTAAATAACCTTTTTAATGGTTCTGGCCCAGATGCTCTACCACCAAATATTTTTAGTCTTGCACCAGCTGGCCTGATATGTGAGTAATCTATACTTGGTATATCACCATCCCAAAGTGATGACATTAGTTTTTTAAATGCTTTTGCCCAACCAAGTTTACTATCACCAACGACTATAATGTCGTCACAATTTTCAATATCTTCTGGCACTGGAGGTAATTGACTTACCTCTTGTCTTTCACAACTAAAACCCACTCCAGTTCCGTTCATTAGTATATACAATGCTTCTGAAAAAGCTCTTTTGTTATTTACGGCTAAGTAACTGCAGTTGTACGCAGCAATATTATCACGCTCACATGCCTCGCCAGCAGACATCATAAGTCTCATGGATGGCATTACCTCTAAGTTCAAAATAGCTTTGTGCAGCTCTTGTATGTCCTTTTGTAGTTTTGGCTGCGTTTTAGCTATAAAACCTGTTAGTCGAGTTACTGTTTCTTCCCATGTTTCTCTGCGTTTAAGCTCTGGTAAGTATCTAGCGTACCTACTACTAGCAATTATCTCTTGATATAGTTCCATAATTCTCCTTTAAGATACATCTGTTATAAATGATTTCCACCTGTTATCAACTTTTTTCCAACCTTCTACAAGCAATGTCCAGTTAGCTGTTCTTAGGTGAGGCGTGGACTCAGCGGAAGCAATTTTGTTAATCCTAGCATTCATGTTATCCTTTGTTGTTACTTGTATAGCAACTGTATCACCTTCTTTTGTAATTGCTAGTATATCAAAGCACCACAAATCTTGTCTTATTTTAGCCCAAGCATTCCACTTTTCAACAACTTGAACCAATGCATACTCGTCACTTTCTTTAAGTCTTTTTAATGTTCTTTGTGTCGGTGATATTGCCATCAATTTTCTCCTTTATTGATCTATCATGATCTTCCTTTACCATTTCATCTCGCCAAGCAACTTTTTCTACATGATGTTTAACAACGGCTCCGTTTTGTTCAAATTGAGTCGAATTAGGTTTTGACCCAAAAATACGCTCCCAATTCTCTACAAGCTTTTTGTCTGTTACTAATCCTATTGGTCTTCTTCCACTACCTTTTCCCATCACAGCTCCTTTGTATTTTGCATGCGTCAATAATATATTTATGTTTAAAGTCTTCAGGTAAATTTATGTTTTCTTTGTGTAAACATCGTGTTTCTTTTGGTGTTTCAGGTATATGGTTTTTTATGTACTCATGAGCTTCAACGCACGATTTAAATGTACCAACGTAATGCTCTGCAAGACAACAACTATTATTACCTGACTCATTACCTATTGCCACCATCAATATAAATTCAGCCATCATAACTTGCTCCTAGTAACTAATAATTCCTAATGGTGTTGTTTCAATAACAGTAAGTTCATTACCATATACAAATGTTTTACCTGTGTCGCTAGGTACTATCTCTAATCCTTGTGAACCGTTTTGATCTACAATTACCATAACTTCTTGTGCGTTGTCTACGATAGTCAATTGACCGTCATTGGGACTGTAATAATTTACCGATTCAGCTAACGCTATTGGTATATAAAACAACATAATTAACAATACTTTACTCATCATAACCTCCAATTTTATTTAAAAACCATTGCTGCAAACTTCTTTGCGTGCCATATTTTTCCTCCCAAGTTTGCTTACCAATGTGGTGTAAGCCTTCTTTGCCTTGGTGGTGATAGTGACATAGCGGCAATATATTATAGTGATCAGACCTAATTCCAATACCAGTGCGATCTCTGATGTGGTGGATGCATGCTGGAGGTAAGTCCTCGACTTCATGGACCTTTCGACAGACCACGCATCCAAACTCAGCGGCTTTACCAAGCCATATCTTTTCTTTTTTAGATGCCATGTAGACCTTTAAAACCTAAGCCATCAGCAAAGCTAGTTATTTGCTTTATATAATCATTAAACTCTTTAACGGTTAACTTTGATGTTGACGGCACAACAGTAACCTCTTCGTCCATAACCTCTATCTTGTGACTTAAATACTTGTACGCTAATAATCCGTGCATTTCTTCAGATGTATACCCAAGGTAATTACCAATCTCTGTAATCAAATCCCAATATAGTTTGTTTTGAGCTGTACTTCTATTACTTTTTTCTTTTATATTAACATAATACTCTTTGTTGTTATCAAGACTCATGCTACCAATCAGCGATATCAGGCTCTGCCTGCTGCTTTTGTTTAACTTGAATTCTGTCATCGTATCCCCTTGACTTAAATACTTGCCCCGTAGATGATGTTGCTTTATACTCTACATCACCAAATAAATCTTTTATTTCTTTTAAAAGTTCGTTTACTGTCATCGCGGTCTCTCCAAATACCTAAATGTTTTAGGGCAAAAGTAAAAACCCCAGTAAGTTTCAGCGCCATTGCCATGCCTTTGTTTATTTAGATAAACAGTACAATCAGGGTGATTTTTCCAATCATCTGGATCTTCACCCATCATAAGCGCTTTCTCTTTCTTTTTGTTTCTGTGAACTGAGATAGAATTGTCAGCTAAGTTTGTAATGTTTGCAGAGCCAGCAACGTCAAATTTTGATGGACTACCATCTTCATCAGCTGTTTTTCTGCTGTGTGCAACTAAAAATATATGTACCTGTAAGTCTCTAGCGGCAACAGCCAGTTTGTTTGCAAAATTCTTTTGGCCATTAAGATCGTCTTCATTAATTCCGCATTTCATTAGTGAGTCTATAACAAACATCTTAACATTTAATTTTTCTGCCGCATAGTATAACACTTCCAACACCTTGCTAACCGAAGTTTCGCCAGCAGCATCATAAAGGTATAGTTTATGCTCAATCTTAGATATAAAGTCATCTATGTAAGCCTTGGTTGGGTCAGGGTTGTTTGTTTGCATACACATTCTACCTAACGTTGCCTTTGGCAGCATCTCAAAAGAAGCTATAAGAGTCTTATGATTTTTCAACACGTGCAGCATAACATAACTAAGCCAAGCTGTTTTACCATGACCTGAATACCCACTTACTATAGTAAGTTCGCCTAAGCGTATCCTAAAATCATCTTTAGTTTTGTCAAATGGTAGCTCAATACCACCTTTAACATCATCGCTAAAGTACGACATTATTTCTTCTTGATACTCGGATGGTGATTTAATCTTTAAGTGCTCACCATTATCTCTTGTTGACATATAACCACTAACTTCTTTTTCGGTTATAACAACGTTATTTTGCGTAGCCATATGCTCTCCTTATATTAGCAACGGCAGTTAATAATCTTTTGTGGTCTTCATCTGATAGTGCTTTTCCTTTTTTAATGTCAGAAGAACTTAAACCAACTATCAAAACTTCGTCTTGTAACATTTTTAATATTGAGTATGGGTTAAAGCCAAGCTTAGGAGCATACTTATCAGGCTCCTTGCTTGGCATAATATCTTTCCAATTTAACCCGCTTGCGTCTAATATACTTTTAATACTGCAGCCAGCAAAGCAGTTCATTAGTATTCTGTCTCCATCGGAAGTTATACCTAATGAGTTAGACTTGTCTTTATGCGCTGGACATTTACAGCTATACTGGTTTGATCCAGTTTTTTTTACTCCATCAAAATGGTTAATGATTTCTTCTAAGTACATTATAGTTTGTCCTCTGGTATAGCGTGAATGGTTTTTCTTTTTTTACAAGCGCCGTATGCAGTTATATAATCAATGCCGCAATACCACTTGCCAGTAAAAACTTTTGCTTCACGCTTACACCCAACACAAACTCTTTTTTTCCTTAAATCGACAATCATAAGTAACTCCTAAGTTATTAACCGCTGTACTTATTAATATGTTTTGATCTAAGTTATTGATTATTAACTAGAAAGGTATATCTTCTGCTACTTGCTCGACAGTGGCCTGACTTTGAGACGGCAGCGGATCAGATACTTGGCCACTTAAATACTTGGTACCAGTTTTAGACTCGCGCATCCATGCAGCCATTCTCATCTCCTTACCATTTTCAAGCGTTACAGTTCCTGTGTAATCAGGTCTGTTTTCATTTCCTTGCTTGTCGTTGTTTTTAAACAAAGCAAATCTGTTTGTGTTGTCATATTGTTCAGCCATTTATATTCTCCAATTTAATTATTAAATCTTCTATCTCTATATTAAACTGCCTTGCGGCAGCTTCCATTTCTGAGATCATTTTATCATCTCTAGCTACCTCAACTATTTTTAGTTGAAATCTTTCGGGATAATTTGGGTTGTAGCTACAAAAATAAGCCTTTTTAGAACCAGTGCAAGCAATCTGCCATTGAACTTGATGCTTGTAGTTGCTTGGCATATTATCAGCTAGCAAGTTGTTAAAATGTGTTGTTGGTGTTGGGCACTTTATTTCTAACACAGCGTCCTCTGATTTAATCATACCATCAGGTGATGCACCAGACATTGCTATGCTAGGGTGATCAATAAAGCCTACTTCATTAACATCGAACCCAGACTTAGCAATAAACAACTGTCTTGCTATTGGCTCTCGCTCTATACCATCACGCATAAACTGATTAATAAAAACTTCATTAGCAACCTTACCAGTTAAGCGCTCTATTGCCAACTCATGTCTATACTTAGTTTTATACGTACTCTCACTTGCTCTTGTTACTTTCATCATATTGCTAAAGCCTGATGCTGTAATTTTACCTAACCTTGCCGCATGCCACTCTGGAGTTCCTTGGTCCATAATTATAACTCCATGTCTTTTTGTTGTAGCTTAGCATTAGCAACTTCTTCATACGAGGCCATAGAAGTGTCTATGCCTATACCAAATATTCCAAGCGCTCTTCCGATTGCACTTGTCTCACAGTTCTCTATGTAACTTGTTTTGTTAATGAAGCTTGATCCGTTTTTTTCGTACGCGTGACCTGTTGCTAATAGCTGCCCATCATGTATTACCTGAGCCTTCATAATAACAACATCGTTTTCGTTAGAAACAATTTCAGTTAAAATGCTTCCAGTTGGATATTTTTTTCTAAACTCTATAACACGTTGATTTACGGTAATGTAGTCTTTACCTTGTATCTGAATCTTTTCCATACGTTGCTCCTAGTTATTAACTGTTGTATCTATTAATACGTTTTGATCTAAACTATTGATTTTGCTTAAGTAAATTAAAGTGCCGCTGATAAACATGCATGCTGCCAACGTTCCAGTATATATTACCTATCTCAAGTTCGTCATCAAAGGTAACGTCGTCCCAATATCTTCTTTCGTTTAATGTATCAAGCATACGCTTTTGAACATGTAGCTGCCACGCATAGTCATTGTTATACCCAAAAACCGCATCGTTCGATCGCATGTTAACAACAACTTCTAGTTGGCCATTTCTTATAAAGTACTGCACGTTGTTTGTACAAATAAAATCATTCATACCTTGCTGATTAAATTCATACTGCATTTGAGGTCTAGTATAAATCATTATAGCTCTTCTTGAGTAAGGATCATTGACAAGTTGGTTTACACATGATTCGAACTGATCACAATTTTCCTCACTATCCACAAGAAAACCATAGTTACTATTAATATAACCGTTTCCAGATGCAACCTGCTGCCATATGCTTGGAACATCACCAGGTATATCGTTTACATTTAATGATTGACTTTTGTACCACTCAAGCTCTCTAGCTATATATTCCTCGCTTGGCTCTCTTAGAATAAATGGTTTGTCAGCCAAAAACGTTGCGTTAATAATCTCAACTGTTGTAAAACCAGACTTATCAACCACAAAATCTTCGTTAAAATGTTTTTCTTTAAAGGCCAATGCAATTGATTCAGTTGTTAATGTATTCATTTTTGTCTCTTTGGTTTGTTAAAGATATCAAGCTCTGTGTTTTGTCCGTCCATTTTTCCACGCAAATAAGAAACTGCAAACGAAGCGTAGTTTATAATGTCCATGTACGTATCTTCTAAAGACTCAAAGTTTGGCTTGCTATTTGACTCTAGTAGAGATTGGGCCCTAATAACCTTACCAGCAATTACGTCGTGTATTGTATCAATGCCACGCCTGTAATGATCTGCCTGCTTTATACTAGATCCATAACTTTGGTAATCACTACCTTTTTTAATTTGTAAATCAGCTGCTTCGTATAGCACTTTGATAGAATGTCTACTCATTATTCAGCTCCTAATACGCTAGCAAAATCTGGCGCAATAAAGTTTGCAGGTTTTTTAACTCCAAGTTTATGACCTTCTGTTTCTAAACTTAACTCTTTAGACATGTTAGCAGCATGAACTTTGTCCCAACACTCGTTCCATTGGTCTTCATTTAAACCTAGCATGTTAGCTGTTCCAAGTGCTATATACACAACATCAATTAAAGCATCAACACAGCCATGTATGTCAGACATGTTGTTCGAGTATTGGAATTCGTTTACCTCCTCAATCATGTGCGCGTACCTAGACTTCATAACATCATCTGGTAGTAATGCTATGCCAGAAGATTTTTTAATCTTTAGTTTTTTTAAAAATTTGTCTGTATCTGTAAAGTTACTCATTACTTTCTCCTATTTTATAAAAGATGTTTCTCTTGCATATTTATCAGCATTTGACTCTACCTTAAAGCCTACGTCTAGTCCGTCTTTTAGTAGTGTAACGAACGACTTTGCATACTTCATGTCAGATACCGATTCAAAATATTTCTTTAACCAAACATTAACTTCTGTTTTAATTTCTTCTAAATTATTGTCTTTCCAAACTTTGTAACCAGCATGTTGATAACCTTTGTTGCTGTATTCTGGTAGACCATCAAATACTTCTACAAAACCTTTTAAATACCTTTTAATCCCTCTAGCAGATCTTACAACAGCGTAATCTTCTGTTGACTTTTTTGCTGCAGATGCTTTTCCACCTTTGCTACTATTGTTTTGTTTTGAATGATACATGTCTATAGTTTTTTGTATTCGCCGCTGAAAGTAATTACCTTCATTGTCTAACTCAAAAAAATCATGTAATACTAACTGTACATCTTCTAATGAAGTTCCAAACTTTCTACTGTAATATTTTAATTCATTACAACGAATACTTTCTCCAGATCTATAACATTCACAAATTAATCTAAAGTACGTATAAGTTTGTAGTGGTGTTAGATAAGATGAGTCTGCAAAGAAATCATTCATTACAAAGTTAAAGTAGTGCATACCTTTTTCTTTTTTATATTTCTCCATTCTGTCTGACACAATACTCTCCTATTATTTATTTTTAATTCTTAGTTCTTAGTTCTTAATTCGTTGAAGTGAATTTAGATTCACTGCTAGCACTGAAAATAACTTGCCTTTCATATACATATACGTTTTAGTGTAAGTAACTGAAATACAAGGGTAAAGTTTTTACACAATACCCTTTGTATTTAAATAGTCGCTGCACAAATTTTGCACAAATTGTGCACAAATTTATAGCAAACTTGCACAAAATTTATACAATATTGCCAAAAAAACACACACAAAAAACAGTCTAGTATATGGCATAATTACTCCTCATCGTATCTAATTGGTGGTAAAACTTTAGCGCTTGACATGTGCTTTTCAGCGGCATACTCAAAATTGTCACCATAAAAAATTACTGGTTCACCAACATACAATTTTTCATCATTGCTAAATTTTGCGTTATTCCATGATTCATCACCAGACATTTTCGACACACGCTGCTGCACGCTTTCATAAAAAGCATATATTAACTTAAGTGCTTCATTTTTTTCTTTTTCTGGGTGAACTGTTTTTTTAACTCTTTCAGCACAGTCTAATATTTTGTTCAGTGAAATGCTGGAGGGGGCCCCAGCAAGTCTCTTGTAAGTTGTATAGCTTTTGGCTGTAGTTACAAATCTTTCTAATATGTGATGCATAGTATTTCTCCTATTTATTACCTAAAATAACTTCGTCAATAAAAGCGCCAATGCATAACAAAAGTAAGAATGGCATCATGTAAATCAAAACAATAAGTAAATTATCTAACATTTTAATAGCTCCTAATGTGCTTGTTGTATGTCGTAAATTTCAAACATAACATTGTCGTCTTCTTCGTAAGCCATGCTTGCTGAAACAATTCTAGCTGCATGATCTTTAGATGTAGCTTCAACGTTTAGTTCAACTTGTGTTTCGTATTCTGCTTCACCATCGTTGTTAATTAACAATTCTTTACATAACACTAAGTATTTATTAAACATTATATTTCTCCTTGAGTAATTCGTAATTGTATAAGTCTATTATAGTATCATAATTGCAGTTGTGTTTACTAATTAAAGTTTGTACTCTTGCAATAAAACTTATGTTTGTTGGTACGTTGTATTTTACAAACAATTGATCTAACATTACCGTTTCCTCAAATTGTCTTCAAAAACCCAACACTTTTGCTTACACCAAGTTCCAATGTGTCCAACATCGTTGTAGTAAAGCCATAACAAAGTATATTGCTCTTCATCATCTTCGTTAAAGCTTCTTTCATAGTGCTTTTCTCTGTACACCTGTTGACCTGCTTGCAGTATTGATAGTTTTTGTTCAAAACCCCATTTGTTCATTCTTGCGTGCTGTGTAGCTTTCATTATATATCTCCTTGTTGTTTTTATGTTGGTTGTTTATTTATCCAACAGAACCATTATCTCGTGTAATTATAAAAAAGTACAGTGTTTTATTAATTTATTTTAATGCAGCTGAAGCAGCTGTTAACACTATAGTAAAAATAATGTAATAAATGCTGTACATATTTAATAATATATAGTATTATTTACCTAATGAATAAATAAATATTCATAAACACAAAGGAGATTTAAAATGGACACAAACAGAATACACGGAATTTATATCACAGAAGATCAGGCATACGATTTAGCTTGCCGTGAAGAGTTTTTAAAAGCAACACCATACAACTTAGCTATTATGCAAATGCGTGAACATTGGAGCTCAGTTAGACAAGAAGAGCTTTATACCCCTACAATTGAGTTTAAAGTTCCTAGTTTAAAAACTGGTAGAAACAAAAAATTCTGGACAGACAGTGAAATTGTTTGGACAAAGGGATTAAATGGTTGGTGTACTGTGAAATCGCACATTAATTCACAGCATAATAACGCTGAATATGATGTACGTTCAGCATTAATTAAATTGGGAGTGGCGTAAGCCACCCCTACAAAGGAGATACACATGGAGAAGCAATACGGAGATTATCACGGAGATGAAGATGAAATTGAATCAGACAAACAAGAGAAAGAAGATAATGATCCAAGGCATGAGCCAGGTCATGATTATTAAAATTTAGTGTAAAAAAAAGCCTCACAAGGAGGCTTTTTCTTTCCAAATAATCTGCAACCAATAGTTTATCTTGTCAACTCGATCTTTATTTTTTAGTTGACTGACAAACTGTCGCCTGCTATCTGTTGGTTTTTTACTTAAATTCAGCGCTTCACAATAAAGCATATATTCCTTGCTCCATGTATCAGTTTCAGTGCCGTCTGGTAAAACTATTTCCTTTGCGTTATGCCATTTGTAATGTGTACTCATATTGTTACTACCGTACCCTTTCTTTTTAAGTCTTTAATTGAGTTAGTAGACTTAGAATGAGCATAACAGTTATTACACTTGTACCTTTGGTAACTTGTAGTTCTGTTTCTTTGTATACCATTTTTCATTAAATCATGACTGCCGCAACTTGGACAAACATCGTTATGAGAATGATTGTTATAATTGAATGGTGTAACAATCCAACCTTTTAATTTTTCGTATAATTTTTCAGTTAACACAACATCTTGCTTATTATATTTTTTCATAAGTTTCCATGCGGTGCTATCATCTTCTAAGCATTTTTGCCAAAGCTCAAAGCCTTGATGACTAGTTTTTTTTCCTAAACCAAGCTCTTGTGAAACATGATCTAATTTATTCGATAAAAATCTAAACTTATTTTTAACGGTTTTTAATAGATCAATATTTTTATATGGACTTGGTGGAGGCAAACCCTCAAGTATAAACTCTTTATGAAGTATTTTCATATCAAAGTTTTGGCTGTTATAACCAACAACAGCGTCTGCCTCATCAAGTAAAGCCCAAGCTTTTTTTACCATAGCTTTATGCGTGTGCTCTTGGTTTGAGTGAAATATAATATTTTTCGTGCCATGCCATTTTGCAGCAAAGCATATTAATTTAGACGTATCAATTAACTGTGATAATGATATATTTACATCAAATAATTTCCACATGTAACCGGACGCTGGTGCTGTCTCAATATCGAGTACCAGAATTTTTGGTTTCATTTTATTTCCCGTTTGTTAAAAAAGCATTACATATACTTATATGTAAAGATTTAAGTGTATGATTTTACTCCACTTTTATCTATTACAAACGTTTGTCTACGCGGCGCTTCGTTTGTTGCTGGAAAAGAAATATGTATCCAAGAATTAAATTCCATAATTAATTGCTCGTATTCTATACTTGACTCAGAAATGGCATGCATAACATCATTGATTGTGCCATAACTAGGGCAAGAAAAATCGGCAGCAAGTCCCATTACGTGGCGTGAAGTATCTTTTGATCTAAGTGCACGGTTTAGTTCTAAGCTACGAAAACCACTAGATATACGAATAGCATGTCCATCAAGTTTAGTGCGGACAAGTTCTAATCCTTCAGCAAGTATTTGTAAATTTCTTAAAGCCTCTTCATGTGGCGTGTTATCTATACCAAGCCTTGCAGCTGTGTCGCTATGTGTTAGCTCTTCTAATGTAAAGTGTGGTGTAAGTCTTGTCATTTAGTTAATCCATTTTTCTTTTCGTATGAACGTAATCCGCCTAATCCAAGCATACCCATTAAGACTGGCAACATAGTAGAGGTGTCAGCCTGTGGTACTATTATACCTAACGGATGAAGTAAAGGCGATACCAAAAAATTTATAGTAAATCCTGCTACACATACCCATCCAACGGCTGGTCGCCAACCCGATTGAAACCATCTGCCTTTAGCGTCCTCTTGGTTGACAGCTATCTGTGCTAAGGCTATCTCATGGGCTTGTTTCTCTGCTAGTGTAGATATCTCAAAGGCTAGTTTTTGTTTAGTGTCGGCATCAGGTATAAACTTATCTAGTATTGCTGCGACTGGTGCTATAAGGGCTGATAACATTAGTAAATCCATCCATATAATATACAAGCAAGAATAGGGCTAATAGGTAGCACTGCTAGTAGGGTGAGTATTGCAAGAAAAATCTTACGCATGAGCAATGATGGCATAGCAGTAGCTCCATAATAATACGATTGCAAAACAAATAATGACAGTAGTTTCTTTCATAGCCCACCCAAACTAATTAAGACTTTTATTAATAAGAATACGATGCCTGCAAATACTGCCATGATAATCTTTTCCATCCTAGCAAGTCGTGCATTAATACCTTCATAACGAATGGCACAAACTTCTTCATGCGTATGTAAGTCTGCTTTTACTTCATGTACTTGGTTAGTTGATGCCATTATTTTCCTTTAGGTGCGTTATATAAATTGATTGGGGGTAATGTAAGTTCTTGCCACATCATTACTTACCTAAGTTCATTTTGTTGTGATGAAATTGCTCCAGCAGCAGGTGCAATTTTTTCTAATATTGCTCTTATTTCTTTGGCCACGGCACCACTTTGTATTAACTTTCTAACTGCTTGTTGACCAGGTTTTGAATACAATCCCCACAGTACCGCTGGAGTCATCAATGCTTTACTTGTAAGGCCTTCTGTTTGTGTTCCTGCATACGCTGAGCCACCAAGAACGCCAGGCATCAGTTGACTTGCCACTGCTATGTTTCCAGCTGTGCCAGAGTCAGGGTTTGTAGTTTTAAATATATCTTCTACAGATTTTGCTCTTTGAGACATTGGGCCTTGTAAAGTTGCTTTTTCAATACGAGTACCACTTTTGCCTAAACCTTTTGCCGCGTTTGCTGCTAATTGTTTTGGTGTAAATGCTCCACCAATACCACCACTTCCAACAGCACCTTGAAACTGTGCAATACCTTGGAAGGCTTTATCAGTAGCATCTAATGCTGGTTTAAACTTAGGGTTTTGAAATACAAGTTCGTCTTTCATTAACTCTGTTAGACGTTTCATTGGGTCGCTTAACGCTACATCGTCTACGTCTTTTGGATCTAGTGTGTAGTACTTTGATCTTTCTTTTAAATTTTTGCTAATCATTTTAATACCAGCACCTTCTCTGCCTTTTTTTCCAATGGCTCGTTTTAAAACGTTAGCCTCTTGCCTAAGTCTTTTTATAGATTTGTCAGTTAGCCCATCAGACTCTTCTTTTAAAAATGTATTTAATCGTTTGTTAAACTCTTTTTTAAGAGTTGGTGTTGTGTTTATTTTTAAATTAGGCAATATAGACTCGTATGCCTCGCCAGCTGCGTCTTGTGCAAATTTTGCCGCTTGGTTTATATCTAGGTTATCTGGAAGTTTTTTGCCTAGCGGTTTTAATACGTCGTCAGCAATAACTTTGTTCCAATCAGCTAGCGCTTCTACGCGCCTCTCTTTTATACCAGGTATAACTGCTCCAGCTTTTTGTTCTAACCAATTAGCTGCTCCACCCATTGACTGACCTGGCGTTAATTTTACGCCTTGGTCGTATAAAGCTTGAGCTCCTTGTTTTAGTTTTGGAGCAACTACCTGACCAACTCCGCTGACTAATTTAGACGCTGCTCCACCAAACCCAGCACCATACATTGATTGCTCTGGTACATCAGAAAGCTCTTCAGCTTGTCCAGCACCGTAAAGCGCACCATAACCAGCTCCTTGAGCAGTAGGGCCTTTTAGTAACCCAGGTATTTTTTTTGCACCCTGTTTAAGAGCTTGTTTACCAACACCAGCTGCAAAGCCACCAGGAACAACAAGTCCACCAGCAAGCTCTAATCCCATAGCTGTTTTAGGGTTTTGCCTACTAAACTCGTCGCCTTGTGCTCTAAGCCTGTCTCTTGCTTGTTGATAGGTTTCGTCACTAAGAGCTGATTTAATACCAGCTTCTATTTCGTCAGCAAAGCCAAATGTTAAACCTTGCGCTGCCTTGCGTGCACCCTCAGCAACTGTATTAATTTCTGGTCGGTTTTTTGCTTCGTACAATATCTTTGCTTGTTTTATAACTTCTTCTTTTGAAGCGCCCTCTGGCCCATTGACTTTTATTTGCTCGCCACCTGGGATGTTTACTGTGTACGTTTTATTAGCCATTATTTTCCTTTTATTCTATGGTCCATTCAGTTGTATCTATTTTGCTTTTGTCACCAGGCATTTTTATTTTAGGCACAGTGACAGCTGGCTTATATTCAATCGGGCCATAATTTGACATGTAATCATGTAGATCATTTTCTATTTGGCGCGATAGTATTTGATCTACTTCCATTAGCATTTGTCTAGCTTGCCCAGCATCTTGAGTCTCGCTTAGTGCAACACGTAACTCTTCTAACCTCTTACCTTCAGCGTCTGATAAAGAGCCCATGCCACCACCAGCGGCTTTTATGTCTTTGTAGTTAGCCAAAAATTCCATGTTTTTAATGTTATTAATCAACGCTCTTGCGTTTGCAGCTGGGCCACCAGGTCTGTCAGGGATTTTACCTGCAATGCCCCATATCCTGTCAAAACCGTCACTATTTAATACATCTGCAATACGTTTTTTCTCTTGGGACAGTGACTCAACGCCGCCACGATAAGCTCTTGACGCTTTGCTTTGGTTAGCTTTTAATAATTTTACATCTTCGCCTGGTGTGTTTGGATCATACACTCTAGGTATCATTGTTTCATTAGTAAGTGGTAATGTTATTGCGTCACCTGGTTTGTACGCTAGTTTTTCATCTGCCTTTTTAGCTTCAGCAGGTGATACTTGTTGACCTTGAGTTATAATGTTATCTGCTTCTTGTTCTTTTATTGACAGCAAAAATTGATCGGCGGGGCCCTTGCCTTGTTTATACAATATATTGTTGTATGTGTCTGCAATTTGAGCATTATGAGCTTTAATTTTTGCTTTAACCTCTTCTGTATTACCGCTAAGTATGGTTGTGTCACCGTAGTATGGGCTTCCAGGCGTTGCATAGGCGGCCCAACTTTGTTCGCTGTAGTCAGACGGTTTAAGTTTTGCTATATTTAAACCAGGGCCAGCGCTTGCTTCTGCTTTAAGCTTAGCTGCTTCTTGCATTAATTTTTCATTACTCAAATATTGATTTGCTAATGCTGGTTGCTTAATCATTAACTCTTGCATAACATTTTCATCGATAGATTGTGTAGATGGACCAGCTTGTGTTTGTTGCACAAAGTTCATGTTTGGTGATATTTGTGTTGTTCCGTCTGGCCCAACACCTTGTATTGGGGTATATTGGTTAGACGGCACTTGAGCTCCTGGTGTTGTTACCATTAGTCTACCTTGTATATCTTCTAAGTCTTTGCGTTTTTTCTCTGATAATGCATAGTCTTTCATTTGTTTATTCATCATAGCGTCTTTACCAAGGCTCTCGAATGGAGCTTCGGCTGCTTGCATTCCTTGTAACCCAGCTTTAGCTAGGTATGGCAATGCTGAGCCATAACCTTGGTTTTTAGGTTGAGCTAAATAACCTAGACCTGCACCTAACAAACCTTTAAACAACGATTGATTTTGTGCTTTTTCAAGAGCGCCAGATTCTAACAGGCCAAGCTTTTGCATCTCCTGAAGATAACTTGGTGCTGATGCTCCAAAAATATTGGAACCTGTCCCACCAACGTTTCGTAAAAAATCTAAATTAAATGCCATTATTTATCCTTATAGTAATCCAAGTTGTTTTTTCTGTTGTGGTGTTAGTTGGTTTTGAATTGCCCCAGCGTTTGTAAATGAAACACCAGGTCTTTGTACGTTAATAGCCATTGGCTGTGATGGTGTAGATTGTTTTCCTGGTATAACTTGTGGCGGTGGCGCTGGTTGTACTGGATACTCTTGAGGTGCTATTAAGTTAGCGCCCTGCATACCAAGGCCAAGTTTTTCAGATGTTTTCATATCATCAAATTGGCTTGTAATAAAATCAGTACCTTTTTGAAGTATATTGTTTTCAGGTGCACCTGGGTTTGAAAGTAAACCTGTGTTTGGTACACTTAAATTTGCTACAGAGTTTGCTCCTAAATTTTGAGTTAACGCTGAATCCATGTATTGATTTGACATGTCTCCACCAAGCCCTAAAAATCCTGACCCTTGCGTTCCTAGCGCAGATGTTCCTTGTGGTGTAAACATACTTATTGTTTCAGGGTTCATTGCTCCCATTGCCCCATCTGATACTGCTTGCATACCACCCAAGCTATTAGAAGCAAGATCTGTTGTAAGTTGATCTGCCCCAACATTAAACAAGCCTTCCGCTCCCATTAACTTATCACCTATACCAGCTGTTGCTCCACCTATAAGTGCAGACTTTAATGGATCTTTTCCTTGTACTAAACCCATACCAGCGCCGAGCATTGCTCCCATTAACATTGGTTTCATTATTTGCCCCCACCTGAAGAAGTTTGCGTTTGGTTAATTGGCGCAGGTGCACCGTAAGCAGCTGATAAATAACTACTTAATTGCTGTTGCGGAGCATTTGCTTCATACGTAAATCTATTAATATCACCCTCTAATGCTTGCCTTGCGTAATCCTCTTGAGTCTTACCTACATTCATTAGTTGCTGTATATCACCGTAATCTGCTGCAGCCAAACCTGGTGCGTTTGCAACCGCTTGGTTTTGCATCCCACGCTCTTGCCCATAATTTTGGTATGCTAATTTAGAAGCTGTGTCAGTTAATGCCGTTGCTAAGTTTTTAGATGCTTGTGACTCCATTTCGCCCATAGCACCTGATCCATATCTGCCTGAAGCTGCTGTTCTGCCACCAATATCTCTAATAGCTGTGTTAAATTGATCTACTACAGGCCTTGCTGCAGCTGACATCATGCCGGAAAAGTAAGGGTTACCAGCTGACAAATAATCGCCCTGTATTGAACTTAATTGTTGAGCTTGAGCTGCTGGAAGTAAAGGACTTCCTGCTAAGGCTCTTGACTCGGCCATACCCAATCCAGCCGTTGTCTGTGATGATGGATCTACATAAGTTTGTCCTGGGTAATAATCTGGAGCGCCTTCACCGTAAAGGCCCTTTGCTTCATCAAGGCCGAATTTTATGTAAGGCATTATTTCAGGGTCAATATTTTGCGTTGTCTGCGTTGTTCCGCCACCACCACCGCCTTTAAATAACTTTCTACCCATCTTACCATTGTCAATAGATTGGTTTCCGTCTAACTCTGGAAAATAATCGTTCATATTTTTAGCTCCATTAGTGTGTATTTTTTTTCATAACCGTAAAATCTATTCCAAAGTTTTTCTATGCTTTTGTACTTAGTTGAACCTTGTATAGATGTTGCGCCGTTGTTTTTTGCCCATGATTTAAACTGATCAAATCCAGCTTGTGTATTATGCCCACCAATATATGTTATATAACAAACTCGGTCGTTTGGGTAAGTGTAAAACCTCACTGTTAAAGCACAGTGGCATTGCTGTTTTTCGTCCATTAATAAAAGTAATTGTTGTTCACCTTGCGCTGTTACTAACTTTAACTGGTCAGCAGTAAATTCATCGTTACCTTTATCAAGTGCTTTTTGTAATAATGGCTCTGCAAGATACCAATACTGTTGAACGTGAAACGTTGGTACTACATACAACTTTAATTTGTTGCTCATACATCTCCTTTTTTGTTACCCTACTATTATATACCCAAAGGTATTGTCTGCTACATTATTAGGCAGGTGGGTAATGGTTGCCTGACCTTTTTGTCTATCACTAATATAAGGCAATCCAGTAGAACCGCTTACTTGTGATGGATAGTGCATAACTAATTCTAGTGTTGAAGAAGGTACACTAGGTCTAGCGTAAGGTGTTGTCT
>Ga0209194_1000781_pt1 | contig 23052 bp, 19 predicted proteins | sample COGITO_mtgs_1004_FD_184787 | JGI IMG/M metagenome (GOLD analysis project Ga0209194, IMG submission 184787) | Pelagic marine microbial communities from North Sea - COGITO_mtgs_100413 (SPAdes) (version 2) | ecosystem: Environmental > Aquatic > Marine > Epipelagic ...
GATGGCCGCAGCGAACAGCAGTGCACACAGTTGTCTCAAATAGCAGATTTTAAAGGCATCACAGGTAATTTAGTGATGCCTGGGTTCACTGCACCCAAGCTGAGATGGGTTGAACAAAACGAGCCAGATGTGTTTAGTAAAATACATAAGGTGCTTTTGCCCAAAGATTATGTGCGTCTTTGGCTTACAGGCACTTATGGCACCGACCTATCTGACGCATCTGGCACTTTGTGGCTAAATGTGGCCCAACGAGATTGGTCTGACACATTGCTTACAGCCACACATTTATCTAGGCAACACATGCCGGCCCTATTTGAAGGTAATGCAATCACTGGGCAATTAAGACCTGAGTTAGCTAAGCGTTGGCATATTTCATCAGCCATTGTGGCAGGTGGCGGTGGGGACAATGCCGCATCGGCTTGTGGTATGGGCGTTATTGCTCCAGGTAATGGATTTATTAGCTTAGGCACCTCAGGTGTAGTGTTTGCACCAACCACCACCGCGCAGCCTAATACACAAAGTGCAGTGCACTCATTTTGTCATGCCTTTCCAGATATGTGGCACACCATGGGGGTCACTCTTTGTGCAGCAGACAGCCTGAGCTGGTTGGCTAATGTCACTAATACTAGCGTTACCACTATGGTTAATACCCTGCCTAGTAAAATAGAGCGGGCATCAGATGTTCAATTTTTGCCCTATTTATCTGGTGAGCGCACTCCGCACAATGACGCTAATGCGCGGGGCGCCTTTGTAGGTTTGCATCGAGCCACCTCTTCTGAAGACTTAGTGCAGGCGGTCATGGAGGGCGTAGCATTTGCCTTAACAGATTGTTTAAGTGCGATCACAAAGGTGAATGCGCAACAGGACACGCCGCTTGCCACTGAACTTAATAGCGCTTTTGTAGTGGGTGGTGGCAGCAGCTCTTCCCAGTGGTTAGACATTATCGCTGCGGCAATGAATATAGATTTATTGGTGCCTGAGCAGGGTGATTATGGCGCAGCTTTGGGCGCTGCAAGGTTGGCTATTTGTGCCGTAACAGGCGAGCATATTAGCAGCATATGCTTACAACCCAAGGTGTCTAAAGTGATACACCCCAAGCCAAATTTGGTGGAACAGTATCAGCGCTCTTATGAGAAATTTAGCACTATTTACCCAAGCTTATATAGCCAAAGAGTAAGCTAAAAGGCTTAAGATTGGGGAGATTTTAGCTCTTCTATTAGCGCCAAATAGCCTTCGCGGTAAGTGGGAAATTTGAATTTATACCCACTGTCTAGTAGCTTTTGGTTGCTGCAGCGCCTGGCAGCGCGTGAGCTTGTAGGTTTCGCTGTTAAACTTACATTTAGCTGCGCCGCCAACCAATGGCGCACTTCATATAGGGTGACTGGCTGGCAATCTGTGGCCACATAGATAGGTAATAGGCTTTTGTCTTGCTCATTTAAGAGAATGAGGTGAGCGATCACTGCGGCGCAATCTTCACTATGTATTCGGTTGCTCCACTGCTCAGGCTGGTTTGTGCACCCTACCCCTGCCAGCACTTGATCTAACATTCTGGTGCGACCAGGCCCGTAAATCCCTGAAAATCTTACCACTACACTTGTGCACGATGCAGCTAATGGCGCGGCTAATATAGTTTCTTCGGCTTTGCGCAGTGCTTGGCCAGAAAACGATGTGGAAGTGGCTTCACAGTCTTCATCCACCCATGCCCCCATATTTTGGCCATATACACTGGTGCTAGACACCCAAATAACCAACTTAGGTTTATACACAGCGCGTGAGATAGCTAAAGCTAGAGCCGCAGAAGAATCAACATAGGCCTTTTGATAGCCTTCTTCACTCATATTGTCTGGTGTGAGGGTGGCAACCACCACATCAAAACCTTCTTCAAACACAATATCTAAATATGCGTCATCTCTAATATTACCCGCTAAAGGGGTAATACCATGGGCAAGCTTTGTGAGGCTGCGCTTTAAACCAAAAAAATGGTGCTCTTCAGGCAGGTTTGGAGGTATGCGCTGGGCAATATCGCCGCAGCCTGCTAATAATATTTTCAATTCAAGAGCCCATTTTTATCAATATTTTTACGACCAAAAATTTGGCTGTATGTTTAGGTGGCTTGCGTTCTCATTATTTTTACATATAAAAAATCGTTATCATAGTGGCGTTATGCGCTTAGTAGTAGGCTCACCATAGTTGCTGCGCAGTGTATCAGCCAATAGATAAAAATTAGAGTATGCTGTTAGTGAGCGCATTTGCTTATAAATAGTGTAATTAATCTGGTTGTTAATAAAGGTATAGTGTTATGGAATCTAAGTTTAAAGAAGTTTCTTTATGTGTGTTCGATGCTTATGGCACTTTGTTTGATGTGCATTCAGCCGTAGGCCAGCATGCCCATGCGTTAGGAGATCAGGCGCAGATGATTTCTATGTTGTGGCGTCAAAAACAGCTTGAATACACTTGGCTACGCAGTTTGATGGGGCGTTATGTAGATTTTGCGCAAGTCACCCAAGAAGCGTTGCATTATGCCTTGCAAACCTATTCAGTTAACGATGCGGCACTAGAGCAAAAATTATTACTGGCGTACAATCAACTGATAAGTTACGCCGAAGTAAAAGACACGCTCAAACAACTGCGTGGGGCGGGCATAGCCACGGCCATTCTATCTAACGGCTCACCTAATATGTTGCACGCAGCAGTAGAGTACGCTGGGCTAACCGACCTAATAGACCAAGTGATTTCTGTGGATGAGCTTGGCATATATAAACCAGACCCAAGAGTTTATCAATTAGCCCTTGATGGTTTTGGGGTCACTAAAAATCAAGTGTTGTTTCATTCCAGTAATGCTTGGGACGTTGCAGGAGCGGTAAATTTTGGCTTTAATGTAGCCTGGATTAACCGCTTTTCTCAGCCATCAGAGCCTTTATCTAAGGCTCCTGATTTAATGCTCAATGATTTGCACCAAGTGCTTGGGCCGCTGGAAATCCTGCCTATTTAAACCCATATTTAGTGCTTATAAGCATTAAACCAAACAAGGTCAAAGTGATTCTCGACCCACAAGTCAAGTAAGTATTGATGAGCTAGATGGTGATAAAGTGACGAGATAAATTCAGCCACACCTTCTAAGCCAAAGGCTAACAAGATGGATTGAGGCAAAGCTACGTAAAGGAATGCATATGCAGCAACTAGCTCACCAATTACTCCAAAAGACGATACGTAGATGGGTGCCTTTTTGGCGGGATCTGCCAAAACAGCAGCACCTATTGGAAAAACTATCCCTTGATCCACATTTAAATGCTGCTGATGAAAAAGTATTGCTAACGTGGATGGACGCCTGTCTTAAAAGTGATGGTGGTGAGGTGGCTGCAAGGGGTCGAGCGGCAGAGCTTGGTAGGCACTTTTTAGGGCTAAATGATGCCGGAAGAGTGCGGTTTTTGTCCTTGATGGCCGACAATTATAATGTAGATGAAGCACAACTAACTCAAGTTATAGAATCTTGGTTAGCCGCTGACTCAGGTGAACGAGTGGCTTTAGAAGCACAGCTACGTATTGCTTTAGAGCCTCCAAGAATGAAACTGCTGGCACAGTTTAATGAGCTGCCCCAAGGCATTAAGTTTCTTGTGGATATGCGTGCACAGCTGCTGCGCTTAACAAAAAAGCACCCAAACCTTGCGCCATTAGAAGCTGATTTAAAACGTCTTTTAAGTGCATGGTTTGATGTGGGTTTGCTGCAAATGGAAGAGATCAACTGGCGCTCCAGCGCAGAGCTTCTTGAAAAGCTGATTGCCTATGAAGCGGTGCATGCCATTAAAGACTGGAATGACCTTAAAAATCGCCTTGATTCAGACCGGCGCTGCTTTGCTTTTTTTCACCCCAATATGCCTGATGAGCCGTTGATCTTTGTAGAAGTGGCTTTGGTAAAAGGTATGGCTAACAATGTGCAAGAGTTACTAGATGCAACTGCACCTTTGGAAGACATTGGTTTAGCAGACACGGCTATATTTTATTCAATTTCCAACGCACAAGCAGGGCTTTCTGGCATCAGTTTTGGTAACTTTCTTATTAAGCGGGTGGTTAAGCAGTTGCAGCAAGAATTTACTCAATTGACTGCGTTTGCAACCCTATCGCCCATTCCAGGGTTTTGCCGGTGGTTAGACAACATAGACGTTGAGCAAGAGTCAGCTTTGTTAGATGAGGGAGTCGTTTTGAGATCGCCAGAGCATATGCAAAAAATGGCGATTCACTACCTTGGCAAAGAGAAGCAAAAGCGCAACCCAAGCTATGCCCGTGACCCTGTGGCCCACTTTCATCTAAGCAATGGCGCCCAGATCGAACGCTTAAATTGGCTAGCAGACACCTCTGACAATGGTTTAAAACAATCCCAAGGCATGATGGTTAATTATCTTTACCAGCTGCCACACATAGAAAGCCGTATTCAAGATTACAGCACCAAAGGCAAGGTGGCTTTGTCTGCCAGTATTGAAAAAAAGCTCAGCTCATAAAGCTTCAAGCCATGTTGGCAGCTTAAGTTTTAAACTTTAGTGAGCCAACCAAAGCGGTCTTTTGCCAAACCAAACTGAATGTCGTTTAAGGCCTTGCGAAGCTTAACTGTAGTTTTGCCTGGTTTGCCTGTACCCACAGTATGGTCTTTACCATGATGTATTAAGGTGCCTACTGGAGTTAGCACCGCCGCTGTGCCAGAAAGTGCAGCTTCTGCATCCGGGTGAGCGCTACGTTCTAGTAGCTCCTCTACACTAAGATCACGCTCACTTATCTTCATGCCCATTTCTTGTGCCAAGGTTAATACAGATGCCCTAGTGACGCCGTGTAAAAAAGTAGAATCCAACGCTTTAGTAATCACTTCATTACCATCGATTAAAATAAAGTTGGCTGCGGCTGTTTCTTGTACATCTCCTTGAGGGGCGAATAAAACTTGATCAGCTTGGTGCTCGGCGCGGGCTTTATTTACTACAGGCATTGCGCTGCAATAGTTACTACCACCTTTTATCATGCCCATGTGGGGTGCGCAGCGCATACCGTCTTCATCTATTAGCACCCGTAAGGTGGTATCGCCACTTGCAAAATAATCCCCTACTGGGGATGCAAGTATATAAAGCATAGATTCGTTTGAAGGTGCTGCAGCCTTGCCAATGGCAGCTTCTGTACCCATATGCGTGGGGCGTAAGTATAAAGTGCCTGGAGCTGCTGGTATGTCATCTGCATAGCGGCCTACAAGCTCTAAGATCATGGCCTTTAACATGGCTTCATCTACGCTAGGCAAAGAGATTAAGCGGCTACTTTGTGCCATCCGTTTAATGTTTTGATCCATACGAAAAATATGGCTACTACCATCAGGGTGACGAAATGCTTTTAGCCCTTCAAAGCAGGTGCTCGAGTAATGTAATACATGAGCACCAGGGTGTATTGAAATGCTGTTGCTTGGCACCAAACTTGGCGTGCTCCATTGGTTGCCATCGAAGGTGGCTAAGGCCATTTCCGGAACAAATTGTGTGCCAAACGCAGTCATGATGCTCTCACTTTATAAAGGTGTTCAATTAAGCCTCACATCATACCACCGCAATGGGTTTTTTTTCGAGTGTTGAGAACGAAAATTACGTAAAAATGCACGCGCTATGACACCTTTTTGAGTGTGGTGTTAAGCACCATTACGCAAGATAAGTCGCGTGTTGAATAAAAATGCTCGCATTAAAGCTTTAACTGGCTGCTGTTTTAACATAGAGTAGGCACCGTAGGTGGCTACACGAATTTAGCTTTCACGGGAAACAGCCTTTTAAAGAGCTGTGCTGCCCCCGCAACGGTGAACAAGCAATGCTTGTCAGCCCGGAGACCGGCCTACATCTATGGGGTTAAGCCCGCTAACATTAATTTTATCGTGCGGGTGAGCACGTGGAGGAATATATGACTACATCTTCAGTAATTTCAAAGGCCAATACAGCGGTATCTAGCCGCGTTTTAGCAAATTCAAGTGTACAGATGGCTGCTGCTGCAATTTTGGGCATGGTAGTATTGATGGGTGTTGGTTTTGCGCCTATGGATGTTGCACATAACGCTGCTCATGATACGCGCCATTCTTTTGCATTTCCTTGCCATTAAGAATCACTACCTTTTCTTAGGATAATTCTATGTTCCGCCCTATGGTGTTAGCTGCGCTAGGCATTGCCTTGGCTGCAGGTTTAGTTTTAAGTGCAGTTCAAACTTTGCACGTATCCCCTATTATATATGCTGCTGAAGCCTTTGAAATTGAGCAGCCAGAAATAGCCGCCGTCATTCACAGTGATCATGGCCACTCCCACACACATAGTGTCCAAGCATGGGCTCCAGGCGATGGTTTTGAGCGAATTGCCTTTACCGTGCTTTCTAACGTTTTATCAGCTTTTGGTTTTGCCATCATTTTACTAGCGGCCATGCTCATGGCTAAAGATAAGGCGCAATTAAATGTGTCTTGGCAAAGGGGAGTTTTGTGGGGTTTGGCAGGTTATCTCATGTTTTTTATAGTGCCAGCACTAGGCCTCGCTCCAGAAATACCCGGTATGGAAGCGGCCGCCCTTGAAGGCCGCCAATCTTGGTGGGTTTTAGCTGTTTTGAGCACGGGCTTAGCTATTGCCAGTGTGGTTTTTTTACCAGGTATCGCTAAAGCCTTCGCTATTGTATTTATTGCCGCACCTTGGCTTGTGGGTGCGCCACAGCCGCAAGTGCACGGCTTTTTGCACCCTGATGCACAAGCTGTCGCCACACTTACTGATCTGCAAGCACAGTTTTTGTACGCTACGGCCATAGCTAATGCTGTGTTTTGGGTCATATTGGGTGGCTTAACAGGATATACAGCTAAACGGCTAGTGCAGGCGTAAGGTGTTGCTGCCTTCCCAATCTATCTATGATTATGTGTTGGAGTGTGTGTTTAGCGTTTATTTATCAAACCCACAAGCACTAAAGCGAAGGCTTGATATGGCAGAAACAGCCATGGTGATCACTAGCCAAGGGTTGCAGTTTAGCCTGCCACAAATTTACGCTTTTGCATGTTTAGAAACACAACAAACACAACAGCAGTCTTACCAAAGCTTTAGGAGCTGCCTTTATGGGCAGCAAACTCAAGTGAAATTGCGCGCCTTAGGAGGCGAAGTAGTCATCGCTTGTAACCAACAAAATATTAATGAGAGCCTCTATCAACTGCAGGCCCTACAGGTTAAATAGCCTATTAAATGGTATAATCAGCTAGCCTAATTTAGCTGCACCAAAAGAAATAGGCAAGGCAAAATAAAAAGGGTACTAAGTGGAAATAAGTGTTCTATTAATAGGCTTCATGATTGGTATGCGCCACGCTCTAGAGGCTGATCATGTGGCTGCAGTGGCTTCCATTGTCACCCAGAAGCAAGGTAGATCTGCTGCGCTTCGCCATGGTGCTGTTTGGGGCCTTGGCCATACCCTGACACTGTTTGCTTTAGGCACAGCTGCCTTATTAAGTGGAGTGTTAATTCCTGAGTATATCGCTACTTTATTGGAGTGTGCGGTTGGGTTTATGTTGCTGTATTTAGGTCTAGATGTACTTTGGCGTATGAGCCGAAAAGGCATACATTTTCATGCCCATCAACACCATGGTAAAACCCACCTCCATGCCCATCAACACCATGCGCATGACCTAACATTAGAGGCAAATGCCCATTCACATAACCACAAAAAACCGTTCCCAATACGCACGTTAATGGTGGGTATTATGCATGGTATGGCAGGCTCTGCTGCGTTAGTGGTTTTAACCTTAAACGCTGCGCAAGATTTATTGGCAGGTATGGGTTATATGGTATTGTTTGGCATAGGGTCTATTCTAGGCATGGCCTTGCTATCTGTTGCCATTAGCGTGCCCTTCAACCTACCAGGCAAGCACTTAGAGCGCTTTTTAGGTTACCTTCAATTAGTCATCGGTGTAGGCACTTCAGGCCTTGGTGGTTTTACTGTGTTTAATTATTTTTATTAGCACCCAGTCTCATAAATAAGCAGGGTTTTATTTAGGTTTAACAGCGTTTGCCTTAAGTAAATATTGTGCAGCCAAATAATACGCATTGGCTGCGTCTACCATAGCGTTGGGTGTGGCGCTGATGTGGGCTACACCTTTCTCATCTATGTCTGCGCTTACGACCTTACCGGTAATGTGATTCACGCTGGCAATCTCTTTGCCGTTAACAGCTACGCTGGTTCTGCTATCTTGCACAAACCCATAACCTGGTAGATCTTTGCCTTTGGCCCATGCTAAGTCTCTACCTAAGGTGGTATTAAGGTAAGGCTTTGGAAATAGTCCAGCAATGGTAGGTAATAAGTCTGGCAAACCACCAAACGTGTTGTCCACTTCTGGTGTCACCATAGAAGGGGCGTGGATGATCAGTGGCACAGGCAGCTCGGCTATACCAAACTGAAAGATATACTCAGGCAAAAAACCTACCTTTGCAGAGCTTGCTTGGTGGTCTGAAAAAAGCACAAAAATAGTATTGTCGTACAAACCCTTACGCTTAAAATTCTCAAACATTTTACCAATATTATGATCCAATAAGCGCACTGCATTGTATTGTTTTACACTGATGAAACCATTGTCTTTTAAGTCCTTTGGGCTTTGTTGCTGCTCTACAAAACCTGTTTTATCATCGGCAATAGTATGAGGGCTGTGATTGGCCGCAGTTTGAATATAGCCTAAAAATGGCGTTTGAGCTTGGCTTAAAACATCACTAGCTTCGCTGAATAATGAATGATCAGAAATGCCCCACACGTCAATAATGGGTGAGCTCCAATATTTTTCTTCATATAAAGTGACACCCTGAATACTGTTATGAATGAGGGCGCTCATATTGGCCCACCCCGCACTGCCTCCAAGCATGTAGTGTTTTTCGTGCGCTACAAAAGAATTAATAACAGAGCGCTGATGAGTAATGAAAGGATTGCGAGTGGCTGTTTTTATGGCAGACACATCGGGAATGCCAGTAATAGAGGTGAACACGCTCTTTGCGGTAGACCTTGCGGGCACATTAAAGTGGGGATACCAGCGTGATTGGCTAATGAGCGCATCTATATTTGGCGTGGGGTTTAGCTTATTACCATAAGCACCTATGTGGCTTGCCCCCAAGCTTTCCATAAACACAATCACTAGGTTAGGAGTGCTTTGTTGAGTACTCACTACAGGTGCGCTGGGGGTCTCCCAGCGATCTAATAGAGCCGCACCATCGCTTGGAAACTCTGCCCCTAGCAGGTGGGAAAGGGTTTGCAAGTGTGGTTGTAAATCTTGTTCAGTGGCAGAGGTGGCGGTGGTAAAACTGGCTGTATAATATACCCACACAAATGGATTTAACCCAAGCGCAGCAACTTGGGCATCACCGTTAAAAAACGCATGATTCCATCGTAAAGGCACCAATGACCAGCGGCCTAAAAGTATTAATAAAAATAAGGCCCCTATCACAACGATATGAACACAGTTGCTATACCAACGCCTACGTGTCTTTTCTTGGGTGAGCAAAGGCAGTGCAAACCGCTTATGCGCCCAGTAACCCAAGCTCCAAGTAGCCACGATCGCTAAGCTAATTTGAATCACTGGGTAAGATTGCCATACCATGGCGCTAGAAATACCAATATCACTACTAAAACGGGTGACAGATGCATCTATGCGTTTGCTAAGGTATAAATAATGCCCCGCATCAAAGACATACATCATCAGTATGACTAGTAAAATAATGCCGAACCAATAACCTAACAAGCGACGTAATAGTGCATAGTTAACAGCACTAAAGCGGGGTAATAGTAGCCACGGTAATGTGGCTAAAGCAGCTAATAAAGCTACCCTTAAATCAAAGCGCAAACCCACCCAAAAAGCTTTTAGTAAGTAGCCTTCTGCAGCTATAGGTAGCTCGGAGAGTAAGCCCCAAAACAACACTCGAAACACACCTTGTAAAGCCCATAACGCTAGGGTTAATACAAGTAGATACTGCACACGACGAGGGAGCAAGGTCATAGTAGGCTTCAGTGGTGTTAATTGGCGTTAATGGGTTGTAATGGTGTTTTTGTAGAGCGTAAGTTTATCACTAAGCCTGCAATGATTAAAATGGCAGCCACCCACTTCCACCATGGCATGGCCTCATACAAAAACACACCTGAGGCAGCCATACCAAATACGGGCACCAGTAGCGCCCATGGTGCTACAAGAGCTGCGGCATGGCGTTGTAATAATAAATTCCACAGGCCATATCCAATGAGGGTATTACCTATGGTTTGCCACAGTACAATAGCCCATGCGTGCCATGTGGCAGACGCTAAGCTTTGGTTTATAAGTGTGGGGCCTTCAAGATAATAAGACATCAAGGCCAGTGGCGGCACTGCAAAAAGAGAAGACCATGCCAAAAAGGCAATAATATGCACTTTGCCACTGCGTTTAACGACTAGATTACCGGCAGCCCAGCTTAAAGCAGCTATTAAAATAACGGCTAAGCCAATAGGGGTGGCATCTGTGTTGCCTTGCACTGCGATTAATAAAATACCTACAAAAGACACCACCAAGGCTGCCATTTGAGGCCAACGTATGGTTTCTTTAAATAACATGAGCGCCAGTAAAATGGTAAACACAGCCTGCACTTGAATCACTAAAGAGGCTAGCCCGGGAGAAATATGGCTACCCATCACCCAAAACAATAGCCCAAATTGACCAAACCCAATAAACACCCCATAGGCGATTAAATAGCGCCAAGGCACCTTTGGGCGAGGTAAAAAAAACACCAAAGGCAAAGCTGCAAAGGCAAAGCGTAAACTAGCAAATAAAAATGGTGGTAAGTCGTTTAAGCCTAATTCAATAAAGACAAAATTAGTGCCCCAAATGAGAGCAACAAAAACAGCTAATAATTGATGGGTGATGGGCATTTTGACTTAGCTTTCTCTTGATGAGGTGAACCAAGCCAGCTTATCATGCAAGCTCACTACGCGCCCCACAATAAAAAGCGAAGGAGACATCACTTTTTCTGCCTCGATCATTGCCGGTAATTGTGTGAGGTTGGACACTAATACCCGTTGGTCTTGAGTAGTCCCTTTTTCAATCAATGCTACCGGCATGTTGATGTCCATACCATGAGCTAACAGCTGCTCACAGATTAATGGCAGGCCTTTTAAGCCCATATAAAATACTAAGGTTTGGCCTTCTACAATTAACTCTGGCCAAGGCAAATTTACACTGCCATCTTGCAGTTGCCCTGTAACAAAACGCACCGACTGTGCATAGTCTCTATGGGTGAGAGGGATGCCAGAATAAGCCGAGCAGCCGCTAGCCGCAGTAATGCCAGGTACGACTTGAAACGGCACATGTTGCTGCGCTAAGGTTTCAATTTCTTCACCGCCGCGACCAAAAATAAATGGGTCTCCACCTTTAAGGCGAGCCACACGTTTGCCTTGTTTGGCATAATCCACTAACAATTGGTTGATGCCTGTTTGGGGCACACTATGATTTGCACGGCGCTTGCCTACATATACCCGCTCTACAGATTCTGGCACTAATGCCATCACGCCATCAGAAACTAAGGCGTCATAAAGCACCACATCAGCTTTTTGTAATAGTCTAAAAGCCCTCAGGGTTAGTAGGTCTGGGTCTCCAGGGCCTGCGCCAATAAGGAACACTTCGCCCGTGTTCATTATCTTATTACGGCCGCTGTCTATTTCTTTTAAGTGGCCTTTGAGCATACTTTCAGCGTCATCATGTTTGCCAGAGAATACGGCCTCGGCCACAGGGCCTTGCAGCACCTGATGCCAAAATATGGAGCGCTGCTTGGTATCTGGTAAAGCCTTCTTTACTTGTGGGCGATAAGCGCCTACTAAACGAGACAATTGGCCATAAGCTTTGGGCACAAGCTGCTCTAGTTGTTGGCGTAAAATACTGGATAAAACAGGCGAAGCGCCGCCGTTATTAATGGCAATAGTGAGTGGGGCGCGGTCGATAATAGCGCCAAAGATAATGTTGCCATCATCAGGCACGTCTGCCACATTCACTAACAAGCCCATGGCTTTTGCATCAACAGCAATTTGATGGTTTACAGTGCGGTTATCAGTTAAAGCACAAATGAAGGTATAGCCACGCATCACTTCATCGCAGTCATAGGCACCTAGGGTGACTTTGCCGCCTGCCTTTTCTACTAATTCGGTGATGCCATCATTTACACAGATGGACATTAAATCAAAGCTAACACCTGCCTTAACTAGGGTTTTTACTCGGCGCTTGGCTACATTTCCACCACCAATGAGTAGTACTTTTAAATGATTGGTGTTGTGAAACAGAGGGAGAAAGGTCATTAGGATTCCTGTTGTATCCATGTGTGGCAATATTCTAGTGCGCTAACGTTGTGTATATTTTGGCTTAAATCTACATTACCAAAGCGCAACAAACTGGTGGCTGAGTCAATGGTTACTAAGCGTATTAAAATACCATTTTTGGCCGCACTTTGGTGCAGCTTTTTAGCTAATTTAGGAGCCATAATAAAGCTTCGAAAGAGTTCATGAGAACCTGCGTGATAAGCCCCAAGGGCAGTCATAGCGGGTTGCCAAATGTTGTGTTGTTGTAGGCTTTGGCTGGCTAAAGTGGTGCGCATGTTTGATTGCCACAGGGTATCACTTAAAGCGGCAATAGCAACAGTTTGTGCAGGCCCATTAACAATCCAAGGGCCCATTTCTTTAGCGAGTTGCTCTAATACGCTTTCATCTGCAAAAGTAAAACCTAAGCGTATGCCTGCCAAACCAAAAAATTTGCCTACAGAACGCAAAACTACCACGTTTTTTGCCAAGGGCTCTGTGAGTAAGCTAGCGCTTGGCGTGGTGTCAATAAAGGCTTCATCTACCACCAAAAAACCATTTGAAGCAAGCAATTTTTGTGCCCAAGCACGCAGTTTTTGTGGTGTAAATCGTTCACCCGTAGGGTTGTTGGGGTTAATAATGAGCAGATGCCCTATTAGGTTATCTTCTAGAGCGGCGTCTATTTGTTTTGCAGCTAAAGCGCCATCTAGCCCACTATAGGTGTTTATGTCACCACATTTAGACCATGCATGGCGATGTTCTTGATAACCTACATCGGGCAACCATGCGGCCCTAGCATTGCCCAAGTGATGCAATATGCTGGGCAATAATTGAATAATAGCTTGGCTGCCACTACTGGCCAAACATCCATGAGCACCATAATAGCTGGCAGCAGCAGTGGTAAGCTTAGGGCTTAAATAAGGCAGCTGGTGCCAAGCACTTTGCTCTATTTTGGGTATAGGGTAGCTGTGTTGGTTTATGCCGGTAGACAAATCTATCCATTGGCAAGGGTCGCGGCCGTAGATAGCGGATGCGCTTTGTATATCGCCACCGTGAAAAAGTAGGCTCATGACACTTTGCTCAAAATACTAATTGCAGCCATCACAATTAACCATAAAGCCAAGCTGTAATTCACTAAGGTGCAGGCATCATCAATGCTTTTGGCCATGGGAGGCTGGCCGGCGCCAAGCACTGGGCGCTGTTGTTCTTGGCCATGATAGTGTGCGCTGCCACCTAGTATCACACCAATAGCTCCAGCACCTGCTGCCATTACTGGGCCTGCGTTAGGGCTTTTCCAAGTGCCAGCTTGTTGGCGCCAGCTTTGCCATGCGTTTGTAGTGTGGCCATTAAGGCTAGCGCATATTGTGTAAGATAACGCTGTGAGGCGGGCAGGAATAAAATTAAGCACATCATCAAAGCGTGCAGCCGCCCAGCCAAAGTGCAAGAAACGAGGATTTTTATAGCCCCACATAGCATCTAAAGTGTTACTTAAACGATAAATAACCACCCCTGGAATGCCTGCCACAATAAACCAAAATAGCGCAGCAAATAGCGCATCAGCACCATTTTCAAGCACAGACTCTGTGGCTGCTGTGGCGATTTCTTGCTCATTTAATGCTTGAGTGTCACGGCTAACAATGCGGCTGACTGCAATACGAGCGGCGCTAAGATCACCCAAAATAAGGGGTGTGGATATGGCTTTAGCGTGTGCTATCAAACTGCGCCAGCCAATAGCCAAATAAAGTACCACAGCACCTACCAGTATCGAAAACACTGCACTTGGGGCTAGTGTTTGCTCTAGTGAGTAGGCCATAAAACCTATGGGCCCAATAGCAAGGCTAAGGGCTAAAACACCTTTGCCTTTTAGCAAAAGGTCTTTGTTAGCGAAGGAAAATAATCCATTTTTAGTATTAAGCCACTTCTCTAGCCCATCAGCCAGCGCACCAAAGCCCACCAAAGGGTGCAGCCGTTTGGGCTCACCTAGAAAGTAGTCTAAAGTAAGCGCTAGGGTAATAATGATGAGCAAAGTCATGTTAAAGGCTACCGCGCATGATGTTAAAAATCCTTTCCATGGGCAGCTCCACTTCTACTTCATCGGCTAAGCGCTCAATCTCTTTAGCCCTTAAAGCAGGGTAATCAAAATCTGTAGTCTCTTCCAAACCGGCCCAATCTAACAAAAGCGCAAGCAGCTTTGGCTCATCAAATAACCCATGCACATAGCTGCCCATTACGGTGTCTTCACTATTTTTTGCACCATCTATGCCGGTATCAAGTGTCATCAGTGGCTGAGCAAGGTCACTGCCGGTAGTTTGCCCCACATGGATTTCATAACCTGTCACTGGAATATCACCTTCTGGAGATAACCAAACCCCTTTTACATTGCGTAACTGTTTTTCACCTTGTAGCAAGGTTTCAATATTTAAGTGTCCCAAGCCTAAGCTTGTACCGGCAGCAGACTCTGTGCCATCAGGGTCGTGCACAGCGTGGCCGAGCATTTGATAACCACCACAAATGCCAATGACTTTGCCGCCCAAACGTAAATGACGTTTAATCACAGCATCCCAACCAGAGCTTTTAAGCCAGGCCAAGTCGCCACGAGTGTTTTTGCTGCCAGGTAAAATGATAAGGTCTGCACCCTTAAAGGTTTGCACATCTCTTAACAGCTGACAATCTACCTGAGGGTGCATTCTTAAGGCATCAAAATCGGTGTGGTTGCTGGCCCTTGGGTAAATAGGCACGACCACTTTAAAATGTTGGCCTTGGTCATTTTTTTCAAACTGATCCACTGCCAAAGAGTCTTCGGCTTCTATGTGTAAGTTATGAATGTAAGGCAACACGGCTAATACAGGTTTGCCTGTCTTTTCTTCTAGCCAATCCAGGCCACCTTGCAGTAAGGCTTTATCACCTCTAAAGCGGTTAATAATAAAGCCACGTGTGCGCTTCTGTTCACTTTGGCTAAGTAACTCATAGGTGCCATACAAATGGGCAAACACACCACCGCGGTCAATGTCTGCCACAATGATAACAGGGCAATCTACAGCTTCAGCAAAACCCATATTGGCAAGGTCATGCTCTCGTAAATTAATCTCGGCAGGGCTGCCAGCACCTTCCACTACCACTAGGTCAAATTCTTCCAATAACTCACCATGGGCTAGCACCACATCTTGCAGCAGCTTAGGCTTGTGCAGATGGTATTCCACAGCCTTCATGTTGCCAATGGCTTTGCCACGGATAATTACCTGTGAGCCAAGGTCGCTGTTGGGCTTGAGTAAAATAGGGTTCATGCGCACATCAGGTGCTATAAAGCAGGCTTGCGCCTGCACTGCTTGAGCGCGGCCAATTTCACCACCATCAGGGGTAACAGCGCTGTTAAGTGCCATATTTTGGCTTTTAAAAGGGGCTACTTTTACGCCTTTACGAGCTAATATGCGGCACAAAGCGGTGACTAAAATACTCTTGCCAGCATCCGAGGTGGTGCCTTGTACCATCAGCGTGCGATGACCTTGCGCTATGAGGGTAGGGAGCTCTGCAACGGTGGATTTAATCATGACGCTGTTTCCTTTTGCTGATCTAAATCTAACAGCAAATCTTGTAAGGCTTGTTGGTGTTCACCAGGCTCTTGCCACATGCCACGTTGGCAAGCTTCTAACATGCGCTCAGCCATTTCTTCTAGTGCAGCAGGGTTGTTGTCGCGCATAAATTGCTGGTTATGGGTTTCAAAAATTAGTGCATCACTAACTTGTTGGTATTGGTAGTCAGCGATTAAATCTGTGGTGGCATCATAGGCAAATAAGTAGTCTACACTTGCGGCCATTTCAAAGGCGCCTTTGTATCCATGGCGCTGCATGGCGCCAATCCATTTAGGGTTAAGCACACGCGAGCGCAATACTCTGTTGAGCTCTTCGCTTAGAGTGCGGATCTTGGGCACGCTAGGATTGCTATGATCACTGTGATACACCGCAGGGGCCTTGCCGCTAAAGCTGGTTACGGCGTTAGTCATGCCGCCTTGAAACTGGTAGTAGTCATCAGAATCTAGCAGATCGTGTTCGCGGTTATCTTGGTTTTGCACCACAGCTTCTAGCTGGCTTAAACGGTGTTTAAAGCCTTCGTGTGCTGCCACGCCATCACCGGTTTGGTTACCGTAGGCATAGCCGCCCCAGTTTAGGTATGCATCTGCAAGATCACTGCGCTGCTCCCAACATCTTTCGTCTATAAGGCCCTGCAGGCCAGCGCCATAAGCACCAGGTTTGCTGCCATACACACGATAACTGGCTTGGCGGCGCGCTTGTGCTTCACTTACGCCATCAGCTTGTAGCTGCGCTTGGCGTAGCTCTATGTTTTTGCGAATAGTATTGCTGTTGCCACTGGCTGTGCTGGAGCCAGGCTCGTCAAAGATGGCTAAGGCTTGTACAGCCGCATCATAGAGTTTCATCACGTTAGGAAAGGCGTCACGGAAAAACCCAGATACACGCAAGGTGACATCCACCCGTGGACGGCCTAACTGCATGGCTGGAATAATTTCAAAATCGCTTACTCTCTGAGAGCCCACAGCCCAAATAGGTTTGATGCCCATCAATGCAAAGGCTTGGGCAATGTCATCACCGCCAGTGCGCATGGTGGCTGTGCCCCAAACTGACAAGCCAAGCTGAGTAGGGTAGTCACCGTGCTCTTGTAAATGCCTTTCAATAAGGGCTTGAGCTGAACGCTGGCCTAATGCCCAAGCAGCAGCAGAGGGCACACTGCGGTTGTCTAAAGAAAAAAAGTTGCGCCCTGTAGGTAAGGTATCCAAGCGGCCACGAGTAGGCGCGCCACTAGGCCCAGGCTCTACAGATGCGCCTGCTAAACCTTGAATAAGGGCTTTAGTTTCACGCACAGCGCTGTCTTCTAAGGCCGCTAAAATCACTGTTTTTGCGTAGTGTAGCTGCTGGCTTGTGCGAGGTAACTGTGCTTTTAAATCGTTGATATCTTTATTTTTTTCTGCAAGAAGATAACCATTTATTAAGCTTAATGCTAACAATTCGAGGCGCTCGCGGGTGTCCATGCTAGAGCGCCATACACCCAGATCTTGTTGGGCTAATAACGCAGGCTTAGGGCCAAGCCAAGGGGTGACTTGCGTGGCCAAAGGGTCGTAGTCGTGGAGACCTAAATCACAGGCCAAATTATGCAAAATGCCACGTTCTTCATTAGCTTCGCCGCGGGGTAAACGCAGCAGGGCCACCATGGTTTCGCTAAGTTCTGTCGTTTTAGGTAATTGGCCTAAAATATGTAATCCATTGCGGATTTGAGCTTCTTTAATGTCGCATAAATAAGTGTCAAGCTCGGCGAGCATTTCACTTTCACTAGTGTAGGCAGTGAGCCCTAGCTCTTGTTTTAGGTGGCTGCTAGCCAAGGTGGCTACAATTTGTTCTCTTAGCCATAGCTCACGGCCCGTGTCCAAACCTGTAGCTTGATACAACTCATCGACCAAAGCTTCTAAATCTGCCAGCTCGCCATAGGTTTCGGCGCGCGCCATGGGAGGCATTAAGTGATCAATAATCACCCCTTGGGCACGACGCTTGGCTTGAGCGCCTTCACCTGGGTCATTCACAATAAATGGGTAAAAATGAGGCATAGGCCCCAAAGCAACTTCAGGCCAGCACTGGTCGCTTAATGCTACGCCTTTGCCCGGTAGCCACTCTAGGTTGCCGTGTTTGCCTAAATGAACCACTGCATCTACTTGATAAATATGCCGTAGCCAAAAATAAAACGCCAAATAGCTATGGGGAGGCACTAGGTCTGGGTCGTGGTAGTTGGCCGTTAAATCTAGGTTGTAGCCTCGCGCTGGCTGAATGCCCACAAAGGTTTCACCCAAGCGTAAGCCTGAGAGCATAATGCGCCCTTGACGATATTTAGGGTCTTTTTCAGGGCCGCCCCAGCGCTTGTGCACTGCGTCTTGGCAGGCTTGGGGCAAGTTTACAAAATGCTCCATATATTTGCTGGCATCCATACTTTGCCAACATGGAAGATGGTGCAAGGTGTTTGGGTTATTAGTGACAGACTCTAATAGCTTCTCAATTAAGGCATTGCCATTTTCTGGCACCACATCAATGGCATAGCCGGCATCTTGCATGGCTTGTAATACATTAATAGCAGATTGTGGCGTGTCTAGCCCCACACCATTGCCAATGCGGCCATCTTTGGTGGGGTAGTTGGCAAGGATTAGTGCTATACGTTTGTCGCTATTGGCCTTATGGCCTAGGCTACAATAACCCTTTGCAAGGCGAGCCACAAACTGCGCCCTTTGCGGCTCTAGCTCATAGCCTACAAGGTCTATCTGGCATAGCTTGCTATAGTAACCCATAGACTTAAAGCTAATGGCGCGAGTGAGCACATGGCCATCCATTTCTGGCAACACCACCTGCATAGCAATATCACGCGACCTTAACCCTTGTTTATGCTCGCGCCATGCTTCACAAGTGGTGGAAGACAACACCAGCTGCAAAACAGGAATGTCACCTTCAATAGGCAACTTAAAGTGCGTGGGCGCAGAGCTAAGGCTTGGGGCATCTACTTTGTTGCTAGCAAAGCCTAAGCTGCTTAATACCAGCTTAGTGTTAGATTGTTTTATGGTGTGGTTCACTAAAGCTAACGCTTGTGAATCTTTAAGCGAGGTAACAGCCAGTGCGATAGGGTTCATACCCTGTTCAATTAAGCTTGCCATTAAGCCATCAAACATACGTGTGTTACCACTTTGCAAGTGGCTACGATAAAACAGCAAAGCCACCACTGGAGCGTTTTGCAGGCCTTTAGTAAGGGTGTCTTTTTGCCAATCCATTAAGCTGGCTTGGGCTACACCTGGCTGATAAATTAATGCTTGGGGCAACTGCGCTGGTGGTTGCCAGCTTGTCTTAGTGAAGGAAGTGGATGTGTGTGTGGCTGGGCTTGGGAGACACTCTTGGTGCAAATAACGCAATAAATTAATGCCGTTGCTTACCCCGCCTTGGCGTAGATACTGCCAAATGAGCCCACAACATTCAGGGGTGCAAGAGCTAGCAAGAGTAAGCTGTGGGTCTGGCGCATCATCGCCTGGCACCAATATAAGAGTGCGCGAAGGTTTAGCTTTTTGCCATGCTTGTAAGCGCAAAAAACCATAATCCCAATAGCTTGCGCCACCTAGCAATGACACCATTACAATGTCTGCGTGCTCTAGCACCTTGTGCTCATAAAGATCAAAAGCAGCAGGCTTTAGCAGGTGGCTCCAGTTTGCCAAACGGACTGAAGGCAGTTCACTACCTAGCTGCTGCGCCGCTGTGGCTAGCATGGCTAAGCTAGTATCAGCGGCAGCCAAGATCACCATGGTTGCTGGGTCTTGACCTAGATCAACAATGCCTTCTTCTTCAACGAAGCCGCCAGGTTGTGCTGCAAGCAAGTGCATGGTGAGTGATTAAACCTCAGCCACTTTTAAGGCAAGCGTAAGCTCATCTGCATGTAAGTGTTTGCCGATCATCACTAAGGAGGTGCGGCGGGCTTCATCAGCACCCCACAAACGGTCAAAGTGGCTTTCTAAACGCTGGCCTACAGCCTGAATCACTTGGCGCATAGGTTTTCCAGGCAAGGCGGCAAAGCCTTTAGCGCGGTATATTTGTTGTTCAGCAAGTAGCTTGGATAAAGCGCTTTGTAAACGATCTGCATCCACTTCGCCTAAATGAATAACGCAAGAATCAAAGTGGTCATGGGCATGTTCGTGGTGATCACCGTGATCATGGTGATGATCATGATGCGTGTGTACCGCTTCAATGCGCTGCTCTGCAGCAGCTTCTAGGCCCAACACTAGCTCTAAAGAGGCATCACTTGTGCCATCTTCTTTTTGGCCAATGTAAGCAGTTTTAACTGCGCTAGGCACTTTAGCTGCAACCACTTCTGCCACACGGCTGCGCTGGTCGTCTGACAAAAGGTCACTTTTAGAGACGATCACAAGGTCTGCTGCACTTAATTGGTCATCCAATAGCTCGGCTAAGTCTGGATCATGGTTAAGGCTTTCATCAGCCAAACGCTGGGCTTGCACTTGATCTGCATCATGGGCAAAGCGTCCGGCGGCTACAGCTGGGCCATCGATCACGGTAATAACAGCGTCTACCGTGAAATGTTGCTTAATTTCTGGCCAGTTAAACGCCTGCACCAAAGGTTTTGGCAAAGCCAAACCACTGGTTTCTATAAGAATATGGTCTATGTCATCACGACGTTTCACCAGCTCTAGCATTACTGGTAAAAACTCTTCTTCTACAGTGCAGCAAATGCAGCCGTTGGCTAGCTCATAAATGCCTTGTGAGGAGCTAGTGGGCACTTCGCCTTCGTCATCACAATCTAGTGGGCAATTGCGCAACAAATCCGCATCAATATCTAGCTCGCCAAACTCGTTTACGATCACCGCAATACGCTTAGGGTCTTTACCACCAGAGATCTGGCGCAACACGTTAGACAATAAAGTGGTTTTACCACTGCCCAGAAAACCTGTAACAACAGTAGCGGGGATTTTTTTCAGTTGCATGGGATAACCTTGTGCCAAATGGCATGCTAAAAGAGTGTATGAAATTGCCCGCTATTTTGGCACAAAACGCCACTAAAATCAGCTTACTCTAGGCATAAACTATCTTTCATGCGACGCTTTTTAAAACGCTTTGTAAAAAATTAACACATTGAAGCGCCACATTATTTATGGGGCTTAAGGGAGGGCGTAACTAAAGATTAATTTCTCAACGGAAGAGCCAGAAATCAGGCGCTACAACGAACTGGTTATCCACACCATATAGCTGTGTTTTAGAAAAAAGAGCCTAAATCGCCCTTTTTTTGTAACTGGGTAAGCAATGCGCATAAAAAAGGCTAGATTTAAATTAACCTGTAAGATAATATTTCTATAAGAATGGTTATTAGAGTTACTCTCTAATGATAATTAGGAGTGCCAATAGGCCCTATAAGTGCACTTGTTGTACGCTATTTACTATTTGGAAGTATCGTGGAAATAATTAGAAGTAAAGAATTCAAATCTGAACGCGTTTGGGGTGCAAAAAACATCGCAAATATGAAAGGCATTACGACACGCTTGCATTGGACTGATCAACCTTATAAGTGGCATGTAAACGATGGAGAAGAAGTTTTTGTTGTTTTAGATGGCATTGTTGAAATGCTATTTATAGAAAATGGAATTGAGCAATCAACGGTTCTAGAAACTGGTGATATATTTTATGCTTCTATTGGAACTGAGCATATTGCACATCCCTGCGGAGAAGCAAGAATTTTAGTTGTAGAATCCGAAGGAAGCTTATAACAAGTCATTTAAATGGAAAATTAACTGTTGGCCATCACTTCGCGGTTATAGCCAAAAATCTTTTGCCGTTTAGCAAAGCGTTAGGAGTACAGGAGAGTTTGGTGTTGGCTTTAATGAACAAAATTCATAGAGATACAAAATTAACAGCTGTTGTTTATGGGACTTTTAGCTCATTAGTTGCAGCAATAATTATTGAGTTTTCACCTCCAATTTTTTTATTTCTTTCGGAACATAGTTTTGATTTTTTTAAAAACTATGTTGATTCTAAATATGCAAAATCTGCTTCCCTTGAAGCCACAAATTATTCATTTTATATAAGTTTTGTTATATTTATTATTTCATGTGTCATATTTATTGAAGTATTTGGAAGAGTAACTTCGATACTGAAAGATGATGAGAAAAAAGAAGACATAACAAACAACGAAGAATCACCTAAATGGGTATCCAAAACGCTTCAATTTGCCAAGCTAATGGCTATTTTCTATTTAATTTCAGCTCTCATGTTTATTGTAGGAGAGACTATCGTCCTAAATAACATAGGCGACTTTAAGCAACATATTAGAATCATAACTCCATATATTTCAGAAGCACAGAAAAACGAGCTTATTTCAGAATGGTCTCAAATGAGAAATGTCGAAGATTACAATAAGCTGTATGAAGAATTACTTTCCATATCTAAAAAAAATGAAATTACACTTTATAAAAATCAAAGATATTAATGTGTTACTAAAAAGTCGTTTTAAACGACAAAAATAGTTGGTTTCTGCTTCTGCGTCGCTTATTTTAGTCAACATTTTGTTGCCCTTTAAATCAGGCGTTCGGTTCATATGTGATCTTCAGCGAAGCAATGAGCATGGGTAAAATAATAGCCTGTGCATTAATTGTGGGAGGTTTATTAGTTAATACTTTTGGGCATAAACTACAAACACGATAGCAATTACCAACTGATTGCCCACAAACCCTGATCCATACTATGATATAAAAGAAGTGTAAGCATAGGAGCCCGTTATGGATCTAAATGAAATCACCCTGTTCTTAGGTTGGTGCACGGCTATAAATATCGGCATTTTGACCTTTTCAGCGCTAGTGCTTTTTCTGTTTAAAGATTTTGTAATCAACACTCACAGTAGGCTTGCAGGTGTAAGCGCTTCACAGCTGCCTAGTTTATATTTTGCATACATGGGCAATTACAAAATAGGCATTCTCATTTTTAACTTAGTGCCTTACATAGCCCTAAAACTTATGAGTTAGGAGGCAAAGACGATGATGAATAATCAAATACAAATCGCCGCTTTTTCATTTCCCCATGAGGCGCATATTGCCAAAGCAAGCTTAGAAGCAGCTAACATTCCGGCTTTAATAGCGGATGAATACACCATTAATATGGATTGGTTCTATTCAAATGCATTGGGAGGTGTGAGATTGTTTGTGCCCAT
>Ga0209194_1000785_pt1 | contig 22802 bp, 22 predicted proteins | sample COGITO_mtgs_1004_FD_184787 | JGI IMG/M metagenome (GOLD analysis project Ga0209194, IMG submission 184787) | Pelagic marine microbial communities from North Sea - COGITO_mtgs_100413 (SPAdes) (version 2) | ecosystem: Environmental > Aquatic > Marine > Epipelagic ...
CATCTAATTGGTCAATTAAATGATTTCGATAAATTGTATAATATCAAAATAAACTAATTATTTTTATTCATTTAATAAAATACATATATTTTGTTTTTATTAAAGTTTAAATTTAGTAAAAATATACGCAAAAAAATATATGAATTCGATGTTTTCTTTTATTTATATGATATTACATAGCTGTGATAAGACTTCTTTCTTTACCTAAAGGACATAATGGTAATCTAATTATTTCATACTCTTCGTTTTTTAAAGCATCAGGTGAGTTATCTAAAAACTTTTGAATGTTACTAAATACTTTTTCCATTTTAATAACTAATTAAAAAATTTTTAAACACAAAATAAATGAGTATAACAAATATTGATGAAATATCAAGTACAACTAGTTTACTTGTTAATAACCAAGTAAATGTTTTAGGAAATGTTACATGTCAATCTATAAACAATTCTGGAACAAGTACATTATCAAACTGTAACATTTCTGGTATAACAGAAATATCAAATACATCTAGTACTCTAAATAATTCAGATACCTTTGTTTATTCTATTCGTAATTTGGGTGATTCTTTATTAAATAGGATAATGTTTATACAAGGAAATAATGGGTTACCTACTAATGTTTCATCTAGGTCGTCTGGTACAAAAATTACATTTTTCTCAAATGTTTCAAATAATCTTGGAGAAACAAGTATAGGAAATGACACAAATACACTTTGGACAAGTAGTACTAATTTATCAAATTATATTCTAGGTATAAAGAGATTAGAGCTAACATCCTCTTTATTTAATATTACAACACCTACAACAAATGTATTAAAACTAAGACTACTAGATACGACAGATTCTTCTAGTTTACTAGACACAAATGCTTCAATGATAGTAGAAGGAGGTATGAGTATAAAAAAGAATTTATTTATAGGTGGTAGTCTAAGTATCACAGGTAGTTTTCAACCTGCTAGTCTTAGTATATCTGGTAGTTTCGAAGCTGGTGTTTCTACACCAAGTACAACGGTATCTAATGGTACAAATGTTTCCAATGTAACTGTACTTAGGATAAGATCGTTTAAAAACGGTAATTGTACTAATATATTACTTGTCGCAAATGTTACTGTAACAGACGATTTTACACCTTCTTCATTTACATTTTCTGTACCAAAGGTACTTGATTTCACAAATGATAATCAATTTCATTTAGTTAATGTTTCTGGTAGTAGTATTACTCGTCTTTATGATTGTACATGTGACTACATAAATAATACAAAGTTAATTTCAGTATCATTTACTTCAAATACTACGAGTAATCATTTATTAAATGTCTCTATAAATTTCTTTGACTAGACATAATTCAATCCAAAACACTTGAAATTACTAATAATACTTGTATCTAATTTACGAATTTTTTCAATGTCGATATCTTGACGATGATATTCAATAAATTCTTTTGATACTCTTACATTTTCCAATACGTCATAAATATTAATCTCATTCTCAAAGATTAATCTATTCAATAAATCTTCCGACAACACTTGACATTTTAATACATTTTTTGATCCTGGTTTTCCAAAATGCTTTTCAATGAATGATTCTGACAATTCTTGACATATGAAAATATTTTCCCAATCTAGTTTGTCACTATGTTTTTCAATAAATGGTTCTGACAACACTTGACATCTAGTGATATTTTTCCAATATACTTTGTCACTATGTTTCTCAATAAATTCTTCTGACAACTTTTGATGATTACTAATTTGTACCCAATCTACATTGTGACTATACTTTTCAATAAATGGTTCTGATAATTTTTGATTCCATGAAATATAACTCCATTTTACCTTGTTACTATGTTTTTCAATGAATTCTTCTGACAACTTTTGATATTCACTAATACTACTCCAATCTACTTTATCACTATATTTTTCAATAAGTGTTTCTGACAACTTTTGACGATAACTAACAAATTCCCAATATAGATCTTCACTATGTTTCTCAATAAATTGTTCTGACAACTTTTGATATTGACTAATATGTTTCCAATCTAATGGACAATTACTATGTTTATCTAGTATTTCTTCATCAAATTTTCTATCCCTAAAAATTCCATGAAATAGATAACATTTTGACATGTGTTGAATAACAAATTCATCACTTAGTAGTTTGCAGAATTTTTCGTTTAAACCAAAACCATTCAAAACAGCTTTTTCGATCATATCTAGAGGTAAATCACCATTGTAATTTAGATACATTTGTGATAATTCTAATTTAGTAAATTCAGACATTCTTTTCTTAATAAATGAAAGAGGTAATTTGATATTCTTATTAGAAAATAGATATTCAATATCAAGATCCTTGTAATTTCTTTCAATAAAATCAATGTCCAAATTTACAAATCTAGAAAAGTACACCATATTTAAATTGTCCTTGTATTTCAAGAAAACGTCTTCATCTAATTTTACCATTGAAATATTATCCCATTTAACATGTGGACAACTGGTTGAATCAAATTTTCTTAGATAATCATTAATTTCTTTAGTCATATTCGAACTAATTCTTTTACAATATTCATGGCCAACATTTTGATAAATTACACATAGATAATTATCTTTAAATATAAAATATCTTTGAGATACATATTCGACATGAAAATCTTGGAACTTTATGTAATTTTTAATATCAATAATATCAGATAGATATTTCATATAAAATTCAAAAGAAATCTTTTGAAATGAAATAATACGAGATGCATGATCCATATTTCTTTCAATTTTATCAATATTTTTTCTTAAAAATTTTTCAGATACTCTTTGAAAATCCAAAATATCTATCATATCAAACTTTTCAATATGTTTTTGTAAAAACGATTCGTTAAATTTTCTAGAATTTAATATATTAAAAGAACTCAATTTGTCAATATACTTTTCAATAAAATTTTCATCAGGATAATAAAAACACAAGTTTTTCCACATAATTTGTTCACCTTCTTCTAATGTCTCCAATACTTTTTCAAATTGTTTTTTATCAATACGACCATTAATCTTTGAATTATTAAACATGTACAAGTACAACATATTCAATTCATATTGGTGTCTTTTCATAAACTCATCACTTAATTTCTGATATCTACTAATCAGATCCTTGTCTAACAAGTCAAAATGAGTTTCCATAAATTCTTCACTTAGCTTTTGGTATCTACATACTTTTTTAATATTTAATTTTTCTAGATTATTTTCAATAAATAATCCACTCAAATCTTGATGCTCTGAAATGAGTTCAAAGTCAAAATAGTCTTGGTACTTTTCAATAAAGTACTGTGACAGCTTTTGATTCTTTGTAATAGAATCAATGTCTACGATTTCAATATACTTTTCGATAAAACGTTCAGGAATATTTTTTTTTGTTTTAGAGATTTCATAAATAGCGTTTTCAGAAAGATATTCTTCATAGTTTTCAAAGTGGTCAATATCGATAGAGTCCAAGAATTGTTTCATAGTTAAGTACTAGTAATTTATTTATTTAAAAATCTGTAAATTCAAGTTTATCACTCTTTGTGTTTTCATAACCACTTTTTCTATATTGACTTGGTTGTTGTTCGAAAAAATTTGTCTTGTCTTCTAGACTAATGAATTCCATCCATGGAAAAGGGTTTTTTGTATTATAATGTTTTTCGTAACCAAGTGTCTGTAATAAATGATCAGTAACAAATTCCATGTATTCACACATGCTTTCATTGTTTATACCGATAAGATTAACTGGTATAGATTGAGTCAAAAATTCTTTTTCAATAGCAAGCGCAGAATCAAAGATATCAATAATTTGTTGTCTAGATGGTTTTTCAACAATGTGACTGAAAAGAGTACAAGCAAATTTAACATGTAAACCTTCGTCCCTAGAAATAAAATCATTAGATAAACAAAGACCATGTAACAACCCCCTTTTCTTGAACCAAAAAATACTAGCAAAACTTCCACTGAAAAAAATACCTTCAACCGCAATAAATGCAAGTAATCTATTTACAAATGGTTGATTTGAATTCATCCATTTTAAAGCCCAATCACCTTTTTTCTTGACAACAGGGTTTGTGCTTAGAGAATTAAATAGATCCATTTTTTCTTTCTTGTCTTTGATATAAGTATCTATCAACAATGAATACATTTCAGAATGAATATTTTCAAAGAAAGATTGTGTTGCATAAAAAGCTCTTGCTTCTGGAACTTGAATCTCAGAACAAAAGTTTTCTACAATGTTTTCAATGACAATACCGTCACTAGCTGCAAAAAATGCCAAAATGTTTTTAATAAAAAAACGTTCATTGTCATTTAAAGATTCCCAGTCTTCTATGTCCTTGTCCAACTTTACTTCTTCAACTGTCCAAAAGGTGGAAATATGTTGTTTATAAAGTTTGTACAAGTCAAAATACTTTATGGGAAAAAGTACAAATCTATTGTCATTCTTTGCAAGAATTGGTTCCATTGTAAGTATTAAAGAAAAATTTATTTAAAAGTAAAAATATTTACTTGATTTCATAAGATTTTTCCAAGTCACCATCCTTTAAACTTACAACAACAAACGATTTTACCTTTTCAGGTTCTTTAATAGATCTTCTTGTAGGTTTATACATTTTCATTGTACCTTTGAATGCCATTTCATTAAATGTCATCATTACAAAATTATTATCTGTTGCAATCATTTCAAATTTTGTTGCACTTTCATCTAAAGATGTAGCGGGTCTTTCGTTACTAGGTGCTACGTTTAATTTAAACAATTCTTTATACTCAGAATCTTGCAAACATTTGTTTGTTCTAGCTACGGGGTCAAATATAGATCCTTCATACTTGCCTGGTGCAATATTGTAAACATTTGTAAACTTGTCATCACCAGCGTTGCAGTTCTTGTCATAACCTATGACAACACCCTCGTAAACATTCTTTTGGATAAACAAACAATTAATTGCAAGATTAACTTGATTAAATTTAGACGTTTGTGAATAAGTTATTTCATTTTCCTTTGACTTGTTACCATCAGAATCAAAATCAGACATTTTCAAATGTTCTTTAAACACATGAATATTATAATCAGAATTGACATAGATGTATTGTACATCAAGTAATTTAGATAGATTGTAGATACCTGGTTCACTAAATGAATAGTTTTCACCGTTGATTGTTTCTAATACAACCATGGCGCTACCAATATTTCTATTTCTCTTTTTGTCATATGTAATACCAAAACCTGGCAACAAATCAGACATGTACACAGCTGCTACACCGATCAACAAGAACATTATTATTACTATGAATGTAGTCATTTAAAATATATTTAAAAAAAATAAATTTCAAAGATGAAACCAACTTATCTTAATGTATACAGGATTAACAACCAGGATGTAATAGATGTGATACACATAAAGGATATTAATCATTATTACTATGAAATTATGAAATATAGAGATTGTTATATTTATTCATTTCTATCATTTTTAGTATTAACAGATAAAGAACCAGAAATTATCATGGATTTTTATCTAGATCAACCAATTGACACAATTAGTGTATATTCATCTGAACAAGGCGATATATTCTTTAATGATGAGATAAATCCTCAGGATATTAATGAATCAATTAATATTAATGAACTTATTTCTCAATTAAGTAATAGTCCATGTTTTAAAATAAATAAATTTTAAATATATAATTAATGCATAAAAATCAAAGCTTTAAAAGTTACTATACACAAACAACTATATTTAATGAAAACATGAGAAATGACACTAGCGTTAATTACATAAAAAATAGTATTCTAACAGATTCTACATTGAATATTTCAAATAATGAACTAGTTATTCAAGACGCATCAACAAATTCAAATTCATTATGGATAAACAAATTAATTCCTTTGGACAATGTATTTATTAATTTTACATGTAGTCACAACAATGACTTGGATGACATTGTATTTAGTGTTCTTGGTAATTTAATAACACTGACATCTACAGGTGTACTTTCTATACAATCTACATCAAAAACAGTTACTATACAAAATTATATTTCAAGTGAAAAATACAATTTTAATGTATATATATTTGGAGATTTTTTTAGTATACAAGTCAAAAAATATTCAGGTAATCAAGTATATTCATTGATACACACGTCAAGTTTACAAAATCAATTTAGTATCGGTAATGGTATTTGGTACAGTATTCTACTCAAGAATTTAAACAACATGTCTTTATTGAATATCATGGGTTCTTCGCTTGTTTTTAATACATTTATAGAATCAAAGATGAACTTGTTGTTTTATGAACAAAATCAATGTACATTTAACAATTCTATTAATAATTCAAATATTACGTCAGGTATACCAAATCAATTTAACAATATAATATCCAATAATATAAAAAATGCAAAGAGTATATTATTATTTGTATTGGAATTTAATCAAGTCAATTTAGCAGAAACTGATCCAGTACAAAGTTTTTTGCAATATGTTGATTTTCTTATTAGAGAATGTGAAAACAATGGTATAACACTTTGGTTGACGACAATGGTTTCAGTGTTTACATCAAGTTCAAATGCACAGAGTATCATGAATTCTATAAACACCCAAATTGTTAAAAAGAATGTAAAGATTATTGATCTTCGATACAAGATATTAGACTATACAACAAATTTTATTGGTACGTCGTTTGTAGATACAACAAAACTAAACATACTGGGAGAAAAAATACTGGTAAGTTTAATGTCTGAAAATATAATGGATCAATTAGATTCAGATACTTATTCTAATTTTACGGTAACAAAGAAATTAAAAACAACAAAGGTAAATACAGGTAATATATTTCAAGGTTCAACTATTTCAAGTGGTAATTATTCACTTGTTTCAAATAGTCTTTTATTCACAAAAGAGTCTGACACAAATTTTATAACGTTTGATAATAATCTCATAAATGTTTCAGGATTACCAACTAACACTACTAGACCTAATAGCACAAAGGTTATTTATAAAATTGGAACTTATGACATTTCCAGAGGTATAGATAATAATATTTTATGGGATCAATCATTTGAACATCGTTTTTATTCCCAAGGAAATTTATTAGAAAAAACAAACCCTCAAGGAAAAGATCTTTATTATTCAAATTTTGTTGGTAACAGTACACTAACCGATGCATTACCGGTATGTTTACGTCTCTATTCTGACTCTATATCAAAAGGGAAACTTTTCTTTCAATCACTAGATTACGCAATACCCAGTACTACTTCAAGATCTATAGGTACAAGACTTGTTATTTCATCAAATAGTTCACCAAACACAGATTGTTCTATAGGCATGTCTTCTGCTTTAGATATGTGGATTAATTTTGATTCTCAACTAACTTTTTATAGAAAAGATGTTAATTTACTTGAACTTACACTAGATACTGTTTCTGTGTTGAAAAATCTACATGTAAGAGGAGGTATTAATAACCGTATTGTCATTTCTAAATCAGGTACTAGTAGTATTTCAACCAATAATTATTCTATTGTAGCTGAAGACATAACAAATAGTTTAATATTAAATAATAATAATGAAGAAATAGTAGAATTTATAGATAAAAATAGTACTGAAGCCAGAAATTCTAGAAACCTAGTAGATTTCAAGGAATTCATAAAATTAAATAGATCAAGTGTCCAGAGTATTCTGAATTCGTCCGTGACAGTTCATTCTCAAATAGGAAAGATTTTATTTGACACTTCGGTAGTGAATATAACACAAGCTACTGTAACAGTTTATTCATTTACACTCTATAATAATTACATAAAGACAGATTCAATGTTGCAATTAAACACGTCACATAATAGCAACTCTTCTTTTTATTTACCTATAACTTATCATTATAATATTATTACAAATGGGTCATGTATCATTACAGTGTCTATAGGAAAAGATATTACACAAGACTTGTCCGTGTTTGATATTTTTATCAATTTCTTGATTCTGTAAATTATTTTCTTAATTAAATTAAATGCAAACAGATTATTGTATTAAATTACTATTGATTGCAGGTATACTTATTTTACCAAGAGACAAGTATATTTCATTTGCTCTAGTTGCTTTGGCATTTTTTATGCACGTTTCAGAAAATGACACACCTTTTATAGAATCATTTAAACAGATAAGTACTAGTCCAGTAGATCCATTTCAAGAATCTGAATTAGAACAAAATGAATATGACACTCATGATTATTTAAAGAAACCAGTCATGGAATCTAAATTAGTCATTGTCAACAAGGATCAAGACATGGTAAAGAAGCTAAATAAATACATGTCGGTTTAATTTTTTTTTAACACAATTTAAATGGTTGTTAGCCAAGCTGAACTAATGAATTCTGATTTATTTAGAAAAAGAATGGATCAAGAAAAGAGAAGAACAACATTTATAGCAAACAAGGTTGGTATACCTGAACAACAATTGGATAAACTAACAACACTTTCAAGGTCTCAAGAAATACCAAAGACAAACAAGTATGATTCTCCTTCTATATTTGAACTGCTAAAGATAATGTTTTCAAAAAGTGTATTCTTACAAGCTAGCAAGTACAAGTATCAATATGGCACAGTTACAAAAAATGACATGGTAACTATAATGAGATACGAGTCATTTCTCATTTTATTTATTACATATCAACCACTACTTTTATTTCTTTACATGTTATTTGTTATAATATTTGATATTTATAGAAAAGTGACTGGTACAAAAACAAAACTAGAATCATTATATCTTTCACTACTTACGATTCCATTGTTTATATTATCAATTATTTTATTTTACTTTATTTCTTTGAAATTGAATATAGAACCGTTTATGGTTTAGCTTACGCATACACCTGTGTCTAAAAAACACCAACAAGTATGAACAGTGTCATAAATTAATTGGATACTAGACCCCTTTTCTACAAATTCAAGAGTTCTGTTTTGTACAGTACCGTTACTAGCAAATTGTCTAATTAAAAGTAAACATTTTACAGAAACATTTAAAGGTATATCTTCTACAAATATCGTCTTTATAAACCCAGAATAAGACGCATTTGGTAATACCAAATTAACTTGTGTACCAGGTACATTTGTGCTCCCATTTATTTGTATGTACTCTATATTGAAATTATTATCCAAATTAACACTGTAAACGTTACTTGAATTTGAAACAGTAACAATATTATGATTCACCCTAGGTCTGTATGCATGAGTGTCTATAGGTAATATAACATTTGCATTGATACCGGGTTGTAGTATCAAGTCACCGTTTGTGTTTGTTGAAACAGAACTTTGATTGATACCATTTTCACCAATATTTATCCTAGAAAAATTAGCTGAAAGTAATTCATTTAATTGATTGTCTCTAAATGTAAAAGTATTGTTAACTGATCCTATAAAAAATCTATCATTGTTGTAAAGAATACCATGTTCTGGTTCATTGTCACCACCTAGACGTATATAATTATCAAATGTAGAAAATGTCGTAGATGTTAATGTCGTAAAATTTCCTGTATTGGGATTAATTTGACCAATCTGTAAATCATTTGCTATACCACTTTGTATAAAAATAAAAGGAAATATATCTGATGTATTTATAATCAAGTCACCGTTTTGATCTACAGTAGAAAAATTTAATATACTATCTTGTTTTCTGTATAGTAATTTTGTATTTTTCTTTGTCATTACATATTAAATAAATATTTGTTTATATTTTAAATGGAGGCTCTGAAACATAGACTTTGTGAAAATAGACTAAACAAGGCAATGAATATCATTATTGACCATTCTTCAAATCATGATCTAGTAGAGCAAATTAAACGAGCACATACTACAATCAAGACATTTACTGATCCGTCTATGGTACATTCCACAATTAGACAAGAATATATTTTAAACAGTGAAATCATTCAAATGTTTTTAAACAATGAAGAAATCGAAACACCTGAAGATGAAGATGGGTATTTTAATTCTTTATTAATTTGCGCTACATCTGATCAAGGTCTTGGTCTAGAAGATACAAAAAAGAATGAATTATTCAAGGTCATGACAGATTTAATCTATGATCTTTGATCTAATAAATCCAGGTAATGAATTGACAATCTTTATATATGAATTCTCTAAATATGGTACAAGTAACCAAATGATTAAAAGAATAATAACAGACATTATTGTATAGTTTATAAATGAATTAACAGTATAAATCTTTGTTTCATCAGTAACGTGGTAGTAATAAAATGCAAAAATAGAAGACAAGAATAAAAGAATAATTACTGTTATCAATAATTGAATAAACAAATCCATTTTATCTTTTATTAAAAAAATTAAATCTCGGAACTTATTTTAGTTTCTTTTGAAAACTTGAAATTTGTGTACAACATAGCCTTGTTTTCTTTTATATATTTGATTTTTTTAATCATAAAGAAAAGGATCAATAGAATCATCAATATATCAAATACAATAGACAAACTAAATTCTTTATACAAAGAAATGTCATTCTGAGGAAACATGTCAAAAAATAAAGTATAACTAATATATAATAATATTAATACAATTACTTCTAAATTTTTCTTAAAGTATGAAATTATAAAAGCCATTTATTTACGTTAAAAAAAAATTAAATCATAACGGAGCTTGAAACACTTGATCTTCCATAGAGATCAGCCATACCTACACCACCACATGTCATCTTTACCAAGTACATGAGAACAAGAGCAAAGATAGTGTTGATGATATTATGAGAACTGACACTCAAAGGTGTATTTAGAGTGACTGGACTGTATGCCAAAATAATTCCAATGTTAGAATTAATGACGACAAGGATCAAAATAACGTAAATCCATAGTTTGTATGACATTTATATTTTATAATAAAAAAATTTTTTAATCATGATTAACATTATGGAAGACATAAAGATAGAGACTATAACAGGTAAAAAGGTAGACCCAAAAGATGTAAGAAAATACAACTTGGCAGAACTCATTTTTGTAGTACCATTTACTGCATTTATGAAATCTATATCAAATTCTAATATCAGAGACACTGCTAGTTTCTTGAAGAATTTAGATTTCTCAAAACTTGATTTTAGTTCATTACTTTGTTTTCAAAGTGTACAATTTAATAATCAAAAAATAAGAATTGGACAATTAGGAAAAGTATTAATAGAGTCTACTATTAAATACAATGAAATATTAAAACAAGACAACACAAATTCAAAAATTATAAGATATCTGGGTATGGACAATATAAAGAAATTCCAGAATATTTTTATCACAACTAACCCAGAGCTCAAGGATTTTGTTTATTCAACTATTTATGGAATTTCATTATTTCCACTTTTAAGAGTTTATGTAACTATTGACCTTTACTTTAAAGAATTACAAGGAGAGATACCAAATACATTTAAACTATTTGAAAATGAATGGTCAAAGTTAAAACCAGATTTCAGAGATTCTATTTTCAGTGACCAAATACAAGATTCTTTTGTGTATTCACAAACACTTTCAAATGGTATTATAGAAATGCTCAAGATATTCATGAATGTCATGGAAATACTAAAAACTAAAATGGGTAACAATGAACTAATCGATTCATATGGTAGTATTGTTCATACTCTACAGAGTTATGAATTAATTTCCGTGTCAGATAAACAAAAGACTATAAATTCAAAGGAATATTCTGAACAAATATTTGCAACAAAAGACAATCCTACTTTGAACAAGATTGCTATTAGAGATGTTTTTATTAAAAACGTCTTTATAAAGTTGTGTAGAATAACCAATTTAGATTATTTCCAAAAAGGTATGATTGATTGTACCGGACTTACTCAATATGGTGAAATTACTAAACAAATCAATGACATTTTAGATATATTAGATAATTTATTTAAAAATGAATTTAATTATGCATATTTTAAAGATGAAGAAATAGAAGAAATGATTAATACATTAAAAAGAAATGGTATTTATGAAGATGTAGAAAACAAGATTTCAATGACTGAGAAATTTAGGATAAAACACATGATTAGTGGTATACTACAATCAATAGATAACAAAAAGAATATTCTTACACTAAGTGAAAATCAAATATCATCTATTTACAAATATTATAATCACGTTTATAATTCTAATTTTATATACAATGACGATCAAGAGATAACTGATAATGTAAAAACATTTATCAATAACGAATTACTTGTTATAAAAAATGAAAAGCTTCGTTTTGATTTTGATCAGTTTGAACTAGAGATTCCAGAAAACTATCAAACTTATCAAGACCGTAGACAATATATTATTGATTGTGTCAAGAATTGTTCTGTAAAGAAAAAGGTTGAAAAAATGGAAATTGATACCGAAGAAACTATTTTAAAAACACAACCAAAAGAAAGACCAACCCAAGAAGTATTACCACCTTCTATTGACACTAAAAGAGAACAAGAATTATTATCAAATGTTGAAAAATTTATTGAATCAAAAAAGAGAAATAATGATCAATATAAAAATTCTTCAAAGATTGTTGCTACTGAAGCACCTGTAGTTCCTGTAGTTCCTGTAGTTCCTTTGGTCACTAAAGCTCCTGGAGTCCCTGGAGTCCCTGTAGTACCTGATTATCTTGAAGTAGGTGACGACTTATTAGATGCAGTAATGCATGAACAAGAAAAAGAAGCTGAATCTAAAAAGATAAATGACACTACTATGGAAGAATCAGAATACATAGAAGCATTTGAATTAAGAGATGAAATCGTAAAAAAACTTGATGAAATATCCAATGATGATCAATTAGATACCTTGAAAAATGATTATATGAAATATTTTGATAATCAAAACACATCAAGTGATTTTATTAAATATATTAATATAGATGAAAATATTGTTTCATCTGTAAATACAATTAAAAAACTAAAAGACATTTTATCTAATTTAAATGTAGAATTATCAAAGAGTAATATAGTACTAGAGTCTAAACCAGATAATTTTGTTTATAATGAAAATGCCGATATAGAAGATATAATTGCAAAACAAGAACAATCTTCAAGTCCTCTAGATGCTGACATGGATCCCATAGAAAAAGAAATGTCTTCACCAGAGACATCTGTAGAAAACCAAAGTTTATTTGAACCACAAGATTCTATTAAATCTTCAAGTTCAGTTACTCCTATAGATGCTGAAATGGATACCGTAAAAAAAGAAATGACTTCAAGTCCTATAGACGCTGAAATGGAACAAACAGAAAAAGAAAACAAGATATTACAGGAATCAATTAAGAATTCAGTAGAAAAAATGACATTATTTCACAATGATCTAATAGACACTAAAAAAGAAAAATATGAATTCAGGATAAAAAGTATTATAGATTCTATAAAAGGTACCAATCAAGATAAATTTGAACAACTTGATGATACAATTAATCAAATTATTTTAGATATACAAAAGGATATTCAAATACAAAGATTAGAATCAATCCAAAATGAAATTGAAAAAGAGGTTGAAATTCTTAATGAAAATGTAGAAAAATTAAAACATCAATATAAAAAATTACCGAAAAAAAATATTTATAAAAAAGAGATAGATACAGTTATATTTGATATCAAACAATACAAATTTTTAATTCAAGATATTAAAGATACAGGAAAAAATATTGATAATTTTGAACAAAGTATAGACGAAATACAAAAGAAAAAATCATCTTTAAAAGATATTAATTCTATTACAGGAATAATCAATGATATATATAATAGGATTACTAAAGATCTAGATTCATTTGAACAACAAAAAGTAATTGAAAACGATAAAAGAAAAGAGATAACTAGAAAAAATTCTGAAATTGAAAAACAACTTAATGATTTAATTCAAAAAATTATTGATTCAAAAGCTATTTTAGATAAATATTACAATTCTTTAACAAAACAAGAAAAGAAAAAGTATCAAGAATCAATTAAGAAAATTAATGATTTTACTGGGTATAAGCAATTGTTAGAAAAAGTACAAAAATTAAATATACTCAAGGATAACATTAAAGATATAGAATCTGATTTTAATGAAATAACATCTACATTCAATACTATTAAACCAGAAATAGACAATATGATTATTTTTATAAATAATTTATCTATAGAAATAGAAGATTATATTAATAAGAAAAAAGAAAAACAAGAAGCATTAAAACAGAAAAAACAGGAAGCATTAAAACAGAAAAAACAACAAGCATTAGAAAAGGAAGAACAAATATTTTTACAACGTCAACAACAGGAAGCTATTAAAGAACAATCAAGGAAAGATTCAGAAAGAATAAGACTTGAAAATGAAAGAAAACAACAAGAAATGGAAAAAAAATATAGATTGTTACAAGATGAAATTGAAAAATTAAGAAAACAAAGAGGTTTAAATGAAAACTATACATATTCTAATTTAAAAGACAAATTATATGAAGATATAATTTTAAAGAAAAATGAAAAAAATGAAAAAATGATTCTAGATAAACTCAATAGTTTTATGGATAAAAAATTCAATGATTTGGATGATGCATTAATTTACTATATAATTGGCAATAGTGTTAATATTGAATCAATAACAAGTTTCAATAATGTTATTGAAAATATAGACTATTATGAAATAGCAGAAAAAGAATTATTTAAATTCATGTTGTATAACTTAAATAATGATATAGATAATAATGATAATTATTTTAAATCTTTTAGAGAAAGTGGTGAAATAACGATTGATACATTGCATTTTTACAGCGAGTATGTTAAAAATGATAATTTTTTAAATCTTTATAAAAATTATCCTAATATACAGAATCTTTCTTATAATTATAACTTGAATAATAAGCAAAATAGATATGAAATATTAAAAGATATTTATGATTATCTAAATATAAGAAATATAAATCCTAGTGTAAAAAAACTTTATGAAATATTAAAAGAAAATCTAGGTGATAAATATATTAATGATAATTTATCTGCAAATATACAACAATATAAGAATATGTTAATATCAACAGAGAAAAATAATTTTATTGAATATTTAACTAATAATACAGTATTGTCATCTGATCAAATATTAAACATGAAATTTGACAGAGACATGGATAAACAACAAATAGCTTTTAAATTGAATAATGAATACATACAAACAATTATAAAAGAAAACTATATTAATAATAATTATTTCAGGGTGTTATTAGAATCAGTTGGAAATACAAATGATATAAGTATATTTAATGTTAATAACTTTAATAGTTTTATATCAGATAAAAAATTTGTATTTTTCTTTAACTTTTTGAATAATATTCAACCTTTAAAAACATTAACTGACTTTAATCAAGAATATGTAATGATTTTTGAACAAGCAAATTCAGTATTAATGAAATTTGATTTTGTTCTAGATATTAATAACATATTATTTTCATTAAGAAGTAAGATAAATGAAATGTGTGTTACGTATAAATTAGATTGTACAAACTATAAGGAAAATGAATTTGATTTTCAATATCATTTAAATTATTTAAATGAATCTAATAACTTTATATTAGGTAGTTTAAATAACACATTGAATTCAATTTATAAAAGATTAAATATAGAAATGTTACAAGAACCTTTACAAAGTTTTAGACAATTTGATTTAAAAATACAAGAATTAAAAAATAATATTGGTATTGAAGAATTATACTATAATGATCTTGTATATCTAGAAAATGAAATAGTCAAGTTTTATTTCATCAAAAAAATGTTTGGTTCTATAACTCCTATGAACGATTTATTTCAAGTTATAATTAATAAGATTATTGATAATAACAATGTACTTGATGATATTTTTATTACTTTTATTAATAATGTAAATGGAGATGAATATATGTCTCAATTATATTTCTTATTTGAACAAGTACATGATAATTATGATTATGATTATTCAAAACCATTTGAATATAAAAGATTAATTTTTGATGCATATACTTTAATTAATTATAGATATCCTGATGTCTATGAAAAATATGACCAAGAAAAAAATGTAATGGATAATTTTATTACACCCATGTATAATTTTCTGAAAAGAAAGTTTAAAGATTATCCACAAAATATACAATCTTTAGAAGAAATGTGTGATCATTATGATTTTGATTCTTCAACTAGTGGTAAAAATCTAACAGATTATATGAAATATTTTACACAAGTATATGATAATACTAATTTGGATTTAAATGTATATGTAACAAAAAATGCTAATATATATAAATTCAAACAAAATATATTTTCAAATTTATTAGTCAAAACATCTAATATTTATAGAGATGACATAAAGAATTTATTAATTGAAGCTTTTTCAAATGAATCAATATTTGTTGAAAAAATATCTTCTCTTTTAAATACTGCTACTATATTTGAAAAATTAAAATATCATTATTATAATTTTATTATAAATGAAAATACACCAGATGAAACTAAAGAACAATACAGTCTTGTATTTGAAGAAATTAGAGATTATTTCTTAAATAAGGATAATACATTACGAGATGTTAGATACGTACATGATTTGACTGATTCTGGATTTCTTGTAAAGACAATAGGATATTTATCTGGTATAGATATACCTGAACAAGGGGTAGGTGACTTGGTTAAAGTTGTATATGATGATATAAGAGAAAAAACAAAAACAAATGATATTTATCCAGAACAAAGAATTATTGGTAATCTAGATCAAATATTTTTCCATCCTATAATTAATTTTATACAAGGTAAAGGTGTAACAAATTACGACCCTAATGTAAATGATCTATCTTATCATTTAGAAGTATATAAAGATATTTATAAAAATGTAATAGATAAAAATATAATTCAGATTATAGGACAACTTAATACTAAATATACTTATTTCCTTGATAACATTTATTTTTATATAGATAGATCATCTACACAATCAAAAAACAAGTCTTATGAAATAAGAACCAAGTTTTTAACTGTTATTAATAATTTATACGGTCTTAGTTCAAATGAATCTGATATATTTAATATAAATAACGAGATTTTAATGAGTTTTTCAAGAGTGTTTGGACGTAAAGTAACTTCGTTACCATCATTGATTAATTTATTTAATAATACAGTATATTCAAAATTTAATAATTTATCTGTCGAAGGGTTGACAAAAAAACATTTATATGATATTGAAAATATTTTTGAACACTCGTTTACATTTAAATATTTATATAAATACTATCATTTATATGATACAAATGATATAAATGAACTTGTAAAAAAAATTTATGGATCTATAGTTGAAAAATATAAATTTAGTCCTGAATATTTAGATATAGATTCAGTGAAAAAAATTAACAACGGAATTTCTTCATACGATACTATAGATACGTATAATACCATATTTAAAGATCAGTTTATTGATTTATATAATAAACTAACAAATGGTAGAGAATATCAATTAGATTATGATATTTATAAAGGTATATATCCATTACATTTTTATGAAGAATTAATATCTACAGTAATACGATTTAATAATCTAAACAAAAATTCAAAATTAAAACTAGATGAATACTATTTAGAAGAAAGATATAATATTAACTTTGATCAATTTAAAAATTCATTTAATTTAATGAAAAAAGAACCTATACTTATATTTAAATCGTTTTATGAGAATTTTAATTACAAGTCATTTGTTACAGGTATTCAAAACCAAACAGCAAAGGATTTTATAAACGAATTTATAAACGATAAACAAATACAACTTTTAGAAATTACTGACGCAGGTGTCCCACCAGCACCTGAAATTCAAGAAAAAATTGCTCTTACTTTGAGAGAAGCCGAAGAAATTTTAATGAGTTAATAAATTTATTCATTTCTAATAATTTCACAATTTGAAGCTCCTAATTTCATAACAAGATAACAATTGTATTTTGATTCTAAATTAAACAATTCTGGGTACCAACGGAAATAATCAGTCAAGTCTTGATCAGATGTCTTTTCATAAACCATGACAACATTCTTCATTTCTTCTACACCACTCATTAGTTCTTGGTCAGAGATATAACTCTTGTACAAATAACCGTTATAAATGACATAATTAAAGAATAAATGAACTACTTTTTCCTTTGAAATATCCATCAAAAACTGTCTATAAATATAGTACAAAGAAATAAAGTAATTTGTCACAAAGCAAAAATGTTTCATTTTCATTTTAAGAAAATAAATCATTTATCATAAATGGACAAGAATAATATAGATGCTATTGGATTTCATTTCAAACAAAGTGAAAAGAAAGAAGGTCATATTTACCTTGAATTAAAACATCCTATAAAGAGTTATACACTACCATTTAAAAAGAATAACGATGGCACATATTCAAACAAATATGAAAAAAATTGCAAGGATCTGGAACATTATTTTGAACTATTAAAAGAAAAGGTTTACAAGACAATTATTTCTGAATCTGAAGATATTTTTGGTTTAAAGATTGATGACGAGGATCAAAGATTATATAATAACATTCAATTTCTAAAAAGAGAATCAGAAAACAAGTACAAGATTACAAATTTTGATTTTGAAGATGTAATGCCTGAAAAGAATGTTATTATCACATTTAGTATCAAAGGTCTTGTTATGAAAAAGGATTGTATTTATTTTGATTATGATTTGTTTTTACCGATATACATTAAATAAAAAATTTATTAACTGATAAATGGGTTTTATTTTGGTATATTCTTCATTAGATAAATACAATGAATCTATATTTATTTGTCTTGATATGATTATGAAATACAAATTTGAAGATCTTTTTTATTATGTAGACTCTAAAAGAGATGAACGTGGAAAGCGACCAGCAATGGTTATAAAGTATCAAATATCAAAAATTCCTTCTATACTTGATTTTACTGAAAACAGAGTCAATATTCATGAAGGAACATATGAATGTGCAAAGTTTATCAATTCTTTGTTTTCACAACAACAAAATAATCCAGAGAAACACGAAAATTTATACAAGATTAATGCAATTGATTTATTTAAATCCAATGATATTGATATTACTGAATTACATGATCTTGACATGAGAAATAGAGAAAAGAAAAAGATTCCTCTCCGAGACAAACGAGTCAATATAAAAGCAATGTCACCTGAAAAATTAGATGTCACTAAAAGTATTCAAGACATGTTAAACAAAAAGGAAAAGGTATGTAAAGAATACAATAGAGAGTTTAAGAGAAATTAAACTTCTACCAAAGTATTTATAGCATCCACTTTTTTGTTAATTTTTTCAATTTCAACCGTGTCCATATTGTATGAAATTAATATAGATAATAAAACAACATTTGTTATAGATAATAGAATAATAGTGTTGCTTCTACGATCAAAAGAATATATAAGAGACATGAATACACTAGTAATGAATAAACTCAGTAAAATTGCATTATTTACGTCTAATATCATTGATATTAAATTAAAAAAATTTTTTAATAGTTTTTAATGAGACAAGTTGATGATCTCAGTTATTACACAGGAGACGACGAAGAAAGAATGACTGATATCTACCAAGACGTAGAGAGTTCAGAAGAACTTATCAAGAAAAACAAAAAAACCCTAGAAAACATTAAAAAGAGAAATGGTATATATGGGAAATTTAATTTCAGAGACTATTTTCATATAAAATATGTGTTTTTAGCAATTGTTATATTTTTTATTTACAGTGGTTTTTTTAAAGACCTTTTAATTACAAAAAGTAGAGGATATATTAACAAAGAATACATATCTTTTATATTTCCAGTAATTTGTTCATTTATTTATTTTTTTTATGAAAACTTTTTATTGTAAATAGATTGATTAAAATCATAATCAAATAGATTTATATTAATTTCTACTCCAATTTGTTCAAATATCTTTTTTAACTTAGACCCAGTAAATGGGTTATTTAATAAAATTATTATATATTCATTATATTCATTACTAGTTAAAAAATTGTTGCACACTTCAAAATTCTTTTTAGTCTTTTTGAAATATTCGAAAAACAAGTACACAATGATACAATTATATTTGTATTGAAATACATTAGTGTGTTGAGTAACACAATTTTCCAAAAATATTTCAGGGTTCTTTGTCTTGTATTTTAATAAATGTTTGAATTTTTCCTTTTCCATGTGTTCCACACAAGAAAATGCATCAATGTCACAAAAGAAAAACTTTGATATAAAAGAGTCATCTATAAATTTATATTCCTTTCTTGACTTTATTATATTGAATATATCAGTGTTTTTTTCATAAATTACTTTTTCCATTTTTATCCTAAAAAGATGTTTTGGATTCCTTGAATTTTTTATATTAAACCTTTTAATCATATTAATATTTATTTAGAATATTTTTTATACAAGTACTCAAAATTAAAAAACACTTGACTATAAGTCTTTTCTATATATTGAAGTGGAAAAATGGATTGAAATTCCTTGTACAATACAAAAAATGGAACAAGATTACCTTGAAGTGGAATCATCTTGTATGAACTAATGTGTTCAATTTTGCCTGTCTTAACATTTACAAAAATATCTTCCAAGTTCATATTATAAATAGAATTAATTCCTAATATTTCAGAAAGTTCTTTAATAACAGTGTCAAAAACAGAAGCTAAAGATCTTGTTAAAATTTGACTCTTTTTAATTTCACTTAGACGATAGACATCTTTTGGAATAATAAACTTGTAAACAAGAGATGTTTCGTCTCCACTTGTTTTGTTTAATTGAGGTACACCAGTAATAAGCTGATATGCTTTGTGTGATTTTTCGTTTGCATCATTAAAGTCTACACAGTATTCTTTGTAATTATCTCTAATTACCTTTACTACTCCATTGTCTTTTGATTTAATATCTTTAGATTTGTTTTCTAAATCAAAAGTTGTTACAGGTCTTCTTGCTTCTGCAGCTGTAGCGGCTTGTTGTGCTGCATTAACTTGACCTTGTTGTGGTGCTTGTGCTTGATCCATACGTTTATATGTAAACAAAAAAATAATTTTTTTATAATAAATAATAATGGCACCAGCAAAGAAATCCGCAGCAAAGAAAGCACCTGCTAAAAAGTCCGCAGCAAAGAAAGCTCCAACAAAGAAGAGAGTAGCAAAGAAACCCGCTTCAAAGAAGACAGCTGCCAAGAAGTAATAATAAATTGTTATTTTGAATAAATTGTAATGTATTAAATAAATCTTTTATAAATATCTAGTTACTAAATGAAAAGAAAAAAGAGAAATTTAGATACTTCCAAAAAGACACTTTTGAACGACAAAACGGTTAAAAATAATCAACTAGATCAATTGATAAATTTACTATTTAACCAAGAAAGAGATACAGAACCAGAAAACTTTGAAAATATCTTGTCTAATAATAACAAGATATCTATATTGAAGAAAGAAAACTCTATTAATATAGATTATTCAGAATTAAAGGAATTGATTATAGACACTCAAAAATCACATTTACAAGATAGATTAAACAAATTAGATGAAGACAAATATTTAAATGAACAATTAGAAGTATCAAAAGATTTTAAAGAATTCTTATACGATAAAGACATTAAACAACTAAAAAGAGATATTAAGAATTCCAAGAATAATACAACTAATTTAAACAAGGTCACTTTAAGAAAGTTTAAGATAAATACAAACAAAGATCAATCTGATTATCTTTTTAATTTGTATAGGTCTTACAAGTACGTTTATAACTTATGTATAAAAATACATAACGAATTACCAGATAAAGATGATAAAAGGAAAGCTATCGTAAACTCTGGAAAAAATGGTACATCTAAAGGTAAATATAGACAAGATTGGTTTGATGAATACTCTTACAATCATTTACAATTTGGTATTATAGATTTTCATAATGACCTTAAATCACATGAAGCGACTCATAAGAAAAAAGTAGACAAAGCAAAATGGTACATTGAAAACATAGAATGTATAGAAGCTTACAATATTTCTCAAGGACGTATTAGTACACAACAAAAAATAGACAAATTAAACCAAGAAAATGAAATAAGGATTAACAAATTTAATGAGAAAATGACCAAAGTAAAATCAAACGAAAAGAAACAAGAACTAACAATTAAAAACCAATTGAAAGAAGAACAATATCAAAAGAAATTAAATAATCTAGTCAATTGGAAGCAAATAAAAATAAAGGAAAAACAAGATTACATAGATAAGATAGAAAATATAGAATTAAAAAAGAAAAATGACGAAATCATTTCTTTTCCTATTCGAAGTAGAGATTGGAAAAATGGAAAACCTTACAGTCGAAAAGACTTCTTTTTCTCAAAAGCGAATATAACAAAAGATACTAGAATTATATATAACCACGTCAAGAATTTTTGGTACATAATTGAATTTAGTACATCCAATGAATTGGAAAATATTTCATTTAATGGTAATGTAATCGCTCTTGATCCTGGTGTAAGAACGTTTCAAACTGGTATATCTACAAATGGTGACCAATACTACTTTGGACATGAATTTAGAAAACACTTGGATAACTATCACGAAAGAATAGATAGACTAAATAGTTTACTTTCAATGGAAATAGATGAAAATGACAAAAAGAGAATTCAAAAAAGAATGTCTATGTTGTACTACAAGGTAAAGAATCTAACAAGAGAACTACACTACTTGGTTATAAAGGAAATTTTGTCAAAGAATGATATTGTCTTATTACCTCATTTTGAATCAAGTAGAATAATTTTAGATTTAGACCATAAAGGATCTAAAAGACAATTAAGTGCTTTAGAACACTATACATTTAAACAAAGATTAATA
>Ga0209194_1000790_pt1 | contig 22733 bp, 19 predicted proteins | sample COGITO_mtgs_1004_FD_184787 | JGI IMG/M metagenome (GOLD analysis project Ga0209194, IMG submission 184787) | Pelagic marine microbial communities from North Sea - COGITO_mtgs_100413 (SPAdes) (version 2) | ecosystem: Environmental > Aquatic > Marine > Epipelagic ...
CACCATGTGAAGTGGCAGCAGAAATGCTAACAATGGTGAGTTGCGAAGATACGGCAGCCGCATCTCGAGGCTGGTCAGCATTTGATTGGGCAGAGCATTGTCTCAAGCAAGAACGAAAGATTAAAGAAGATTATAACTGCGCAGAGTATGTTTGGCGCCAGTGGACCATAAGATAACTAACGAGATGTGGGTTAGAATAAAATAATTCATCACTTTCACAATGGATTTTTTAATGTCATTCATAAAAAATAGGCATCAACCAATGGGACGTCAAGTTTGTCTGACAATGCCCTTGGTTCTGTGCCAAGGCTCCATCGCATAAATCGCACACTCAGCTTATCGTTGTCTGTATTTTCAAGCTCCCTTTCGGCGGGCTGGACAACATTATATTGGAGACATCTTCCAGAGTCATGCGATGCGACACTACGCGGCTGATATCTGGACCGAAAGCGGCGATCGTTTCGAGTGCTTGCGGGATGTTGTGGTTCAACGAGTGAGAGCCGGCGAATGTCAATTGACGGCGGAACACCTCGAATGGGGAAAACTCGATGCGTGCGTCAGATGGGCAGACGCCGAAGAACAGGCCTCTCGCGCCATTGGCCATGTAGTTTGCCAGATTGCCCGCGACCGCAGGAACGCCGGTAGCATCCACGACCAGATCAAACCCGTGGTTCAAGGTCGCCAATTCAGAGGATCCGGAAGCCACGATTTCAAAACCAAAACTTGCCGCCAGTTCCAGTCGAGCATCATCAATATCGGTGAACACAATGTCAGGCACATTGTGGGCGCTCAACGCCATGGCCAACAGTAAGCCCATCGGACCGGCTCCGAAAATCAATGCGTTGTCCGTTGTTGAGGAACGCACGGCATCAAGCCCGTTTAGGACGCATCCCATCGGTTCGCACAAGGCGGCTATGCTGAAGTCCATGTCGCCGATCCGGTGAAGCGCGGATGCTTTGACCCGACTGAACTCGGCAAAGCCTCCGCTTTCGGTTACGCCATACGCGCCGAGGCTGTCGCACAAATGGGCCCAGCCGCGTAGGCAGGCGCGGCACGTTCCACATTCGAGGTTTGGGTCAACAACGACCCGGTCCCCAACGGTAAAACCTGTGACGCCGGGCCCGACATCAGCCACAACGCCAGCGTATTCGTGACCCGGAACTATAGGAAATGCTGACGTTCCGTAATTGGCCTTCAGCACTTCGAAATCTGTGTGGCAGAGTCCGCTTGCCTTGACCGCGATCACCACTTCGCCGTTGCCCGCAACGGGATCGGGAAGGCTTGCGCAGGTGACTTCACCACGAGTGGGAAAAATTATTGCTTTCATAGCCGCGTCCTTTTCAGTTATAACCGTACAAATACTTGTTCAAAGAAGTGCTCAAACCATCCGCACAAATTATCTGCAAGCAGCCCTCAAAGGCATCAGCGAAACGTGGTTCATCGATTGGATTTCCGCATAGTTTGTGTTGCCCCAGCCACACGCACGCACGCAGTAGGATCGGATCAGGCAGGTCGCGCAGTGTGGCATTGGATAATTTCATCGCGTGGGTTTTCGGTCTGACGATGGCGGGGGGGCTAAGCCACATGCCGCGTAGTATCTTGAAACCGCTTTGCACACATGAGTGTCCAGAAGCGTGCGGATGTCGCCGGAGGTTTCGTCAAATTCAAGTCCGCCGAAGACCTGTGTGACAAGCCCATTGGGGACGTCTGCCGCGACGAGATTGTTGAGAAGCCGATCAACGGCGTCGCGCACGGGCGCTTCTTGCCAATAATAACGAATCCGATCGCTAAAGCTGAAATGGCGTTGCAACGCGATGTCCGTTCGTGTTCCAGCATAGTAGCCGTCCCAGTGCGCGGGCGCATTGTCCATTGCTTCGTCGAGCACGCCGATGATCCCAGATGCCGTCTTTGGACAAACCCTGTCCTCAATTGCAGCCAATGCAAAAACCGCCTCGCGAAACCGGAAAGTCAGTTCCGGTCCGACCTTGAGGAAGAAGACGTGACGCTCGACAAGTTGGGCGAGGCTGGATGTGGGCTGATAATCTGTTGAATGACCTTCGAAGGTCAAACGCGGGTGCCGGTCAATCGCTGCGACAAGGTCAACTGCCGCGGCAGGATCGAACTGATGAACAGAGCTGTGGCTGAAATCTACCCCGGGCTGCGTCACAACTGAGACGACGCGCTCCCACGCTCCTTCTAAGCCCTCTTTGCGGAAGGCGGCTTCATGCGTTTGGACGGTTTCATCCAACCGTTCTGGTGTCGTGATTTGGAGATCCTGCATATCGTCGGTCTCGCCCCCAGGTACGGGAACTTCGGATCCGATAACGTAGATCAATTTTGACGGATCTGGCGCATAGTCTTCCGCAATTCTGCACAGGTGTGCAGCTCTTTGCGCGATGTCCGAAAAGCTCGGGCGCGGTTCGCCGTCGCAGGCCATACTTGCGTCTAGATGTATCTTCTGAAAACCCGCTTCGACATAGCTGCGCACCAACATCTCGGCTTTGCGCATCGCAGCGGCGACCGGTTCATCACGCCAGGGGTTCGGGCCAAGGTGATCGCCGCCCAAAAGCAATTGATCCGTCTTGACCCCAGCATGGCTTGCCATCCGCGCGACCCAAGACGCAAAGTCGGCGGGTTTCATGCCGGTATATCCACCCTCCTGATTGACCTGATTACAGGTAGCCTCAATCAGAACGGGCAGCTCATTTTCGGCCGCGAAACCGAGCGTCGCCTCCAAGACGTGCTGATTTGCGGTACAGAAGCTCGGCAAGCCGATACTCTCTCCGTTCCTATTGCGTTCAATAAGCTCGTGGACATTCATGCGCTCAACTCCCAGCGATGTTTCGTTGGTCTTTGTGTTCTTTGACGAAACGAACAAGCGTCTCGAGGCTCGACGCGCCTTCCATAGGACCACGATGCTGAACGGCACACGCACCGGCTGCTGAGGCAAGGGAAACGGCTTTGTCGATGTCCAACCCTTGAAGCCAAAGCGCAATGAACGCGCCGCCAAAACAATCGCCTGCGCCGGTTGGGTCGATTTCAGTCACCGAATAAGCGGGGACGAAACGGTCGCCGCTCGCGTCATAAATGTGGACGCCGCCCGACCCCATTTTGTGAACAACATATTGAAGCCCAAGCGCCAGAAGCTCTTTCGCGGCAATCGCTGGATCGGTCGCGTCGGTGAGGAGCGTTAGTTCTTCTCCGCTTGGAAGGAACACATCCGTAAGGGACAGGACATCGGCCATGGCATCCCGTAGTCCGGGCGTGTTCAGAATCTCTTTTCTCAAGTTTGGGTCGAAGGAAATTGTCCCGCCATTGGTTTTGACTTTGCGGGCGGCCTCAAGATTCAGCGCCACAAATTCGGAGCTGGATAGCGAAGACCCCATCACGTGGAGGTGATCTGCGGCCTCGAGAACCTGCGCCACCTCGGGCGTTCTTGGGATCGTCCCGCAAGCACTGTGTTTTATGTTGTAAACAAAATCGCGGGACCCATCCGCATGATACCGCACGAAGGCGCTGCCTGTCGGGCGATCAGGATCAATTGAGACCCCTGATATGTCCACACCATCCATAGAAAGCCGCTTGAGATTGATTATGCCAAAGTCATCATCTCCAACTGCCGAGACAATGCCGCAAGGTTGACCGAGTCTCGCGACCTGATCGATGAAAATTGCGGGTGCACCGGAGGGGAAAGGGCCGGTAAGCCCAATTGCTTCAAGAAAACCATCGCCGATGCTGTCGGCCATGATTTCAACCAAAACTTCGCCAATAACCACGACTTTCTTCATGCGGTTTGCCTCTGGCAGGTACCCTTTGAATGTGCACGTCGCACGCGCGGGCACGTCAGCTCATCCATTGGCCACCGTCCACGTTGTAGCACTGCGAGACGATGTAATTGGCATCATCTGAAGCGAGGAACACGGCCATCCCGGTCAGGTCATCTGGTGTCGCGAAGCGGCCATACGGCACGCTTGCTGCGACCTCAGCTTTCTTCTGTCCCGGCTTCTTGTTTTCCAGCTTGGCGAACATTGCATCGACATGGTTCCAGTGTTCACCGTCAACGACGCCCGGGGCAATTGCGTTCACATTTATACCATGCTCAATCAGGTTCAGACCCGCGGATTGGGTCAATGATATTACGGCAGCTTTGGTCGAGCAGTAAACCGCGACAAGTGACTCGCCGCGCCGACCTGCCTGCGAAGCCATATTGATAATTTTCCCACCTTTGCCGCGTGAGATCATGTGGCGGGCGACCGCCTGCATCGTGAACATCGTCCCCGCAACATTTACGGCGTACAGCCGATCGAAGCTGTCCCGCGTGATATCGGCGATTGGCGCCGCATCAAAAAGTGCTGCGTTGTTGATTAGAATGTCGATACCACCGATGGCGTCCACAGCACCGGCGACGCAAGCTTCGATGCTATCCTGATCGCTCACATCAATGTGCAGTGCGATTGCCGCGTCTCCGATCTCAGACGCTGTTTTCTGTGCAGCATCAAGATCAATATCGGTAATGGCGACGCGGGCGCCTTCCCGAACAAAGCGCTCAGAAAAGCCACGGCCAATGCCACGCGCCGCGCCGGTAATGAGTGCGGTCTTTCCCGCAAGTCGTTGTGTGTTGATCATTGGCATTCAAATTCGTCCCTTGAGTGTGTCATCGCGTGGTGTATCCACCGTCGATCACAAGAATGTCGCCAGTTACGTAGCTTGACGCAGGAGAGGCGAGGAAAAGTGCGGCCATCGCCACTTCTTCTGGCTGGCCGACACGCTGCATTGGCGTCATGTCTCTCCAGATTGGGAACCACTCGGGGTTGTCGATGCCGCCTTGAGACATATCAGTCTGAATATAGCCGGGCGCGAGAGCATTAACGCGGATATTGTCAAGAGCAAGTTCGCTGGCAAGACTTTTAGTCATCATGTGAACCGCCGCCTTGGAGCTGTTGTAGGCCACTTGATTTTGCGGAATGTTGGAGGCAATGCCGGACATGGACCCGACATTGACAATTGCCCCACCGCCCTGCGCCCGCATAGCCGGAATAGCTGCGCGACAGCAACGAAAGACCGCATCAACATTCAGCGACATCACGCGCTGCCAATCCTCGTCAGAGAATTCTGCTGAATCACCGTGCAAGGCGACACCGGCATTGTTGATGAGAACGTCTAGCCGTCCCGTCTGTTCAAGGACATCAGCAATGAGTGCCGCCGGTGCTTGAGGGTCGGTTAGGTCAGCGGCAATAAATGTGGCGTCATAACCCAACGCGCCAAGCGCCTTTTCTACCTCTTCGCCATCGTTGCGCGAGCTAATAAAAAGCCGTGCTCCAGCATCTCCGAGTGCTCTGGCAGTGGCCAGGCCGATACCACGAGTACCACCAGTGATAAGAGCAACTTTGCCATCAAGCTTGAAGCGGTTCAGTAAATTTTTATTTTTAAGCATTTATATTCCAACTCTTTCCTAAAGTGTTCTTTTACGTAAAAACGGTTTCTGGTGATTCAGATGTCACATCCATGCGGCAAGATCGTCAGATCGCGCACCACAACCCCTGGCGGGCGGGTCACCATAAACATCACTGCATCAGCGACCTCTTTGGCCCCCATCAGCGACTTTGTGGCCAGCGCTTCATCCATCTTTGCTTTTGGCCAATCATCAAGCAGTGGTGATATCACCGGGCCAGGCAAGACAGCCCCCATGCGAATATTGTGTTTGATTAACTGGCGTCTGGTCGCATGCAAGAACGCTTGCACTGCATGTTTCGAGGCTGTGTAGATTGGCTCCCACACAACTGGTGTGACGGCTGCAACTGAGCTTGTGAATATGATATCGCCACGTTTCCGGGCAATCATATGAGGCAATACCGCGTGAACAGATCGGAACACAGCATTGGTGTTTAGATTAAGCACCTTGTCCCAGTCGTCGGGATCTCCGTCGGCAACGGCACCCCCGATGTACGCACCTGCATTGGCATGGAAAATGTCCACTCCCCCGATAAGGTCAATAATTTTAGGCATCATTGCCGTGACCACGGGGCCGTCAAGAAGATCGACAACCAGTGGGTGCGCTTTGTCGCCTAAGTCTGCACAGGCACTTGCCAACCCCTCCTCTGATTGGTCGATCAGCACCACGTCAGCACCTGCTGCGATCATTGTGCGTGCGCATTCCAATCCGATTCCAGAGGCCGCGCCTGTAATAGCGGCCGTTTTTCCAATAAGCTGATTTGTCATGGTGTTTATCTTTTTCTATATGTTTGTACATTTTGAGACTATTACCAAAGTTTGTTTGTACATTTTACAAACATTGGTTTCACGCTCGGCCATGGCTGGCACGTGAGCGGCGGGCGATTGAGTCCACGATGACCGCAAAGGCTAGAACACCGCCGGTAATCATGAAGCGAAGCGAGGAATTCAGGTTGAGAAGCGTCAAACCGTTTGAGATTGCCATGATGACCAGAACACCGAGAAGCGCCGACCATGCTGAACCACGACCTCCAAAGAGAGAGGTGCCGCCAATGACCGCTGCCGCGATTGCATTAAGATTGACGTCGCCAGTCCCCGCCTGAATGCTTGCTGAGGCCAGTCTAGCCGATGAGAAAACACCACCAAGCGCTGCAAAGGTTGAACATAGCACAAAGGCCGTCATTCGAATTGAATCCACATTGATCCCAGATCGTCTGGCTGCCTCAGCGTTACCACCGATAGCGAACATTGAGCGACCCCACTTTGTGCGTGTTAGGGCGTACTCAGCACACATAACAACAAACGTGAATATGGCAAACATCCATGGCACGCCTCGGCCCTTTTCGAGGTAGTAAACGGAAAAAAGCAAAACTGCAGTTATCATCACAGCCTTTAAAGCAGTGACGTTTAGATTAGTGTAGGAAAGGTTCGCTTTATTGCGACGTTTCGCAGCCATAATTCCGCCATAGATTAGCAGGAGTCCCGGCAGGATTGCCAACGTATAAGACAGCCACGCTGGCATGATCAAAAGCTGACCAAACCGCACGAGCGGAGATGTGAACGGTAGGTTAATTGAACCCGTTGGTCCAAGAATGTAGAGTTGTAAGCCCAATAGGGTGAGGAGCCCAGCTAGAGTTGCCACGAAGCTTGGCATATCAAAACGATTTCGAAGAAGGCCGAAAAGGAGGCCTACGAGCGCCCCAGCAGCCAATGCCCCCACTATTGCCAAGGGAAGCGGCAAACCTGTTTCCACCCAAAGGACGCCGATCATCGCGGAAGCGAGTCCACTCATTGACCCAACTGAGAGATCAATTTCTCCGAGCAGCAACACAAATATGATACCAAGCGCGATGAAACCGACGGCGGACGCATCGAAAAGAAGATTGGCGAGGTTAATCGGTGCGAGAAAGACCGGGTTAAGCAAAGTAAAAACGACCGATATAAGAATGAGGCCAACAAGAACTGGAAGTATGCCCAAATCCCCAGACCTTGTTCGGTCTATTAAATCTCGTAGTGCGCCGGAAATTCCCTCGTCGTAACGTACACGCGTATCTGCGCGATCAAGTTGTTGGCTATTGTTTTCGTCGGTCATTTTTGGTCCTTTGTTAGATCTGTCTTCGCTTTGAGTTTTCGTGCATTACGCCGGGAAACAGAGTTGTTGGAGGCGCCGGTGATCGCAGAGACAAGTTCCTCATGCGAATTCTCGGTCGTAAACACGCCATTGTTTCGGCCAAGACGCAGCACAACAATTCGGTCAGCGACTGCGCGTACATCTTCCATGTTATGAGAAATTAAGATCACTCCATGTCCTCGGCGACTTACTCGCTCAATGAGGTTCAGGACTTCTGCGGTTTGGGCGACACCAAGGGCTGCCGTCGGCTCGTCGAGTATAATTATTTCAGGTTCCATGACAAGTGAACGCGCAATCGCAACAGTTTGACGCTGCCCGCCTGAAAGTGATGCGATAGGCTCACGGACCGACGGGATACGGGCCGCCAGTTCTTGAAGCAAGTTCCACGCGCGGACTTCCATCTCAACTTCGTTCAGCCGCCATGGTGAAATCTCTTGCCCAAGAAACAAATTTGCAACGACGTCTAGATTTTCACAAAGTGCAAGATCTTGAAAAACCGTTGCAATTCCCATTTCAAGTGCTTTGCGTGGGTTGTCGAACGTAATTTTCTCGCTTAGATATTCGATCGTGCCCGACGTCGGTTGATGCACCCCGGCAAGCACTTTAACAAGTGTAGTCTTGCCCGCGCCATTGTCACCGACCAGAGCAACGACTTCGCCAGCGTGGACTTCCAAATCAATGTCGTCCAAGGCTCTCACAGGGCCGAACTGTTTGGAAACTCCACTCATTTTCAAGAGTAATTCCCCGTGTTTTCGTGTTGTTTGTGTTTGTATCATGCGGTTATACCCTCTAGTTCGGTTTGGTGCTGGCGGCACACTCGACCGCCAGCACCCCTTTCTTGCGGCTTCGGTGGGAGGTCCGACGCCATGTTTTCAATCACTCGATGCCGAGTTCAGCACAATATGCTGCAAAATCATTGGTACAAAGCTGCTCGGCAGTAACGATGCCTGTGTCTATCACGATTTCCTTAAGGTTGCCACGTGTCACGACGGCCGGCACGAAGAGTTGCGACGGTGCATCGTAAAGTGTTGTTGTGGCTTCAGGAGTACCACCATTCAAGAATGTGAATGCGATATTGGCCGCAGCTGCACCCACAATTTCGCTAGGTTTGGAGATCGTATTGAATTGATCTCCGGCGATAATAAGCTGAAGTGCAGCTATCTCCGCGTCATTACCAGTGACTGGTGGGACTGGATCAACGCCAGCAGCTTTGAAGGCTGCAACTGAGCCGCCGCCAGTGCCATCATTTGCCGCTACCACACCTACGATTTGGTCTCCAAATCGCGTAATCTGACCAGCAACCCATTCTTGTGCTTTTGGCGGCGCCCAGCCCGGCGTGTCAAACTCAGCAAGATGCTCAAATTCAGACTCTTCAACTGCTCTGCGCGAGCCATCAGCGATCAAGCCGGCGGCTGCATCGGTTGGAGATCCGTTTACTTGAAGAACGCCGACACCTTCGGGTGAGACACCCGTAATACGCAGATGCTCAATGAGGCTTTGCGCGATGGCATAACCAATTCCTTCATTATCAAAGGAGACATAGAAGTCTGGAGCGCGATCGGGGATTGGCCGGTCATAGGCAACAATTTTGATACCTTGTGCTTGTCCCAACTCGACCATGGCAGCTGCTGCGCCCGAATCCACGGGGTCAAGCACTACAACGGTTGCGCCCTGCGCAATCACTGAGTTGAATTGTTGCTGCTGTAGCGCGACGTCGTTGTTGGCATTCTGGTAAATGGCTGTGCAATCTGGGCATAGCAATTCCATTTCTGCCTGGAAGCCGGGCCAATCGTGCTCGTCATAGCGGGTCGAGCCTTGATCAGGCATCAAGAACGCGACGGTACCTGTTGTTTGAGCAAAGCTTACGGTGCTGCTAATAAAAAGCGCAGTAAGCGTCGCGACTACTGTTGTTAACTTAAGTTTCATTTGAGTCTCCTCTGTTGGTTTCTTTCTTGATTGACCGGCTTTGTTCTGTAAGCCGGGTGTTTAGTACTGCCCCACTGGAAGAGCCCAGCAGGTTACAGATACATTCTTTGTCATTAGTAGCGAACGTTAGTGTGGGGACTGTCCTAACTAAGAGAGGCGCTTATGCCGCATGGATAATTTGATCTCGGCCGAAGTTCGTGGTTGCATAGTCAAGCATATGGGTTCGAAATTTTGAAGGTGGCATCCCTTTCTGTGCTGCAAATTGACGATTGAAGTTTGACAGATTGTTAAATCCACAATCAAAGCAGATGTCAGTGATACTCTCGCCATGATCAGAGACGAGCATTTGACAGGCCAGGCCGATGCGCAGTCGATTTACATAACGCACAAGGGACATGCCTGTGTGCTTCCGGAAGCTGCGTGAAAAGGTTGATCTACTTATGCCAACGATCTCGGCTAGGTCACCTTCGTTAAATGATTCAACAAGGTTAGCGTCAATGAAAGCAAGGGCCCTGTTCAGCCCATTAGACATGTAGCCGGAAGGGTCAGGCAGGTAATCGTTGCTGGTTAGTTGTTGCATTTGTATGTCCTGACTAAGGGCATTTACTATCGCAATGAAAAGTTCAATCCTGCGGATACCATGCGCATGCATTAGTTCGGCCAATTTGGGCGCTACGACTTCAGATGTGGCATTCGAAAACAACAGGCCATTGCGGCTTTTGTTCAGCATTTCTGAAAGGCATTGAAGTTCGGGAAGGACGCCCATCGCGCCACGGATGGCCTCATCCGTGAATTGTATTCCCCGGTTGCGCAAAGTAACTTTTTTGTTGGTCTTAACATCACTTACCCAATTGTGCGGCAAGTTCGGACCGGTCAGCACAAGATTTCCAGGTTCAAACGTGCCGATAAAGTCGCCAACGAAGTAACGGCCCTTCGTTGAAACGACATAATGCAACTCATACTCAGGGTGAAAATGCCAGCGCACCGTTGAAAATGGATAGCCGTGTTCATAAGCTCTAAATGTCTCACCGCGCCCTATTTGTACAAGTTCTAAATCTGGTTGCATCATTTGCTCCTCCTTTCTATTAAACCATTCCTCACAGCTCAAACGACTGATTCTACAATTTTACTTTAGCAACCTTTATTTTGGGCAACTACAGCAGGATGGGTGTAAAACTGATACTTTTTTGTTGCCATTTCTATTATTTTGTTTGTTTTATACTACCTTGCTTTATCGGAAATCTTTTTAACGGACACGAAAGTGACCTAAAAACGCGACTTTAGCCTACATTTCGAATCGATCCGAAGGTGCCAAACAATCCAAACGAAAGACTCGAACGAGAAACGAGCCATGAATTCAGCTGTCAGCATTTCGTTCTTAAAATTTGGTTCAACGACTTGTCAAAGCGTCAAAGCGGAGAGATTTCTACCTGAGTAACGTTGGTGCAGCAATTCGCTGAGCAACGTTTCCAGGCTTCTCGCTTCTGGAATGTTGAAGTTAGGGACCACCAGACTAAGACTGGACAGCACAATGTACCGTGAACCGCTTTAGGGATGCGACTGCGCAGCATTCGGTAAACTATTGCAAGGCAAGTTAGGGCAGTCCATGTGACTTCACAAAGATCATTAACTGTGCAAAGCCGCCTTCGGTTCATCACGCAGTATCGGTCAAAGTGGGCTCTAAGCGGTGCCGGCTGACTGAGTAGATCAAGCATCAAGTTTTGAAAATTGGCGAAGTCTTGAAGTAATTAAATGGATTTTCTGCTGTCATTCATAAAAGTTAGGTACCAACCAATGCAACGTCAAGTTTGTCTGACAATGCCAGATGGATTTGCAAAGAACCGGCCCCTTGCTTAATGTTAAAGTAGACTGCAAAAATATTGAATAGCTATGGGAGAAGTTATGATTTCGGAAAAAGTATGTCTGATTATAGGTGGGGGTCGTGGAATGGGAGCTGCAGCAGCTCGTCAAATGCATTCCCGCGACTACAAACTCGCTTTAATGTCACCTTCAGAAAGCTGTGAAACGATTGCCGCTGAACTGGGTGGGATTGCGCAACGTGGACGAGCTGAAAACGCTGCCGATTTAAATGCGTTGTTCAATCTAACAATGAAAAAATATGGTCGCATAGATAGTGTTTTGATCCATGTGGGTGGGCCACCTAAAGGCGAACTCCTGGATATTCCAGAGGAAGATTGGGACAAAGCTAACGATATGATCTTAAAGCCTGTCATAAGGATGGCTAAGTTAGTCACTCCGGTGATGAAAAAACAGGGCGGCGGTTCCATTGTGAATATAACTACGTTCTCAGCATTCGAGCCAAGTTTGACCTTCCCAACTTCAAGCGTCTACCGCGTCGGAGTATCGTCTTTTACCAAACTCTATTCTGATCGGTACGGGCCAGCAAATATCCGCATGAATTGTTTGTTGCCAGGATTCACAGATAGTTTAGATTTACCACAGAAGTTCGCAGAAATGTCATCGCTTAAGCGTCTCGCCAGAACCGAGGAACAAGCAAAAGTTGCCGCATTTCTTCTCTCCGATGATAGTAGCTACATGACGGGTCAAAGCCTTCGTGTGGACGGCGGTGTTACAAGACATATGTGACAGGACCAGCGGACCGCGATCAATCTTCCTTCCAGGGCGCTATCTGTTCCGCAGACCACGGTAACTGCGCGTGGCCCACGTGCCCCACACGGCCTTGAGGTCAAGCCCGATAGGGTCTCGCGATGCCACATAGAATATGTCTCATCAAATATTGCGCTGCATTGTCTTCTTTCGTTTTCGAGTAGCTTGAGTTCCATCGTCGCTGCCATCATGAAATGTTCCAAACCAACGGTCCCATGGCATTTCTTGATTACCATAGTTGCACTCGTAATAGCGATGATGCAGCTGGTGATAGAACGTTCCCAACGCCAATCTGCGTTTATCCCTAACAAGCAAGTCTTCGTAGCCTGTATGGGTCATCGCCGCCCCCGGTCCAAGATAGATCACATGAAAATACACAAGGATCGAATGGCTGGGGAACACGATATGGATCAAAAGTGATGACAGGTAGAGCAGGTGCTCAACCGGATGCATGGAGAGCCCGGACCACGGCCCGATATTGACATTGCGGTGATGCAGTGAATGGACATGCTTATAGATGAACGGCACATGCAAAAGCCGATGCATCCAGTAAAAATGAAACGCCGACCAGATCGGTAGTAAAACCAATCCAGCAACAAACAGGATCGGATTAGAGGTTAAATTGATCGTTGGAACGTATTCGTTCGCCATCAGCCACATAATGACGACTTGATACATGGTAAGTTGTAGTACACCGCTGCCCAGAGACCAAAACACATTGTCATGTACTTGGTTTGAGAAATTCCAGAGCTGATTGCCGCGTGCCGGGTCTCGATGATCGAACTTCAGCGTTTTGCCTTGCTTCTTCCGTATATAGAAAAAATAGTGGAGCCCTCCCGCGATCCCGATCATCAAGCATAGATTGACGAGCCAGACCTGAAGGACCCATCCGAATGCGAAGGTCTTCACCGCATCCAAGGCTGGGTAGAACAACCACCAACATAGCGTTGCCAGCAAAACCATCATCACGCGCTCGCTCATTGTAAGCCAGTTGTGGAAGACCCAACGGCTCAAAAAGCGAGGTTCTGGTGGCCACTTGAATAATGATGGGTCAGCAAGCGGTAGCTCGGGATGATAATTCCATTCCCTACTCATCGCGTCAGGGTTGATTTTGTTTGTCATCATTACCTCGCACATGTCTATACTAACAATGTTCTTTTTCTGATGGAGCCGGTCTTTCCCAAATGCGACTGCGCATGTCGATTTCAAACAAGTTGAGATTAATCAAGCAAAAGAGACATCTGCTTTTGCAGTCACCTAGACCCAATCGTGGTCATGTGCACTTTTTGCGGCACTAAAACGGTGTTGTCAGACAAAGCCTTTAGAATTAAATAACTCATTACTTTCACAATGGGTTTTTTGATATCATTCATAAAAATTAGGCATCAACCAATGAGACGTCAAGTTTGTCTGACAATGCCCAAAAACTGAAGTCAGGCTACTTGACTCTGAAAGCATATATCGCGATATGCCGATATATGGATATTGATAAAACCCTGTCGGCTCTCAACAACCCGGTACGTCGCCAGATACTGGCATGGCTCAAGGATCGCTCTAATTTTCCGCCAGCTCTGCCTGAACACGCTGATCTAAGCGGGGTCTGCGTTGGCTACATTCAGGAAAGGGCAAACCTCTCACAATCAACAATCTCGACCTACATGCGCCTGCTCAAAGACGCTAGGCTTGTGACATCAGAACGGCATGGACAATGGACGTTTTACAGACGGGACGAAGACGCAATCGCATCAGCCCTGAAAATACTGGCGGAGGAACTGTAGTTATGAACATCGGTCAACACCTGACACTGCCAAATGGTGTCACACTCAAAAATCGCATCGTGAAATCTGCAATGTCGGAAGCACTTGCAGACGAATACAACAATCCCACGCAAGCCCAGATTGACCTCTTTGCGCAATGGAGCAAAGGTGGTGCTGCGCTTTTGATCACGGGGAACACACCCATTGATCGGCTGCATCTCGAACATGCAGGGAACTTTGTATTAGATCCAAGTTCGGACATGGAACGCGTTTCAGCACTTGCCGCAACAGGCAAAAGTGGCGGTGCGAAAATCCTTGTTCAACTCGCTCACGCCGGACGCCAAACCCCTGAGGCAATCAATGCCCACCCAACGTCGATATCAGACGTCCAGCTAGATTTACCCGGCTATGGCAGGCCGACCCCAGCAATCGAGTCCGTATTCGAAGAGATCATCGCAAAATTTGTGAGGTCTGCGAGGCTTGCTGAGCAAACTGGGTTTGATGGCGTCGAGATTCATGCGGCACATGGCTACCTGCTTAGTTCCGCGCTATCGCCCCGGATAAACACCCGTACCGACCGTTGGGGTGGCGCTTTGAAAAACAGGGCGCGGCTGTCAATCGAGGTCGTCAGAGCCGTTCGGAAAGCGGTTGATCCCAGTTTCATCGTTGCCGTCAAACTGAACTCATCCGATTTCCAGAAAGGCGGGTTCGACCACGCGGATTCGGTTCAAGTGGCTGTCATGTTGGAGGCAGAGGGCGTGGATTTCATCGAAATCTCTGGCGGCAATTTCGAAGAGCCGACAGCGTATCAACATGCATCTAAAAGCGGATCAACTCAAATACGCGAAGCCTATTTTCTGGACTACGCCGCTGCGATCAAAGATGCCTTGACTATTCCCCTGATGGTCACCGGCGGTTTTCGATCCGCTGGTGTAATGAATGACGCCATTGCTAGCGGCAAGACTGATCTGATTGGGATGGGACGTCCCTTTATTACCGAACCGGGGTTCGCAGCCAAACTGCTTATCGGCGAAATCGAGAAAGCGCCAGCAGTTGAGCAAGATTTCCCGCCAGCCAACACTCTGCCTCGCGGTGCGGTTCTCAATTGGTTCTGCGCACAGATTGCGCTTGCAGGAAAGACAGGGGCACCGGACCTCGCAATGTCTGTCGTGGATGGGCATGAGACCTATTTGGAACAAATCAAACTGGCCACGCAATTGCTGCTTGAGGCAAGACGCGATTGACTGCAATCTGAAGTGGCTGTCCTAAGTTTAAGCAATAGCGGTCATTGAAACAGGTTCGGTTCAACGACACTTTGTCCGCAAAGCGGACATCGGGGCAGAATGCAGCGAAGGGCTGCTTCCGGCCATTTCCACCTCGGGCGGAGTGGCAGCTAGCTATGGCTTGGGGTATGCGCTGGAGGTCATGCAAGAGCACATGTTGCGATTGTGGTGATTGATATTCTGCTGGATATTTTTTGAATGAACAAAGCCCGCGCATTTAACCCATTCTTGTGTGCAAAGACGGATAAGCTCATGGCACTCATCGCAGAAGGGTATTTTCAGACATGCAAGATAAGGCATAGGCCACACATCATTTGATTATATCGCTCTTACCAAAACCCACCCTCACCAAATGAGCTTCTGAGTAAAGGCTATAGAATCGGTGATATCAAGGCCTCAGCCCATACATCACACAAAACGCACGCCTGTATCTCCCTGAAACAACGCAGCTATTCACGCAATTATGGGCTAGTTTGCAATCTGGGGAAGCAGATGGCGGTGTTGATTGACCAAGTAGAATTCGTATTAGAGATATAATATTCAAATACATTGATACATGGCAAAAATACTAAAGGTGCTTTCATGTGAGGTAGATAGTACATTTAATTATCAAAGATATATATTCCTATAATTTGATAGCGATGTTTTTTGTTTGTACATAGTTCCACAATGCCTCGCGGCCCTTTTCACGACCATAGCCAGAAAGGCCATAACCGCCGAATGGTGTTTCAACACCTCCAGCATACCATTCGTTTACAAACACTTGACCTGCACGAAGACTACGTGCCGCATTGGTTGCGCGATTAATGTCGCGCGTAAACACGCCTGCAACCAAACCGTAGGGTGTGCCATTGGCGATCTCGATGGATTGCGCATCGGATTTGAATTTTAAAACTGACAAAACGGGGCCAAATACCTCTTCGTTCGCGATGGTCATATCTGGGGTTACATTCGTGAGAATTGTGGGCTCCAGAAAGGCACCTGGAATATTTAATTTGCGCCCGCCAGTAACAACGTTCGCACCCTGTGCGACAGCATCTGTTACCATTTGTGCGGCGCGATCCCGTTGGGCTTCGGAAACCATTGCACCCATGTTTTCCCCAAATTCAGGGCGATCAATACCTGGCCCGACATCCAATGATTTCGCTATTTTTTCAATGCGTCCCACCAATTCATCATGGATGCTTTCATGTGCGATAACACGGCTCATTGCGGAGCATACTTGGCCTGCATTAAAAAAGATGCCCCAGCGGACATCGCTCTCAAATGCATCAAGATTAGCGTCATTGTGCACGATCGCCGCAGATTTTCCACCCAGTTCAAGGACACATGGAACAACGTTTTTTGCAGCCGCACTGGCAATTATTATACCCGTTTCAACCGACCCCGTAAAAACAATCTGGCAAACATCAGAATGTGAGGTTAATGCCGCACCTGCTTGATGACCATAACCGCAAAGAATGCTGATTGCGCCACGTGGCAGTCCAACGGCTTCAGCCGCTTTGGCCAACCACATGGATGATAATGGGGTAAGCTCTGGTGTTTTAACAACACAAGCATTACCCGTAGCCAAAGCCGCCGCCATTGAACGTGCGGCCATTTCAATGGGGTAATTCCATGGAATTACATGAGCCGTAACTCCAAATGGTTCGTAAGTGGTGAAATCAAAGTACTTAGAACCCAATGGAATCGAGCGACCCTCGACCGTTTCGGCTTGATTACCATAATATTCAAAATAACGTGCGGCACCTTCGATTTCAATGCGAGACTCCCAGAGTGGCTTTCCTTGCTCTAATGTTAGCACGGGAGCAATTTCATCAATGTTTTCTAATAGGTAACGCCCCATAGCCTGAACTAATCGTCCTCGTTCAACAGGGCGCAAATCAGAAAATACGCCGGACAGATGCATGCGTTTTGCCCCCTGAACAGCCCGATTTACATCATCCGCATCAGCGATTGCCTGTTGCGCCAGCTTTTCGCCCGTTCCTGGATTAAATACATCCAAACATCCGGCTCCGCCATCAACCCATTTGCCATCAATGTAGTTTTTCCAATATTCTTTAATTTTTATCATTTTTAGGCTTTCAGACGATATTGATATAGATGTTCATAATGCGGCCGCATGCGGCGGTAAACTTGTTTTACTCGTTCAGGTGCATCAGCAATCTCGATGTAGTTACGCTTTTGGGGCATAAGCCCCGTTGATTGCGCAAGGTTTGCATGAAACGACCCTCCATCCCACCAACTGTGTTCGGATGGATCACCACCTGGCTTCCAACTTAAGGCATCCGGTTGGAATGGAATGTTCACAGACTCACACCAAATCTTCACCATTTCGGTGGGGTTTTCCAGCATATCATCACTGTCAATCACTGGGGGTGTTACTCCGTTTATCGCAGTCAATAGATCAAACAATGCTCGTTGTTCAGGAAAACCGACTTCACCTTCATCGAAATCAGGCCACTTATTATACATCGAAGAAATCGTTTTAGCAGGATCGCGAATTAAAAATGCATGGTTAAAATTTGCTAAAAATTCGGGGGTCCAAATATGATTTATGTAATGTGGAAAATCTTTCATGAAAACCGGCCTTCTAGCCGCACGCAACTTGATATCATCCCAAACAGATTGCAATGTAAGTCCTGCTGTAGTTTTTTCTCCCTCTTTATAACGTTGCCACAACGGTTCTTCACCTTGGTACCATGCCTCGCCAAAAGGTTCATGAAGGCAATCCATATCTCCACGTTGGCGCATCATCCATTCAAAGGCAGTTGAAGTCGATCGTGGAACTGCCCAAAGTGCAAGGATCTTATGCATTCAACTCATCCATCAATTTACCCAATGATCTGGTTGGCTTCAGATTTAGGGATTTTAAAATGCGCCAATACAACGCAGTATCATGTCCAATTACGGGTTTACCTAATGTTGTTTCAAGGTTTTCAATTAAATGTACTGGACGTTGTGGTTGGCCCATAGGACCTGTGCGAAAATTACACATACCATTGATCAGATATGCATCTGCATTAGGGGCTTGATCCGCCACATATTCGAAAGATTTTTGTGCCAAATCGCCATCAAATACCCAACGACATTCATTCACCGCATCTTGAGATTTAAACCAACCTTGATCAAAGAAATTTCCTGCCCATAAAACATCAAAGCCTGCCTCTCTAAGGAAACCAACGGTGCCTTTCCACCAGCTTGGCCAATGATAGGCGGCATTTAAGGCCACTTTTTCCACATTGATTGCTCGCAATGCTTCAACCATCGCATAACCTGCCATGTAAAAATGTGTATCATACTTATCAGAAAGCTGATCACAATGATCGCGGATACCGTTAACACCTAAACCACTCGCATGCACCCAATTTGATCCTACTTGCCCACATACATCAACACCATTTCGAGACATGCAATGTACGAAATCTTCCATCATACCAAAGTTTTTTTTTCGTTGATCTAAACCATGTTCGTAATCAGGTGCGTGTAACATCCATCCGTGCACACCCACGGTTTCAGGTGCAAGCCGTAAGAAATCTGAAGGCGCAGCATCATAATCAAACGGCGGGCATGTGAAACCTACCTGATGTGGAAATAATTTATGTTCAGAGCGCCATGTCGTAGGCATTAGCATTTTATTTTGGGCCATCAACTGCCTCGCGCATCCACCTTTGCAGATGATAGATTGAGTGTTCAGAACTGACCCCACATTTTGGGTCCATAACCAATGGACCAGGCACATATCCGCGCGATTTCAATCCACGTTGTACGCTTTCAACCAGATGTATATCTTCTTCAACAGTGGTTTCGCGGTCTTGGACGGCCAAGTGTCGCGCCACAAGGTCTTCGGTTCCATCAACGGAATACCAACCGCGATATAAAATCACATGATCGGCATCCACAGCGCGCCAATGATAAGTATTTAAAACATTACCTGGATAAACTTGAAAGCTGAACATTGGCCATAAGAACCAGCTGGAATATTGATCAAAATTGTCAAATCCTGAATTTATATCATATGTCATATCTTCCATCGATTGGCATTCAGTTTTGTGACGCAAACAATATCCTTGAGGTTGAATATCATAGGTCTCAGGTTTCACAACACCCGTTGCAAACGTCGGATGATTCAAGCTGCAATGATAGCACTCAGAATAGTTTTCAATGCTGACTTTCCAATTGCAATTTTCTGGAACCTCGACCCATTCTAATGGTTTTAATGTTTCAAAATGTGGCACCCATTGCGTTAACTCAACGCGTACATTGGGAAACCAGTCATCCATTTGTTTTGCATCATTATCCAAATTTACGAAAACAAAACCAAGGAATATTTCCGTGCGTACTTCAGTTAAACAAATTTTAGATTTATCAAACCCTTCTACTACATTTATGTTTGGTCCAGCACGCAAGCCCCCAGTTAATTCATAAGTCCACGCGTGATATGGGCATACAACGACACGCGTTGTACCTGTTCCAGAGACTAATTGGTGAGCACGGTGCTGGCAAACATTGTAGAATGTGCGAATGATACCATCGCGGCCTTTAATGCAAAATAGACTTTCACCCGCCATTTCAAAGGCAATATAATCACCAGCATTTTCTAATTGCGAACTGTGAACTGCAAACTGCCATGTACGCGCCAATACACCATCTTGTTCAATCCGAAAAATTTCAGGATCTGTGTAATATTTAGCGTCGAGTGAATGCGTTACAGTTTGTGTCATTCAGTTTCCTTATAGATACCTAGTTGATGGCGTCGCAGATGAAAGCGTTCTACTCTGCTAGGAATTTCTGATGATGCTGACGCGATAACGAAACTTAATAACGTTTCCAACAAAGCAACTGTAGTCAGGGACGATGGGAAAAACTGTGGCGTCTCGGCGACAACAGCAAATCCATGATCGGAACCGACGATGATTGGTGATGCTGGGCTGTCGGAAATACCAACAATTTTAACGCCTTGTTCGCGCGCAACCCGCACTGCTTCGACGACTTCGCTGCGATAGGGTTTACATGTAATTGCGATCAACACGTCCTGATCATTCGCCCATGCTAAATCATCAATGGCTGTCGATCCTGCCTTGGGGATGCCGTGGAACTGTGACATGCCAGTGGATGCCAAATAGGTAAAGTTTCGCGCGTTGGCGTTATTCACCCCCACGCCCAGTGTGAATACTTGTCGTGATGTCCAGATATCTTCGGCGGCCGCACGAAGGTCTGTTTCAGAAATTGCACCAAATGTATCCTCGATGTTTGTCAGCATCGAGCCGACCATATCGGCATAGAGGCCACCCAATTCACCATTGGCTCTAATGGATTGCAACCAGCGTACACGATCTGGAAACGAAACGGTTCCACGGCGAATTTCTTCGCGGAAGGGTTCGCGAAAATCATCGTATCCCTCAAACCCAACTTGGCGCGCCATGCGCACAACTGTGTTTGGTTTAACCTGTGCGGCCTGCGCAATTTCACGGACTGTGGACACCCCCACGTCTTGGGGGTTTTCCAATACATATGTGGCCGCCTTACGTGCCTCTGGTGTCAGGGCTTCCAGCTCATCTGCTAATCGATCCAAAATCGCATTTGATATGTTTGTACCATTCATGGTTGACATTGGTACATATAGACCAATAGCCTGTCCAGAAGAAAAATGAATCATCTCATAGGAATTAAAAATGTCGCAATCCAATCTACCGGCACACGCCAAGGTCGTCATTGTCGGCGGTGGTGTAATGGGCTGCGGCCTTGCCTACCACCTCGCACATGAGGGTTGTTCCGACGTTGTGTTGTTGGAAAAAGCCGAGCTCACCTCAGGATCAACTTGGCACGCCGCCGGACAAATTACGCATTCCACCAGCTCTTATGGTTTGGGTAAGATGGTCAATTACAATATCGGTCTATATTCTGGTGCGCTTGAGAAAGAGACCGGCCAAGCGGTTACGTGGCATGGCTGTGGATCGTTTCGATTAGCTTATACAACGGACGAGATGGACTGGCTGCGCCACACCTTATCCGTTGGTCGTTCACTGGGATTTAACATCGAATTGGTGGAGCCTGCGTTCATTGCAACAAAACATCCGTTTTACAATTTAGATGGGGTTTTGGGGGCGCTTTACACCCCTGATGATGGTCATGTGGACCCTTCGAATGTCACAATGGCGATGGCAACTGGTGCGCGTCAAAAGGGGGCGAAGATCATCCGCCGATGTCGTGCAACGAACATTACGCAATCTGATACAGCTGAATGGGTTATTGAAACCGAACAAGGCACAATCACCTGTGAACACGTAGTGAATGCTGGTGGTACATATGCGCGTCAAATGGGCGAGTGGTCTGGTTTGCAATTGCCAATGACATCAATGACCCACCATTATTTCGTAACAGATACCGTTCCTGAATTTGAAGGCTTAGACCAAGAACTGCCTGTGATCCGCGATGACAAATTGGTTTCTGGCTACATCCGCATGGAGCAGAAAAAAGGATTGATCGGGATTTACGAAAAAGAAAACCCGAATGCGGTCTGGCTGGATGAATGCCCATGGGAGGCCGAAAATGAATTGTTCGCTCCTGATTATGACCGCGTGATGCAATACCTTGAAAACGCATTGGACCGCATGCCGATCTTTGCGGAACTGGGCATTTCACGCGATGTGCACGGTGCAATTTCGCATCCCCCAGACGGTAATCCGTTGATTGGCCCCGCACCAGGAGTAACCAATTATTGGTGCTGTTGTGGAACCCAAATTGGTATCGGTTGGGGGCCTGGACTAACCCGCGAGCTGGCCAAATGGATGTTACATGGTTCGGCTGACATTTCCATGCGCGACTATGATCCACGTCGTTTTGGGGATTACGCAAACAAAGAATGGCAGGTCATCAAAGCCAAGGAAGATTATTGTCTGCGCCACGAAATTCCATTTCCCCATTTTAATCGTTTGGCGGGACGCCCGATCAAACCTTCACCGATGTATGAACGCCTAAAAGAAAAAGGCGCAGTCTTTGAGGAAGTATACGGCCACGAGCGCCCGCGCTGGTTTGCCCGCGGTAATGTCGCGCAAGAGGATCAATATTCATTCCGTCGCAATGACGTCCATGATATTGTCGGAACCGAGTGTAAAGCAGTACGCGAAACCGTGGGCATTATGGATATATCGGCCTTCACCAAGGTTAAAATTTCGGGCCTCGATGCCGCTGTATATCTGGATCGATTGGTGGCGAATAAACTGCCACAGAAGGTTGGTGGCATTGCCCTTACACATGTGATGAACCGTCTTGGACGGATCGAGCTGGAAACGACTGTTGTGAAACTGGCGGATGATGCTTTCTACCTTGTGTGTGCCGCCTTTTTTGAACAACGACTGTTGGATCACTTGAAATTTAATCAGAATGGCGAAGCCGTTGAGGTCACGAAACTATCTGATGATTGGGCCGCTTTGACGTTGAATGGGCCAAATTCGCGCAAGGTGTTGGAACAATGTACTGATGCGCCGCTTGATAACGCCAATTTCCGCTGGCTTTCCGCACAAAAAATTATGGTCGCAGGCCATGAAGTTTGGG
>Ga0209194_1000797_pt1 | contig 22633 bp, 21 predicted proteins | sample COGITO_mtgs_1004_FD_184787 | JGI IMG/M metagenome (GOLD analysis project Ga0209194, IMG submission 184787) | Pelagic marine microbial communities from North Sea - COGITO_mtgs_100413 (SPAdes) (version 2) | ecosystem: Environmental > Aquatic > Marine > Epipelagic ...
AACAATATCGAGCTGCTCTGCTTTAGCAAGGCCCTTCAGCTTTAGCCCAAAGGCAATGTTGTCGGCGACCGATAGCCAGTTGAACAAGGTGTAGTTTTGAAAAACCATGCCTCTATCTGCGCCAGGGCTACTCACTGGAGTGCTATCTACCAGAATGCTGCCAGAAGTCGCGGGTAGCAGGCCCGCCGCAATGCTCAGCAGCGTCGATTTACCGCAGCCAGAAGGCCCCACAATGCAGCTAAATTCATTGGTTTGTAGCTGCAGGCTAACGTTGTTTACAGCCGTTTTGGGTTGGCACTCTTCCGCAGAAGAAGCTGCGCCTACGCGCTCGAAGACTTTGGTAATGTTTCTAATTTCCAGCTTGGGCTGAGCTGTAAGATGCCGATCTAAAAGCGTGGTGGGAAAGTCTGGTGGTGTGGCAGTCATTAGCTTACTTTTGATTCGGCCCAGGGCGTCAGAATGCGAAAGGTCTGCCTGAAGGCAACGTCTGTTAGCAGGCCAATCGCGCAAATAATGAGAATGCAGGCAATGGAGTTATCTGTTCTTAGCACGCGCTGAGAGCGGGCGATAGTGTAGCCCAGGCCGTTTTGAGCGGCTATGAGTTCTGCGATTACTAGAAAGTTCCAGGCTCCTGCGATGTTCACTCTTAGCGCGTCGATGATGTTGGGCAGCGTCGCTGGAAAAATAACCTTGAATAAGACATCTCGCCGGGTAGCTCCTAGCGTGTAGGCGACGTTTAAGGTTTCATCTGGAACAAACTTTACCGCGTCGGCAACCATCGTAGCGTTGTAAAAAACAATCCCCAGACACACCACGATAATTTTGGAGACTTCTCCAATGCCCGTCCAGAAAATAATCAGCGGAATAAACGAGGCGATAGGGGCATAACGCGCTGTGCGCACAAACTTACCCAGCAGGCTATCCATGCTCTCGAAGGTGCCCATGGCGATGCCAACCGGGACGCCAATCAGCGCTGCGAGTAAAAAGCCTGCAAAGACGCGCGCAAAACTAACCAGCACATCTACAATCAGATTGTCTTGAAGATCGGGAGTAAAAAACATCTTTACCCCGGCGATCGCAGCCTTAGCGGGCGTCGGTAAAAAAGGTTCTTGCACAATGCCGCTATAGCTTAGCGCTGTCCAAACTAAGAGGGGAATGGCCAGAGATGCGATCGCTAATGCGATGCTCAGTCCCTTTGGAAAGTCTTGGCGAATGCTCCAAAATACAGAAGGTCTAAGATATCGTCTTTTGGATGGAGTCACGGCTGAGATTCCAGGATTGATATGGTGGTTATTGGGGCAATGGATGCTGCTGCGACGGCGGCTACCTCAGTCCTGGCCCTGACTGTATTACCTGACTGTAATCGTTATGTCGTTTGCGATCGCAGACTAAATCGTCGCGGCTTCAACAAACTGAGGATCGAGCAGCGCTGCAATATCGGCGGGGGCCGACTCGATCTGTTCTTCGGCTAGCAGAAAGTCTGAGAGTTCTTGGAGAGAATTAGCCAGGTACAGATCGCTGCTCGGATCGCCTAGCATCTCCATGTTAGTCGCTTGGTCGGGAAGCTTTACCCCCTTCAGGTCGCCGTCTAAATCCTCGGTCGAAATATCCAACTCGGCTGCCCCAATTTCGAGCGCTTCTTGTCGGTTGTCTTGTAAAAATTGTAAGCCTCTTAGCGTTGCATTCGTAAAGGCTTGAACAGCTTCTAAATTGCTCTCTATATAAGCGGTATCAAACAGGTAAAGATCGGTAATCGCGGTCGGCATTTTAGATGAGTCGTAGATGATACGGCCATCTGTTACGGCATCTGCTGTTTGCTGTAAGTAAGGGGCATAGGTCACGGCAATATCTACGCTGCCGGATTGAAACGCCGCCGCCGCCGCCGTCGGATCGGTATTAACCGCGGTAATGTCTTCTTTTCCTAGCCCGACTTCTTTCAGGATTTGAAGGAGGAAAAAGTAGCTAACGCCGCTGGTATCGACCGCAATCTTTTTTCCTTTAAAGTCTTCAATACTGGTGATGCTGTCTCTGGCTAAAATGCCATCGCCGCCGACTGAGTTATCTTGCACCATCGTGATCTTAAAGTCCTTTCCCTGACTTTTTAGCACGACTGCTTCTGAGCTAACCGGTGAAATACTATCGACCTGATTGGCTAAAAATGCGGCCATATACTCGCCGTTAGAGCTAAATATCTTCAGCGAGAAGTCGAGGCCCGCTTCTTCGTAAAAGCCCTTTTCCTGCGCGACGTAGAGCGGCACCTGCCCCACCCAGGGAATGGTGCCCAAAGAAAGTGACATTTTCTTTGCGGTGGAATTTGCGGTGGGATTACTGGCGCTAGAATTATCTCCGCTCGACTGGCCGCAGGCGTGAAGGAGCGCGGCGCTAGTGGCTCCGGCCATGAGTTGGAGAGCATGGCGGCGACGGAGTTTATATTGAGAAGTCATGCGGGAGTGTCCTAGGGCTGAGGCCAATTTCCGAGTGGTTACACTGTATTACGTTTCTTTCTCCTTGAAAAGTTCGCCAATTACAGTTTCGCAGAGCCTGCGATCGCTCATCAAAATGCAGCCGCTTTAATAAACTGAAGATCGAGTAGCGCCGCAACATTCGTTGGCCCCGGCTCAATTTTTTCTTCGGCTAGCAGAAAATCTGAGAGCGCTTGAATCGTGATTCTAAAGTCTTTTCCTAACCTTGTAGCACGGCGGACCGCGTAGTTTTAGGCCCTACTTCGCTACGGACACTAGGGCCTAAAACCACTCATCTTGAGCCTCTTCTTTGGTGTTGGTGTTGCGCTCTGGCGTGCCTCTCTCAAATTCCATCGTGATAGATCGCGACTGTTCGCCATCGACGGCAATCGCCTGGATAGGATATTCCATTTTTCCGTCGGGGAAGGCCACGTGGAAGCGGAAGGTGCCATCGGGGCTAAGCGGAATAACGCGATCGCCCACCGTTAGCGTTGCATTCGGCTCGGTTGCGCCATACACAATCAGCTCGGCATCCGCGACTAGCCAAAAATTGCGCTTGCGATCCAGTCCTGCGCCCGACATGTTGAGGCCAGAAACATTGAGTCCCGACACGTTGAGTCCAGAGACGTTAAGACCCGACAAATTGCCAGATGGCGCGATCGCTCCGGGTGCGACTTGGTTCATGGAGCCAAACAGCGAACCGGCTACGCGCAGCGCGTCCTGCCCTTGAGTCAAAGCAAACAGCTCGCTGTAGATAGGCGGCAGTCCTTCTACCGCCGAATCGCCTTCTATCACACCCGGCTGATGACCTAGATCGCCAATGGTTCTACCGGTGAGCGGCTCGTCAAAGCCAATGGTGACGAACTGATCGTTCACCCAGTCGGACGGGTAGATAGGTGGAACGCGAATCGGCGCGGATCGAGAGAGCATCAGCCAGCGGCCATCGCCCGTGAGATAGCCAATTTCTACGCTATAGTCGCGATCGCTTACCGGAATTTCCAAGTACCAGGAGCGAGCCATTTCGTCACAGTCGAGCTGCTGCATACTGTGCGGTGTCTGGTAGGTCTGGTCAATATCGGTGACATCGTAGAGCCGCAGCGCTAGCCGCTGACCGCCCTGGTGCCGCAGTTCGTCTTTATGCTCATTAGAAATATCCCAGTAGGCGTAGGCCCATTTCGGATCGCGCGGCAGCAGTACAATGCGGCTGTCTCCGTAGCCCTCTGGCAGCTCAAGCAAGTCGTCGTCTACTGAAGCTAGCTCTTCGACTGTGTAGCTGCGAGACACAGGCGGCATCGCGGCGGCTAAAGTCGGCTCGCTCTCGTCGGCTTTTTCAGCTCCGCCAGTTGGTTCAATCTCGTTTCTAAGCGGGATTGTATTGATCATGCCGCCAGCGATGCCTGCCGCTGCGCTGCCTAAAATAATGTTTGAATCTAGAACGGGTTCTTCTAGAACGGGTGATAATCCTGCTTCTAGCGTTTCGTCTCGGCTTTCTGGCACTATCTCTAGATCCGCCTCTAGATCCGCTTCTGGTTCGGCATCCGGCTCCACTTCCAGATTGTCGGAGGTGGCCGAAAAGAAGCTGTCGATATCGGTACTAGCGTCTTCCTCATTTTCTCCGATGGCGGTGTCGCTTTCGCCGCTGACGGTAGCGCTTTCGAGAGACGCGGGGAGAATCTCCGGTTCTAGCTCGGCCGAAGTTGCGGGTGTTGCGCCTGCTGCGGCCCCCGTAAAAATGACTGTGCTATCGCCAATGATAGTTTGGCTATCGGGTTCGATATCAGGTACATCGTTGGTCTCTGCGATCACCATCTCTCTGGTCGGCTCGATATCGTCCAGGTTGCTAGCTGCTCCCGACTTGACGCCAGCGGCTGCACTGGTTATCTCTACTTCATCAAGTGTATCTACTTCATCAAGCGTGCCTGCCTCAAGCGCATCCGCATCAGGATCGTCTAGCGTCAGATCGAGATTGTCATCCCACTCGTCCTCATCCTCCTCAGCTTCTACGTCTGCAAAAGCACCCCCCAAAACCGCTGCACCGCCCAACGCTGCTGCGCCACCTAATAGGCCAGCCGTTCTTAAATCTAAGTTTCTATCGTCTAAATCGGGTTCTTCCAAGTCAGTAGATTCAAACTCCGGCAGGTCAGGATCGTTAAGGCCAGCTCGCAGATCGGTTGGAGACTGAGCGGCTGTCGGTGTTTCGGGAATCGGGGGGGCCACGGGTAGCGCCGCAGCAGGCATGACCGTTCGCGACTCGTCGGTAACGCGGTCGGTTTTAATCACTGTTTGAGCGCGGTTGGAGACTTCGCGATCGCTATCTGGATCGGTCGCTGGCGGCGGCACCGTCGCGGTAGGCGCGGTTTGTCGCTTGGCTTCTGGCGTTTCGCTCTGGCTGTCTCTGCCGAGTAGCCACCACAGGCCAGCGCCTAAAAGTCCGAGCAGTGGAATGAGCCACAGCCACCAGGGCAGGCCATCGGCGTCGGCGTCGGCATCGGTCGTGGTGGTAACGACTGCGACAGCGTTTTCTCCATAGGGCTGACCGTTGAGGCCCCAAAGCCCTCGGCGGTTTTCGTTAGCGACCGATACCGACAGCTTGTCGTTCTCTTCGAAGGCCAGATCGGTAATCGCGTTGCTATTACCCGGATCGAACAGGTCTCCTTGCGGGGTGCCATCTACGTTCCAGTAGCGAACCTTACCGGTGTCGGTGCCGGTTGCCAGCGTCTGGCCATCTGGACTAAATGCGATCGCTGTGACGGCTCCGCCGGCGGCGGCTAAAGGCCCGGCGACTAGGTTGCCACTGGCATCTTCAATCACAGCGACATTGCTTTCGTTAGTGCGAGCGGTGAGACTGCCATCGGCGGTTGTTGCTTCGGGCGCGGTGCCTGCTAGCTGAGCGACCGCTGCGCCCTCAGTCTCCTGGACTTGTGCAATCACGGCTCGGTTAGCTTCAGCCGCAGATGCCGTCCGCTGAACTGGTACGGCAAGGGCCGTTAGCAAGCAAAGCTTGACAAGGGTAGAACGGTTAGCACGCATCATAGAGCCTGGAGGAGTTAAGACTTTGAAATTACTTTAATATCTCAGTGATTCTCCTGAGAGTCAATCTAGCCGCCTATATATTCGTTGCTACCTACAAGCTGGCGTTACCAAAGTGGCTTTGAGTCAGCAGATTTATGTTTTTTCCCAGAACGGTGCGGGCTGCCGGGTGCGGTTTGGTGTGCGCCAAAATATTTTTCGCTACGGTAGCGCAGCCAGATGCGTAGCTGCTGCGGAATATTGTCTTTTTGCTCTTTAGTGAGCTGATTATAGAGTTCGAGGGCGCGATCGCGTTCTCCCCGACAGGCCGCATTACGATGCGCATCCCAAAGTCCCTTAGCGGCTCGAATCCGCCGACAGGTCTCTTTAACTAGCGCATCGCCTGTCAATGCTTGCTCGGGCTTTTTTTTAGATTTAGCCATAGGATTTAGCCGTAGAATTTGGCCACAGTTGAGAGAAAGTTGGGAGGGGCTTTATAAGAAAGACGACTTTTCTAGTTCATGATGGAGCATACAATCTCTATTCCATTATCTCAATCTATGCATAATCACGATCATAGCCATTGTCACGCTCACGTTGCGGTGCCTTCTACGCCAGGGCAGCTGCGGTCATTGAGAATCGCGCTGGTGTTGGTGAGCTGCTTTTCGGCGGCTGAGCTGTGGGTGAGCCTGTATAGCAATAGCCTGTCGCTGCTAGCCGATGCAGGGCATATGGTAATGGATGTATTTGCGATCGCCCTTTCTCTGTGGGCCGCAACCTCAGCCTCGCAGCTTGAAGCCGCCAGGGCTGAGCGGTTAAATGCGATCGCTGCTTTGGTCAACGGCACATTGCTGTTGCTCGTAAGCATTTGGCTAGGCTGGGAAGCCGTGAACGCGCTAACCTCGCCGCCGCTCGAAATTCTGAGCCGCCCTGTGGCCATTACCGCTGCTATCGGACTGGGCGTAAATGGCCTGAATGCCTACTTTCTTCATGCTCATGCCGAAGATAATTTGAACTTGCGCGGTGCTTTTTTGCACATGTTGGCAGATGCAGGTAGCTGCTTGGGCGTATTGGTCGGGGCGATATTAATCGCTCGGTTTGGCTGGTTTTGGGCAGATGGGATAGTAAGTGGTGCGATCGCGCTTTTAATCTCCACCAGCGCTTTTCCCCTCATTCGCCAGAGCTGGGCAACGCTTAACCCAGCGGCTGCTAATCTGGCGAAGTCGGAATAATCCACCGGTTAAGCTCGCGCGTCAGACTAAGATACTTAAGCTCGTTTATCTCCGTTTGTCCTTACCAAAAGCCATCCATGAAAGTTGCCTCCTGGAACGTCAACTCCGTTCGCACTCGTCTAGAACAAGTCACCCACTGGATAGAACAAAATCCTGTAGACGTATTGTGCTTGCAAGAGACAAAAGTTGTTGACGAAGACTTTCCGGTAGATGCCTTTACTAAAATTGGCTATCACGCCTATATATATGGACAAAAGTCTTACAACGGCGTGGCGCTAATTAGCAAAGAGCCGCTAGAAGACGTACAGATGGGGTTTAGTGAAGTAATCAACTCAGAAACGGTTGGCAATTTAGACGATCAAAAAAGAGTGATTAGCGGCGTTTTCAACGATGTGCGAGTTGTGAACCTATACGTGCCTAATGGATCTTCTATTGGCAGCGATAAATACGAGTATAAATTGAGCTGGCTGGCGTTGTTGAAGCAGTATTTAACCGCACAGCTCGCGGCGCATCCTCAGCTCAACGTTTGCGGCGACTTCAATATTGCATTAGAAAGCCGAGACATTCACGGCGATAAAAACAGAGATAAGCACATTATGGCCTCGCCGGTAGAAAGAGAGACATTGCGCGACGTTCTCTCTATTGGCCTATCCGATGCCTTTCGCAAATTCACCGAAGAAGGCGGACACTATAGCTGGTGGGACTATCGCACCCATTCCTTTGCTAAAAACACCGGCTGGCGCATCGACCACCATTACCTATCGCCCCAGCTATATAAGCAGGCCAAAAGCTGCACCATCGACATAACGCCGCGCGGCCTAGAGCGCCCTAGCGACCATACGCCCGTAATCGTAGAATACTAATGGATTCGTATACGACGAGATAGGCAAACGCGACTTAGCCTTTACAATCCTGAATCGCGTACTTTGTACTCAATTTCTTCTACCGGTAGATAGTCGCTGTCCCAATCTTCGTAGCGGAGCTGCAGGCGCTTTTCTCCGGCGTGTTGGCCAAAGGTGCCGCTGAAGCGCTCGGCTTCGAGACCAAAGCTTTGAATTCTGATTTTACCGTTGAAGACGGTGGCGCGAGCGAGGTAGATGACCAAATCGTCTCTGGAGGGGCGGTTGACGGTGGTGCAGGCGGTGAGATGGGCGAGGCCGCGTTCGTCCATTTCTTGGGCAAGGGCGATCGCAGTATTTCGAATGCCTCTAATCGCTACGATAATAGCGGCGATCGCCATTGTAATATCTATACCGTCTTCCGCTAGAACCTGATTGTTGGCCAGATACTGAAAGTTTTGCTCGCCCAAATCATCTCGAATCCGACGGTGAATTTGGTTTTGAGTTTGGTAGTCGGTAAGTGCGCCAACGATCGCACCGCAGGCAGCGCGGGGTTCTCTCCAAGGGGCCTCTCGAGTTTTGCCATAGGTGACGAGTTTGCCGCCCTCGCGCAGTCTGCCAACGTGCGTTTTTAGATCGATAGCGACTAAAGAAATCGACTGAGGATTGCCCTCATAGAGCTTACGCTTGAGCGGTTCGTCGATTTCGTGGGCGACAGTGACATGGGCTAGGGTGGCGCCGTTGTCGGTGCCGCCGCCTGCGGGAAAGAATGCCTCTAGCTTGAGTTCGCCAATTTCGGAGAGGGTGGCAAAGCGGGAGGCTACTACGTCCCGATAGCGTTTGGTGGCTTCGCCCTGGTGGATGCGATCGCCACAGTTTGTATAAGCTAGCGTGGTCACCACGCTCGGCAGGCTCATATCCGCGCCGCAAGCTCGCATATTGGTAGGGCTACTCGCCGCAAACTGAAGCTCGTCTCGCAGAATTTGTAAGCCTTTAATGAGGGCATAGCGATCGCTCACAATCTCATTGAGATAATTGTGATAGGCATTACGCTCCATCCCGAAGCTAGCGGGCAGCTGCCAGAAATTATCTACTCGCTTTTGAGTGGCCGCAGCATCGAAAGGTAAAGACATTAGCGATGACGTTTAGGGAATGTAAGGGCTTCTACCATCTAATCTCATGTCCTGTAGATAATTCTACTTGGCTACTTGCGCACCGTGGCCACGTGGATCGTCAGCGCCTTTGCCAGTAATCGGATTATCTATATTGTCTAGCTCGGAGAGCGTGCCTTTGATTTGCGCATTGGGCAAAGGCTGATTTTTGATCAGCGCGTCCAGATTTTCTGCCAAAATGACCCGAGGAATTTCTCCGATGGCCGCGCCTTTTTCGAGGCTGGTGCTCGATAAGAATTCGAAGTGAGGAATGCCATCTACCCGGTAGTTCAGCATCTCGGGAAGCCACTTGGTGTTGTCTACATTAAGCATGACGAAGTTGACGCGCTTGCCGTAGTCGGCCTTGAGCTGCTGCATATCTGGTGCCATGGCCTGACAGCTCGTACACCAGTTGGCGTAAAACTCGATGAGGGTCGGTTTGCCGTTGGCCATCGCCGCGTTCAGCGGTATGGAGTCTTCGGCCATATCAGAAAGAGAAGCGGCAGGCGACTGGGTTTGTAAGCCAACGATGATAGCGATGCTCAGGAGAGAGGCGATCGCGACAACGACCAAATTTCGAACGCGCTTGGCCGTTTGCGTTGCTCGCTGATCGTTAGAAAGACTATCTGTTTGAGGCGATTCAACCGGCATGTGTTCGTCTAGGGTGTTGTTTATTGGGCTATTCGCAAGTGAGACGTTCATTTTATCTCTTTACTGCCTTCCGTTCGCTAAGATCTAGCTAGATCTGGCTTTTGTAGGGCCAGCCTTTAAGCCGACTGCGAGGCATTTGTGAAAAAACGACTGACGCTGACTTTTCCAAAGCGCACTATTCATATGCCCATCACCTACCGATTGGCAAAAGACTTTAACGTGGCTGCGAATATTTTTCGCGCTCAAGTTGCCCCCGATCAGGTGGGTAAGCTGCTGGTGGAACTCTCCGGTGACATCGATCAGCTAGACGAAGCGATCGAATGGTTGCAAGCTAACCACATTGGCGTCTCGCAGGTGAACCGGGAGATTATTATAGACAAAGATATGTGCGTGCACTGCGGGCTATGTACGGGCGTGTGCCCAACGGAGTCTTTGCAGCTAGAGGCGCAAACGCATAAGCTAGTTTTTGTGCGATCGCGCTGCATCATGTGCGAGCAGTGCATCCCAAGCTGTCCGGTTCAGGCCATCTCTACTAATTTGTGAGCATAAGCAGGTGAGAACACCGTGATTAATCGACGGCCTAAGTGCAAACTTCCAGCCACTATTCACACCCGTGAGGGATTTCCTGCCCTTTCGGTCGTCATGCTTTTATTCGCCAATATGGCCTTCGGCTTCTTCTTGCGCGAGCATTCCTTCCACGAAACCGCCTGGATTCTTGCCGTTATCTATATCCTTCTAGAATGCAGCGCCCTGAGCATCGCTTGGAAACCCGCCAGAGATCTGGTGCTCATGGGTTTTCAGTCGGACGTGGGCTATACCTGTATGGCGTTGGCGATCGCCTCTTTTGCCGTCGTCGTCGTTGCCTGGATACAGATTTCTACCTACTTCTTGATGATGCTTTGCGCCGCTATTCTTTTAAGAGTGAAACTCTACACCCGGCGCGGCGGCCCTATTTCCTCTTTCTTAGTCATGGCATCTGCATCTTTAGCAGGACTAGCCATTAGCTGGGTTTTTCCTATCGTCAGCAGCTTTCAGCTACCTTCTTTGCTCCAGAGCAACTAGGCTTTAGAGCAACTAGGCCCCAGAATAACTAAGCTTCAGAGCCGTTCGTAACGGCTGACCCGTTTTAAATATTTCCTGATTGATAAAACTATCTTCCAATTGCTATTTGTGGCACTCGATAAAGCGGCACAACTTTACTGCGAATTAGAAGCCTAGAGCGCGACTGTAGGCGTAGCACAAGCGTTCAACTGTTGTCCTACCCCATGTCAGGCCGTGTCATGGGGTATTTTTTTGCCTAAATTACTTGTTTAAAAATACCTGCCTTTTAAGCAGCGGCTACTTTCTTAGCTATCCAGTCGATCAGTATCGGATCGACGACTTCAGGCGCTTCATCCTGCGGACAGTGGCCCAGTCCTTCTAGTTCTATAAAGGCCTCTACGGCTGCATATTCGCCGTAGGCGCGAGCAAGCTCAATTGGCTCCCAGGGATCTTCTTTGCCCCACAGCACCAGCGTTGGACAGGTGAGCTGCGGAAATAAATCTTCTGGAATAGGGCCTTGCGAATAGCTGATAAAAGCCAAAAAAACATCGACTGCGCCCTCGTCAAAAGCAGGCTCTAGCAGCAAAGCAACCAGCTCATCGGTCACTTCTTCTTTACGACCGTACGCCTGACGCAAAATACGCTTTACAGCTTTGGGCTTAGCTAGCTGAGTGAAGAATAGCTGAATCAGCGGCTTATAGCTCAGCGCTTTTTGAATGAAAGGGGTGGGCGCGCTGCGATACCAGGGTAGAGCCTGGCGTTTGCGATCGTGCAGGAGCCTAAGCGAGCAGTCGAGTAGCGCTAGGCCGCGCACCTGCTGCGGATCTAAGATGGCCGCTTGCATTGCGACCACGCAGCCAATAGAGTTGCCGATGAGAAACGCCGGCTGACCGACCACTTGCTGACAGAAATCGAGCACCTGCTGGCCCCAGGTTTCGAAGGTGTAGTCAATGGGGTCGCCGGGGGTAGGCTTGTCAGACTTGCCGTAGCCGATAAGGTCGATGGCGTATACGTGGCAAGTTTGGGCAAGGTCGGGGATATTTTTGCGCCAGTGAACGCTAGATGCGCCGAAGCCGTGAATAAGGACGACGGCGGGGGCGTTGGCGGCTTGAGAATGGGCCTGCTGATAGCCGATGGTGAAGCCTTTCCACGGCCAGGTTTTGAGCTGGACGTGGGATGCAGGAAGGGGCGTAGCGGAAAGGGGGGTAGAGGGAAGGGAGGGCATGGGAAGGCGCTATTGCAAGGACGCTACTGCGGTGTCGGGGCCGAGGATGGAGACGTATTGTTCTACGAAGTGGCGCTGGGCGGCGGCTTGAATGTCTGAGCAGGTGACAGCAGCGATCGCACTTTGAAACTCCCGATCGAACTCAATGCCCAGTCCTAGCGTCTCGTACCATCCTAGAGCCTGGGCAATCTGACCGTTGGTTTGCTTACCTAAGGCGTACTGGCCTAGCATTTTATTTTTAGAGACCTGGAGTTCTGTGGGGGTAAGCGGCGTGGTTTTAAGGCGATCAAGCTCTTGCTGTAGACCGTTTAGGGCGATCTGTATATTTTCGGGGGCCGTGCCGATATAGGTGACAAACTGAGAGGCATCTAGCCGAGTGGGATAAAAGGCAGATACATCGTAGGCTAAGCCCTGCTTTTCGCGCAGCTCTACAAAAAGCCGGCTCGACAAACCATTGCCAAGGTAAGTGCTCATCAGCTTTAGCGCCGAATAGTCCGGGTGACTGACTGCGCCAGCGACATGGCCGACTATCACAAAAGCTTGATTTGTACTCTGTGCGGTGACGGTTTGCCGAGCGGCTACTGTAAGCTGAGGAAAGTTCGTTTTGGGCAGCGGCGTGGCGGGCCTTTGCCAATCGCCAAACAAGCCTTCAACCAGTTGGGCGGCTCGCTCTATAGAGATTCTCCCGGCGATTGAAATAATAATGTTGTCGGGCCGAAAGTACTGCGAATGGGCGTTCACCAAGTCTTGTCGCGTAAACTGAGCGACGCACTGTTCTGATTGAGCATTTGACAGGCCATAGGGATGCCCAGCGTACAAAATCTCTCTGAACTGGCTGTAAGCAACGCTAAACGGCTGCTCTTTCATCGAGCGAATACCCTGTAGAATCAAGCGCTTTTCGAGTTCTACTTCGCTCTCTAGAAAGCTAGGTTCGCGAATCACTTCAGCGGCGAGTGCCAGCACCGATTCAAAATCTGCCGAGACGGTTTTAAGACTGATTTGGCTATAGTCTGCGGCGACATCTGAGCCAAAACTAGCCCCTACCGACTCGACGGCTTCAGCAATTTGCAGCGACGTTTTACGCTGAGTTCCTTTGAGGATGACATCTGCTAAAAGCGTAAAAAGGCTTGCTGTGTCGGCTGTTTCTTGCGCCTGTCCGGCTTTGATAAAGATCTGCGCGGAGACGATATCGGCCACCGGATTAGGCGTGACGATCAGGGTCAGTCCGTTGGCTAGCTGAGTGCGAGTAGTGGCAATCGATTGAGTCGGTGGGGAGGTAAGAGTAGGGGAAGTCACAGATAGTGATGAATGGTAAGTGATGTAGCGCGTTGAGGTTGCTAGGAGTGAGGATTGGGTTTTAGTTTACTGCGTTTGTTGGCATAAGGCGTGGATGGCGGTAGGGGCGTTCGATGTCGCTTTAGCGCCTTAGTTTTAGCCTTCCGCTTGGAGCGGCTTAAGGATGACGGCGGTGTAGTGCGCCGGATCTAAATATTTTTGGGCGGTTTGCTGGATGGCTTTGGCGGTGGCGGATTCGAGGTTTTGAGGATAGGCGCTGACCAAGCTAGGACTGGCCAAGGTGGCGTAGTAGCCGTAGAGTCCGGCAATTTGACTGGGGGTTTCGGTTGAAAAGGCGTAGTCGTTGAGCAGCAGGCGCTTGGCGCGGGTGAGCTCGGTAGGATGGATGAGTTCGGTGGAGAGGGCGGTGATGCGATCGCGCACAATCTCTTCAACCGCCTCCAGATTAGACTCGTCTAGCCACAGGCTCAAGCTCAGCTCGCCGCAGTCTCGCTGCAGTGAAAAATCAACATCGACCTCCTGCACGAGCTGCTTTTCTTCGCGCAGTTCTCGCACTAGCCTGGAGCTGCGTCCACCGCCTAGCACCGTTGAGATCAAGTCCATATGGGCCGCGGCAGCTAGCTGATCAATCCCTGGCCCTACCCAAGCTAGCGTTAGTCGGCACTGCTCTAAGTATTCTAGGCGCAGCGTTTTTCGCTTATGGGCCAGCTTTGGCAGCGGTTTGCGCTGAGCGGGGTGATCGGGCGAAGGGCAAGCGGCAGGGCGCGGAAACTGAGAGAACGCGTCTTGGATGAGGGCGATCGCCTTTTCGCCTGAGAGGTTACCCGCGATCGCCACGGTCATGTTCTCGGGCTGATAGTGCGCCTGATGAAACTGCCGCATCTTTTCGGGCGAGAACGTTTTGAGCGACTCTGGCGTACCCAAAACAGGCCGCCCGTAGGCGTGAGGCGCGTACAGCAGCTCGCACAAAACCTGGTAGCCAACCCCATCTGGATCGTCATTGGCCTGTCGTATTTCTTCGAGTACGACATTGCGCTCGGCGTCGAACTCAGTTTCTGGAATGGCTGCGCCTAGCACCAGCTCTGCCAGGTAGGGCAGCGTCTCGGCCACGGCCTCAGCCGCAATGGTGACGTAGTAATGCGCGTAGTCGTGGCTAGTAGCCGCATTACTCACCCCGCCCTGACTTTCGATCGCCAGATCGAACTCGCCCGGCTGCAGGCGCTGCGTACCTTTGAACACCATATGTTCTAAAAAGTGCGCCATCCCCGACCATTCAGTCGGCTCTTTGCCTGCACCTGCGTCAACCCACACGTCTATCGTGACGGCCGGAGAGCGCATCTGCTGATGAATCACCGTTAGGCCGTTGGGTAAGCGAGTGATGCTAGCACCGTTCGTCGGGTTGCCTAACGGGTTGCCTAACGGATTATCTAGCGGGCTGTCGGATGGCTGAACAGAGTGCTGTAGGGGTTTGAGTTGGCTCAAGAACAAGATCCATTAAGAAATGGAGTGAAAAATTGGCTTTAGTCTATGCTAGCGAGATTTGTGGCGATTTCCTCATATTTAATCTCTTGTATTCTGACGCTGGTAGGCATCCGTGAGAATTGTCTGTCGAGCTTCTAAGGGCTGTCTATCCTTTAGCCTACGGCTGTGCTAGTTTAAGTTTACGCTAGGCAAGATCTGAGTCGCTAGTGAGTTGCTTGGCAATCGCTCTGCAAAAATAGCATGCATAAATTTTGTCTTCGAATTTAAAACTCCCTCTAAAAATTCTTAAAAGAGAACCTAAAAAGCGAAATAGTTCTGAACTATAGGCAAGGGAATAGAGGCCTTTGACGAAGATGATAAGAGAAACTAGCGCAAGCAGCATTTTTGTCGGCGGCGGCGAAATGGGTGCGCTGATGCGATCGCACCATTGGGCCGCAACGCCGCTTGGCCCTGTAGAAATCTGGCCGCAGCCGCTGCGTACGATGGCGAGCGCAATGTTCGATGCACAGCATCCTATGGCGATTTTTTGGGGGCCGGCGCTAACGACACTCTGTAATGACGGCTACCGCCGCAGCCTTGAGGTAGAAGATCCTTTAGCGCTGCTCGCAAAACCAGGCCCAGAGGTATGGGCTATGGCTTGGGGCACTGAGATGCGAGATACTTTGCAGGCTACAGCCACACAGGCAATGGCTACTGGCAACTCGTCTGGTTTAGAGAGTTTGCAGATGCTGATTTGGCAGAGCGATCGCCAAGAACTCGCCGAGCATCCCTTCTCCTACAGTCCTATTCGCACCGAGTCTGGGGAAATTGCCGGATTACTTTGTGTCGGTAGCTACCCAATTAGGCACAATTTAACCGAGCGGCAGCGGACAGCAGAAGCCGTTGCCAGCAGCGAACGGCGGTTTCGGCGCGTGGTGGAGTCCAACATGTTTGGGGCGATCTGCTACCGGATAACGGGCGAGCTAACCTACGCTAATGGATATATTTTGGACATGCTGGGCTATAGCGCTCAAGAGGTCGAGTCTGGCCAGGTGAGATGGGACGAGCTGACCCCGCCTGAGTTTGCGCCTTTGGATCAGCGCGCTATAGATCAAGTAAGAGCCGAGGGCAGGTGCTCGCCCTACGAAAAGGTGTTCTTGCATAAAGACGGGCGGGCGGTGCCGGTGCTCATCGTCGGGACCTTACTACAAACGCCGTTTGACCAGAATCTGGAAGGGAGCGCATTCGTGCTAAACCTCGCTGAGCTAAAGCGGGTAACAGAAGAGCGCGATCGCTTTTTCGAGCTATCGCCCGATCTATTTGCAATCGGCAGTATCGTCAACGGCGAAGTCCATCCCAACTTCACCTTTGGTAATCAGGCCTGGGAGCGAATTATGGGATATTCTCCTCAAGAGATAGTCTCGCAGCCTTTTATATCTTTTGTTCATCCTGATGATGAGGCGAGTACTCTTCAAGTGGCGCAGCAAGTAGCGGCGGGTGAGACTCAGTTCAATTTTGAAAACCGCTACCGCCATCGAGATGGCACCTATCGCTGGCTGGCCTGGAACGTGACTACGGTGTCCGCGCAGAGTCGGTATTATGCCCTTGCCCGCGATATCACAGACGAGAAAAAGGCTGTCGCCGAAAGAGAAACCTTGCTGGCCACCGAGCAAACCGCTCGCGCCGCCGCCGAACGCGCGAACCGCATCAAAGACGAATTTTTGGCCGTGGTTTCCCACGAGCTGCGATCGCCGCTCAACCCAATTGTCGGCTGGTCGCAGCTCCTCAAGCGCGGCCTGAGCCCCGAAAAAACTAAGCTGGCGCTCGACACCATCGAACGTAACGCCAAGCTCCAGGTACAGCTCATCAGCGACTTGCTCGACATCTCCAAGCTGCTGCAAGGCAAGTTCAGTATCCATGAAGTGCCAGTAGACCTGGCTGCTGTGGTGTCCAATGCGCTAGAAACGGTTCGACAAGACGCCGCCGCCAAATCTATCCTAATAGAAACCGATCTGGCACCTTGCTCGGTAATCGGCGATGCCGTTCGCCTGCAGCAAGTCGTGTGGAATTTGCTCACGAACGCAGTTAAGTTTACGCCCGCAGGCGGAAGCGTGACGGTGCGGCTCTCTGCCGAAGCTAATCAATTAGTCGAGGACCCCGAGGCTGTCATTAGAGTCATCGATACGGGCAGAGGCATCAGTGGTGAATTTTTGCCTTACGTATTCGAGCATTTTCAACAGGAAAACTACGCCACTACCCGACAGTTTGGCGGCTTGGGGCTAGGTCTCGCAATTGTTCGACAAATTGTAGAGATGCATAATGGCACCGTTGCCACTGACAGCCTTGGTGAGAATCAAGGCGCAACCTTTACCGTGCGATTGCCGCTAGTCCCTATGCTTAACGACAAAGACCCACTCCCGGCTACCTTAGCTACCAATGAAGGCGATCTTAGCGGCGCCCGTATTCTATTAGTCGAAGACGACCCTGACTCGCAAGAGATCACCGTTTTTGCACTCGAGCTAGCTAGCGCCATCGTGACCGCCGTTGCTTCTGGTGCAGCCGCGCTCGAAGCTATGAATGCCGATATTCCAGACATTTTAATTAGCGATGTAGGAATGCCCGATATGGACGGCTACATGCTGATATCGCAGGTTCGCCAGCGGACTCAGGCGGCAGGTCAGAATGTTTGTGCGATCGCCCTCACGGCCTATGCTGGTGAAGGCGACGAGCAGCGCGCCCTCGACGCAGGTTTTCAGCGCTACCTCACCAAGCCTATCGATCCAGGTCGGCTTATTCGCATTATTAGAAGCCTATTAAACGCAAAAAATCCCTGCCCAAAGGACAAGGATTCGTAGTTCGACCGCAGCGCCGTCTTACCTCAGTTTTTGACCTGGGGTGACCAGGTGGACATCTCGGCCATCGGCTTATAGTTTCCGAGTACAAGCTCGGTATACTGCCGCCGCAGCATCTCGACATCCGTTGAAGTAAAAAACATAGATCAGAAAACGTTGTTGGCAGTCACCAACGCCGTAGCCAGAACTGAATTTATAATAGCGAACCTTTGCCCTCTACAGACAAGGGGTAATCCATACAGAAGGATGACGGATATTCGCCCCATCCATCACATATTCTGAATGCTCAGATACATTCTGTGGAGGCTAATACCATAGACGTTCGACAGCAGCGATTAGATTGTCCAAGTCAGCGCCATCGGTTGAAGTGTCTGTGAGAATCGTCACATGGCCCAGCTTTCGGCCTATGCGCGACTGTTTTTTTCCGTACCAGTACACATAGGAGTTTGGAACTTGCGCTAAGGCCGCACGTTTATCGGCATAATCGCTTTTGGCCTCTTCTGTGCCCAGTAAGTTAATCATGACTGCGCCTTTGCCGGTGAGTTCAACGCTGCCTAGCGGCCTATTTGAAACCGCTCTTAGCTGCTGCTCAAACTGTGAGGTAACGCAGGCATCTAGCGTGTAGTGGCCGGAGTTGTGCGTACGCGGCGCAATCTCGTTGATTAAGACTTTCCCGCCCTGAGTGAGGAATAGCTCAATGCCGAAGATGCCGACGACGCCCAGGCTATTGACGAGCTTGCGGGCGATCGCATTCACCTCATCCACCACCGTTTGCGCCACTCGCGCCGGGGCAATGACCCGCCGACACACCTGCTCAATCTGCTGCGTTTCAACGACGGGATAAACCGCGACTTCTCCCGTGTGATCGCGAGCCACCATCACCGCTAATTCTTTCTCAAACGGCACAAACGCCTCTAGCAATACCGGCTGATAGCCTAACGCTTTCCAAGTAGTTTCCACGGCTTCGAGCGTCTTCAAAATAAATGTGCCCTGACCGTCATAACCGTGACGACGCGTTTTCAGCGCCAATGGCAGACCAACCGCTTTGACTTTTTCCGGGAGGGTAGAAAGATCTGCTTTACCGGTGAGGGTTTCGAAAGTGGGTGAGGGTAGGCCAATTTGAGTGCAATACTGGCGCTGATCGTATTTGTCTAATAGGGGCGCTAAGCAGTCTAGCTGGGGATAGAAGGTCGTGCCTGTTTGGGTGAGCGATCGCAGCGCAGGCAAATCTATAAACTCATTTTCAAAAGTGATGACCTCACAAGCAGCGGCCATTTCTTTCGTGATATTCGCATCTGCGATCGCGCCAAGGAAGATTTTTTGGGCAATAGAGCACGCTGGATCGTCTGGCTTGGGCGTTTGCACAGCTAGCTCGATTCCCAGCAATTTAGCGCCTGCTGCCATCATCCAGGCTAGCTGCCCGCCGCCAATAACGCCTACCCTCTGTGCTTGCTCTATAGCCATGTCTGCTTCTTGTGCTGCTGCCATCTTCTGAGATTTGTTTGCTACATTTAGATCGAGTAATTGGAAGAGCGACCGCCATGAAAGTAGTTAATCTTAGTCGAGATGGGGACAGCCTCAAAGCCTTGCTAGATAGCTTAGCCGATGATGCTGATTACGCTATAGTCACGCGAGCTGATGCCAAAGATACCGTTGTCATGTCGCTAGACTATTTCAATAGCTGGAAAGAAACCATTTACTTGTTGAAGTCGCCAGCAAATGCCGCTCGCCTTAGAGAGTCGATAGCTGAATATAGAAATGGTCAAACGACAGAGAAAGACTTAATTGATGAGTGATAGAAAGCTAGCCTGGACTCATAAAGCCTGGGATAGCTATGTTTACTGGCAAAGTCAGGACAAAAAGACACTTAAGAGAATCAACAAGCTTATTAAAGCCACGCAGAGCCTACCTTTTGAAGGCATTGGCAAGCCTGAACCTTTGAAGGGTGAACTGTCAGGATTATGGTCGCGCCGAATAGACGATGCCAACCGTCTTGTTTATGCAGTGAGCGACAACTACATCGAGATCATTGCGTGCCGCTACCACTATTAAGTTGATTGCGATGCAGAAAGAACAATGCCCTGGTTTCCCGGTGGCCTACTGATGGATTGGCAAGTTTTTTTAGGGTGGAAGGTCGATGTACTGATGGAGAGAGGGGTGAGTCCTCTGATTCGTGAGCAGATTTTGGCTAAAGCGCGATCGCTATGATGCTTGTAAAACCTCGCGTTTTGATTGGACTTCTCGCTTTATGGGTGAGCTTGGTGTCGTGCGATGATTCTTCAAAGAGGCTTCGCCAACGCACTGAACACCACCTAAACTTTATTCCTCAGGGCATGGCGGTTGATAAAGTGCTTTATTCGGAAGAAGAAGTTTTTGGCTGGGGGCCGGGTGGCAATGAAACTGGGATCATTGTTTACGAATTGCCTAGCAGCGTTGCAGAAAATATTGAAAAAAAAGGGCTTGCTTATTTTTCTGCGATGCCCATTTCCAACAATCGCCAAGACTGGCAAGGCGTTTATAGACAATGGGACGCTACGCCTATGACTGAAGCTGATGAAGTATGGTTTGATCTGCCAGCCAGCGACGAAACAACTTCAGCCCCTAAGCTAGACAACTACCTCAATAGATATGGATTTGATATTTCTGTCGAACCAGAGATTGAGGATACGGTCGATGAGATTATTTCTTTGCCAGGAAGCTTCTATGCCTATAGCCGAGGCGGTGGGATCATCATCGTCGCGCCTGAAGCTCGCAGAGTTTTCTATGTTTACGCTGGCTAGTTTTGCCTCTGTCGTTGCTACGCCGCCATCATTCGGGTCATTTTGCGCCTGCAAACAAACAGAACGCCTACCGCTCAACCGCTAAGATAGAAACGTCCACTGGAGGGTTAAATTATGAAAGCTGAGACGAGTCGGCCCGCGATCGCAAATCCCCCCTCAGAGCAGCGAGTCCGCCTCGAAGGCGTCAGCTAGCGGCAATACGAGTCATTGCTTGCTACATTTGGTGAAGACTTTCCATCGCTACGCCTGAGCTACCCATACGGCACCTTAGAAATTAGAACAAACTCCCCGATTCACGAAGAGCTTAAAAAGAAAATAGGAATGCTAATCGAATCCTATTTTCAAGAAACGCACACTCGGTTCTCTGCGATTGGCTCAGCCAACTTTCGTGAGGCTACCAAGGCAGCGAGGTCTAGAACCAGACGAATGTTACTGTATCGGTAAGAGAAAAGAACTCCCAGATTTGGCAATTGAAGTTGTTCTCAGCAGCAGTCTTGTCGATAATCTAGCCATTTACGAGGGTTTGGGCGTATCAGAACTATGGGTATGGGAAGCGCAAAAGTTCACCTTGTATCACCTTCGCCCCGATGACTACGAACAAATCACTGCCAGTGAGCTACTTCCGGACTGTGATGTCAATTTGCTGGCTCAGCGCATTCAACCCCAAGATCAATTCGACGCGGTGATGGACTATCGAGACAAGCTGAGAGCGCAATCACAGAGAATCACACGCTAAAGAGCTTCAAAGCTAGCGCCATTCTGCTTCAGCAACTGGTATTTTTGCGCATCAAACTGATAAAGCTGTGCTGCTCTATGTGCTACGCCAGTTTCTTTCTCTCCGGTGTCGATGAGTAAATCCATTTTCAACAACTTTTTGCGAAAGTTTCGCTTGTCAATCTCTCTTTCTAAAATCTGTTCGTACAGTCTTTGCAATTGAGAAATGGTGAAAGTCTCTGCGAGCAGCTCAAATCCAATGGGTTCGTAGCGAATTTTGCTTCGCAGTCGCTCTATCGCACAGTTTAAGATCTCTGCGTGGTCGAACCCCAGTTCTGGTAAGTCCAGTAGCTCGAACCACTGGGCATCGCTGGCGTCGGTGGCGGCTTGCAATGGGTGACGCTGCAAGCTGACAAGGGCGTAGTAGGCCACAGAGACAACGCGATCGCGCGGATCTCTTTCCACTGCACCAAACGTATAAAGCTGCTCCAAAAATACATCTGCTACGCCCGTCTCTTCTTTTAGCTCGCGCATAGCCGCCGCTTCTACAGATTCTTCTATTTGTACAAAACCACCCGGCAAAGACCAGTCGCCTTTGAACGGGGGCAGCTTGCGCCGAATCAGCAGCACCTTGAGCGAAGATGCGCTGGCTTCGTAGCCAAAGACAACGCAGTCTACGGTGAGGGCTGGGCGGGCGTATTCGTAGGTGTAAGCCATGCTCGGAGGAAAAATTGGCGCTTTGCGGTTGAATTCGCTATAACAGTAGAAGCTTAGTGTTTATTGTACACTAAGTTGATATTTAAGGACTGGCAGAGAAGCTATATGTTAGGCGCGATCGCAGGCGACATCATCGGATCGGTATACGAATTCAATTCGGTGAAGCACAAGGATTTCCCCTTATTCACGGCTGAAAGTGCCTTCACAGACGACACGATTCTCTCTGTTGCAGTAGCTGAAGTGATTCTAAAGGGCGGCAGCTACGGTGAGGCGATTAAGCGCTACGCACAGGCTTATCCCAACCCGGTGGGTAGCTATGGCGCAAGGTTTCAGCAGTGGGCGGCGTCTAGCACCATGGAGCCTTATAACAGTTGGGGCAACGGGTCTGCTATGCGAGTGAGTGCCGTTGGGTTTGCTTACGATGATATGTCTACAGTGCTGGAAGTGGCTAAGCAAACCGCCGAGGTCACGCACAACCATCCCGAAGGCATCAAGGGTGCGCAGGCGACGGCGGCGGCAATTTTGTTGGCAAAAAACGGAGACAGTAAAAGCGCGATTAAGACTTTTATAGCGTCTACTTTTGGCTATGATTTGGGGCGATCTCTTAAAGATATCCGGCCTACCTACCGCTTCAACGAATCCTGCCAGGAAACTGTCCCCGAGTCTATTATCGCCTTTTTAGAATCAACAGATTTTGAAGATGCGATTCGCAACACTATTTCGCTAGGTGGCGATACCGACACCATGGGTAGCATCACAGGCGGCATTGCCGAAGCCTTTTACGGCGGTGTGCCAGATGAAATTGTTCAGGAAGTTTTGCCGAGATTGGACGATCCTTTGCGCAAGGTCGCGCTTGAATTTTGCGATCGCTACACTCAGCCCTATCCCATATTCGGCGCGTAATCTTTTATCTCTGTTGGTTGCTCAAATCAGTCGCTCAAACTAGTCGCTCAAACTATGTCTTCTATTCCTAGCTTCTTCAATCTAGAAACCGTCGGAAAAGTCTGGCGAGTGCCCTATCAAACGCGTGCAAGCGAAGCACAGGCTTACGCTAAAGCACACGGCATTGCGCCTTCCTATACCGACAAAGTTCGCATCTGCCTGCTGGCGATCGATGTTCAGAACACGTTTTGCCTGCCAGACTTCGAGCTATTTGTGGGCGGACGCTCTGGTAACGGCGCAGTAGAAGATACTCAGCGCCTG
>Ga0209194_1000798_pt1 | contig 22597 bp, 13 predicted proteins | sample COGITO_mtgs_1004_FD_184787 | JGI IMG/M metagenome (GOLD analysis project Ga0209194, IMG submission 184787) | Pelagic marine microbial communities from North Sea - COGITO_mtgs_100413 (SPAdes) (version 2) | ecosystem: Environmental > Aquatic > Marine > Epipelagic ...
GCAGTGGGAACGCTCTGAAACCTTGCCGAAGTGGGATGTCACGATCTCTCCGATATGACCGGTATCTTATTTATCCGCGCAGCCCTTAGGCTACACGACTTGCGCCATACCTTTGCTACAGAGCGAGTGGGACTGATGGGCATTGAGGAGCTGAGGGCATTGATGGGTCACGAGTCGATTATGACCACATTGCGCTATCAAAAGGTGACCTCAGCGAGGGCAGAAACAGTGGCTCAAAGTGCGCTACAAGAAATAGCTAACAAAACTGACAAACTATAGAGCTGACCTACCTCTTAGCATCAGATCAGCAAAGTACTCTACCTACTCTGCGCCAGCAAACTATGGCTAAGACCACATGTACTATCGAGCCGAAAGCTTTGCCAGCGTGGGAGGGGCGCTGATCTCAGGGGCTGATCAACGAGTTTCCGGGCTTTGTTAGGGTCGAGTGACAGGTCACCCCGTCACCCTCCCATTCAAAACCGTGCTTGCGATGTTAACCGCACACGGCTCCTCAATAGCACGGCTGTTGTCATCAGCACCTTGAGCTAACCCTGTCGCGGGCAGTTTTAACGTCGTGACAATGACGGTGAAGCGGTTGCAGATTGTCGAATCTATCTGTTCCACCCTTCTGTTTAGGAAGGATGTGGTCAACCTCAATCAGCGTATCTCCAGTAAACATCAGTCCACATTCTGGGCATCGACCGTTGTACCATTTAAGGAGTCTGGCGACTCGACTTGGTAGTTCCGGGTGTTTGCCCTTCCGGGTACTCCAGTAGATCACATCACCATCATAGAAACTCCGGTTTCCTTGTACTTTTACATAGCGAGAGATTGAGGTTGCAGCATGGAACGCAAGGTACTTTCCATCCTTCGTAGAGAAGGTTAATCTGTTCCCGATACGGTGCCAGTATTTGTTTAAGGTCTTGAAGTTGTATTGTCCGGTTCTGTATCTTGCCCAGGCTCTTAGTTGAGAAAACAGATTGTAATCACAACGGAAGAACGTTTGTTTGCTACATACCTTGGAGTAATAGTTACACCATCCCCTGATGACGGGGTTGAGCTTACTAATCAGCGCGGCTTGGGGCGCGTGCCTGTAAGCACCAATAGTGTCTCTAAGTTTTTGGGTATGTAAGGCAACTTTTACTTTACTGGGCTTGATGAGTGTTTTGAATCCTAGTTTCTGTCCGTTTTTACATCCAGACTGGTGTTTGCCAACTGGATATTGTCGAATGTTGAATCCGAGAAAGTCGAATCCAACATTGCCCTCATACGGTATCAGCGTATGAGAGATACGGGTTTTGCTAGGTTTCAGTTCAAGAGACATCTCTTGCAACCAGTCTTCCACTGCTGCTTTACACCGCAAGACGACTTCTAGCGACTTGTGGAGAATGACGAAATCATCAGCGTACACACAGACACACAGCTCTCGCTGTAGGTACTGACGCTGACGAATACATCCTCTAGCCACTGTTTCCAACCCATGAAGGGCGACTAGTGCCAGTAAAGGCGACAGGGTTCCGCCTTGCGGAACGCCTTCAGTGGTGGGAAATAGCTGCCCGTCTAGAACGACTCCCGACTTTAGCCAAGCGTTGATTTGCCTGCGTAGAGTCGGAAAAGTCTTCAGTTTATTCAGGAGGTTTTTCTGGTTGATTTTATCGAAGCATTTCGAGATGTCAGCATCCAAGACATACTTAGGCTGAAAATTGATTCCATTAAAGATAGCTTGGATGGCATCTTGAGTACTTCTCCCCGTTCTGAATCCGTAGGTGTTGGTTTCAAAAACCGCTTCCCATTCGGCTTCCAACGCTAGCTTTACTAGCAGTTGTCTTGCCCTTTCAATCATGCACGGGATGCCTAATGGTCGCTCTTCCGTCGTTCCGGGCTTTGGTATCATCACCCGCCGCGTCGGTTTAGATTTGCCCGTTAGATGCAGGTCATTAACTAGGTCAAGCCGTTGTTGTGGTTGCAGAGATTTTACCCCGTCCACACCTGCTGTTTTCTTGCCTGCATTGTCCTGTGTTACCCGTCTGACTGCTAAGAGTTTGGCAGAACGAGACTTCATCAATAGCTTCTGGAGTCTATGAACCTGCTTGGTATCGCCTCGACGCTTGGCTTTGAAGATTCTGGTTTGGAGTCGGTAGACCATCTTCTCGACTGCTTTCCAGTCGATGGCTGCCCATTCATCACTACCCATGGCTGAGTGTGTCATCGTCTTTACTCTGACTAAAGGCTCTTCATTCCGTACTATCGGGTCTACGTCTGCATATCCTAGGCATTACCCCAGGCATTCGCTTCTTAGACCATCCTGCCTGCCAATCCTTTCGGCTTTAGTGCCTGCTCCAGATATTCGACCTTCTGGAGTGAAAATTGGTCAGGTTACTTCGTTCCCAATGTCCTTTGTTCGTGTGTTTAGAGTTGTACTATCCACCGGATTCGATTTGGGTATAAAACCTACTCTTGTGGGATGAGAAGGCCCTCGAAATCAGCAACTTTTGTTTCCAGTGTTGTGGATTTCAGGTGATACCTTCCATCCACGTCAGCCTTTTCACTGGCTAAAAATCACGATGGTTCTGACATACATTCAGGCTCACTGAGCTTTACTCATGCACACTTGCTAGCCGGGTTTCCAGATTAGGCTTCCAGATGCCGACATTTAGCCCCGCTTCATCCCATCGGCGCTAAACCGCTTGAAATGGGGGCTATGCTTTCACGCCTTATACCGGGCGGGTAGGACTAGCTCTCTGGGCTTGGTCAGAGGCGTCACCTACAAGAACATCAAGTTATCATCCAAGAGAGATTAAAGTGCGTACTCAACCCAGAAGGGGTTATCTCTCGGAAGCCCTGTCTTATTAGCTTTCAGCCTTTCGTACAGGAACGAATCGCACCCCACACTTTTTTTCGGTCTCCATGACCGGCCTGTGCGTACGGCCAGCGGTTTTGACTATGCATTAGGGCAAGCTGTGCAGCGGATTATGTGCAATGAGGATCCGGGGATTGATGCTCAGATTGCGGCTATACCTGAGATTCAGCGGTTAGGGCGAGGGGCTTTCTTCGGGGTGAGTTCACACACGTTTAGGCGTTCTCAGGCGCAGTATCTGTTCTATACGCTGGACTGGGAAGCAACAGAAGTAATGCAAATTACGGGGCATCGATCCCTCGATGCGTTCTATCATTATATCGATTTTCATGGGAAGGATTTGGTGGAACGGATGAGGGCGATCACGCGATCAGTGGTGCAGTGAACTGAGGTTAGGTGATGGGCACTGGAATGAGAAGGGTTGCACGGTGTAGAGTAAATCAACGGTGCTAATGGCTTAATTGCCTCTGACAGCCTATGACTGCTGAAAATACAAACGAGGAGTCTCCAAACGAGAAGCCAGACCAACAAAAGTTCAGCATTCAAGGCAATGTGGATAAAAGCATTATTGCCTTGGGCGATCATAATACAATCAACCAAGGGCCAAGCTATTACACTACCAATGTCTTTGACTCTTTTGAGGTTAAACAATTCCCTGTTCGCCCCTCACAGAGCCTCAGCAAAGAAGAGTATCGTTGGAGGCAAGTCTTAGTCCAAAACGTCAAGCACTATTGGATTAAAGGCGTTTTAGAAAGGTCACTCCACAATCAGGCCCTGATTGAACTCGGATTAGAGGAACGCACTCAGGCAGTGAACTCACCAATCAAGGGTGTTGATGAATTCGAAAAAGAGACAGAACAACCGTTTCCCAAAGGCACACAAACAACTGACATTTTCGATAACTTAGGGGCAGGGCGCACGCTCTTAATATTAGGTGAGCCAGGTGCAGGCAAAACAATCACGCTACTGAAACTCGCGGAAACGCTGATCTCTCGAATAGAAGACGATTTCAGCCAGTCTATTCCTGTCATATTAAACTTATCTTCTTGGGCAAAGAGAAGACAATCGATAGCCGAATGGTTAGTTCAAGACCTCCATGAAACCTTCCAAATCTCTAAGGCGTTGGGAACCTCCTGGATAAAAGAAGAACAACTCACGCTCTGCTTGGATGGGCTTGATGAAGTCGCAGCCGAGCATCAACATGCCTGCCTGCAAGCGTTAAACCATTTTCTACAAAACCATGGTCGAACTGAAATCGTCGTGTGCAGCCGGATTCGTGACTATGAAGCACTTCCTGAGCGATTGAGCGTCAGATGTGCGATTTACGTTCAGCCCTTGACGTCTCAGCAAATTGACCGATATCTAGAGCAAGCCGGAGAGAAGCTATCAGCATTAAGTATGGTCTTTGAGACAACCCCTGAGATTAGGTCATTGGCCACATCCCCACTGCTTTTAAGCGTGATGAGTTTAGCCTATCAAGGGTCCGCATTAGACGATTTTCCGAAAATGGATACTGTGCAGGATTTTCGACAACGGCTGTTTGACGCTTACATAGAGCGAATGTTTTTACGTCGAAGAAAAACAAACTATTACACTGATCAACAGGCAAAGCATTGGCTGTTTTGGATGGCTCAGCGGATGGTGGAGACATCACAAACTGTCTTTTTCATTGAGAACATGCAACCTAGTTGTTTGCAAACCCAAGGACAAAGATTATGGTATCGCGTAGAAAGTTCACTGATTGTTGGACTGATTATTGGGCTAAATACTTGCCTGATGGTTGAGATCGTTGGGGGGATAGTCTTTGGCGGGCCGATTTTTGGACTGATTTTTGGACTGAGTACTGGACTTATCGCTGTGAATCTAGATGAAATCACGCCAGTGGAGACTTTGCAATGGTCTTGGAAAATAGCAAAGAAATCTATTCGCACCGGGTGGATGGGTGGGCTGATTTTTGGACTGGTTGTTGGGCTAGTGGATGGGGTATTTTTTATGCTGATTGAGGGGCTAGTTGCAGGGCTGATTGAGGGGCTAGTTGCAGGGCTGATTAGTGGGCTAATTTCAGGGCTGATTGGCGGGCTAATTTCAGGGCTGATTGGCGGGCTAAAAGGCCCCGCAATGAGTAATAAAAAACAGCCTAACCATGGAATTTGGAAATCGGCTCGAAATGCTGGGATGTCAACTATAATCGTCGGAACGATTTTCGGAATGATTTTTGGACCGATTTATAGGTTCATTGATACACCGCATCATGGACTGACTGCTGGGATGATTGCTGGGATGACTGCTGGGATGATTGCTGGGATGATTGCTGGTGGTTCAGCTTGTATCAGACATTTTTCCCTCCGCCTGATGCTTTACCGCATGGGGTATACACCGTGGAACTATGCTCGTTTTTTGGATTACGCTACTGAACGACTTTTCCTACAAAAGGTAGGGGGCGGCTATATCTTCATTCATCGGACGTTACTAGAGCATTTTGCACAGATGGAACTAGAGTAGAAACTACTTCGAACGTTTCTACTCAGGGGATAAGTAGTTTTGGGTGCTGTTGGCGAAGTCGAAATTTGGGATTATTCTATTGACTGCGTTGGACTCAAGCTCCAGAAGCCCAGCGCTGTGACTGCATTGTGCCAAAAGCAGTAAAATGGCTCTATTTTTGACACTTTGATTTTGATACCAGTTTTGAAACAAAAATAAGGCTCATAAACCGACTTATTCACAGCGTCTACTTCAGTGTCCCAAAAACAGTCGGATACTGTTGGTAAACTCATGCCCAGTCCTGTAAAACCTTGTCGTACAGGGGATTCAAGCAGACTTCAGCGCTTTGAATCGGGACACTCGCGTCTTGGCTATCGGTACCCCGTCAAACCAGTTGATTAGACGGTCGAAGTTAATCGCCGCGCCGATGGCCATGTTCTGTAAGTGCGTCTTCGCTAAGCCACGATAGTTTTACCTTTTCTCTTGCTAGCTTGAGATTTAGATAATCGATTATCTAAATTCAAATCATCGATAATGACTCACGGTTCGCGCATTTATTTTAGTGGTTCAAAGAAATAGGAGTTACGCATTGACAGCTAGGGCTTGATAGTATCAGGCAAACACAGTAGTACTCAGGTTTTCCAGAATGAACTGGCGAATCACAGGCACAAATAACTGTCTCGATATCTCGTAACAGTTGTTGATAAGGCCACTAATACACATTGTCTGCAGCTTGCAGAAAGCGCGTAAGGCACAGAAAAAGTGGTTGCGGATGGCTTGTTCGTCTCGGACATAGAACCGCTCAATATTGCACACCTGTTTGATTACCCTGTGGAAGCACTCAATCTTCCAGTGGTCATCATGAACAGTCTTAAAATCATCGTGAGTGAGCTGTTCTAGAGCAGCTAATTCTGGTTTATAGAGAATGTAGTATCGCGGTTCGTTTTTGAACGGCTGACAAAACACTCTGACCCAACCAAATGCTTTTAGATACACCATCAAGCCATCTTCTGGAATGTCTATATTCGGGCTGGTTCAAAAAAGGTCGATTTAGGGTAACACTCGCAGCACAAAGTAGACCATCGTTGGTGATGATCTAGCAGGCTGATTTCGTCGGGCTCTACGCTCTTTGGAAGCGATTAAAGCCCAGCAACTCTAGCCAATGGGGATGGGCTTCACCCGTCAGCAGTTGCTTGGGACTTTTGCCCACCCGTTCTGGCTTCAGCGACCTCAGAAAGCGTCGATGATTGAGAAAAAACTGCAGCGTGCTCAGGTAGGAATCGCCCAGATTACGCCGTAGAAAGAAGTAATTGCGTAGCCGTGAGTTGAGGTTTTCAACCATCGAGCTGGCTCTCGGCGTTTCTTCGAGCGCTTTGCCCACCGCTTGCATCACGTTATGGAACTTGCCTGATAGCTGACTGTATAACTGATTCCACCGTACCCAGTAAGCATCAGAGGTCTTGTGTTTCCGATGCAGTAGGCAGACATCTCGTACAGCCTGTAGCGGAAGTTTCAAGTCTCTCGCAATATCCGACAGTTTCTGATCGAGAACACCAGCAAACGCCAGCAGCTGATCGCGCTGATTGAGCAGTGCTTTCCTCAGCTTGCGGATCGTGGGATAACGTTCATCTTCTCGCTGTTTCAGTTCACTGACAATAAAGTCAAAGAGTTCCTGGCGTACTGCGAGCGGTGGCCCAGCCAGGGCCAAGATATCGTGGGAGAACCAGCCCAAGAGCGTCTTTACATCCTGGGCCAGACCGACCAGTGCTTGCTCTCGGTGTTCTGCTAGCAACTGTTGACTGAGCAGCTTCTGGGCCACAATGTCCTTCAGACTAGTGTTGGCCATCTGCTGAGCCTGTTTCAGCAGCCGTGTTGGCCCGCCTTGCACGCGACGAATCAGACCATTGACCACTTGCTCAAACTGCTGCTGAATATGAAACACGTCACCGTGACAGGGAACTTCTGGCATGGCCGCTTTCTGACCCGCCCGAAGACCACTCCCGCCATCGGCAATCGTATAATCCGGGGCGAAGCCCTGCCCCATCACATCCAGCAGATGACAGCCCCAGGTATCTTCATCTCGGTGGTCAACTGACTTCAATAAGTAGCAATACGTCGAAGCCGCATCCACGCCCACCAGCACAGGTTTATCAGCCTGATAAATCTCATCCTGTAAGCCGACGTTGATGCTCGATAGGTCTTGGTTTTGATTGATCGCAGCCGCTTGCTCAGCGGTTTCCTGAAGTCGATTGTGGACAGTGCCGATGCTGATCGGCATATCGAAAAGATCACGAAACAATTCCACGACTCCTCGATAGGAGCTGTGGCAAATCAACACAAGTCCCAGAATCAGCTGATAAAGCCAGTTCTTGGTCACCGGTAGATGGAACAGAGCATCGTCATCACCTTGTGACGGCGCAAAGGATTTATCCAGCGCTTGCTGTGCCTTGTCGCTTCGCTGGTAGATAAACTTCCGGCTCACCTGATAATTGTTTGCCAAGTGAGTGATCGGGATTGTTCGTGCAATCGCCTGAATACTAATTTCTTTACGAGTAGCAGATGGCAGGGTGGCAGCGACAGAAACAGCTGGACTCATGAGGGCGATCGTAGGGCAAAATGACGACCCAGTTTTAGACGCGCTGATCGCACTAAAGTGTCACCTCGAACTGAACCATCCCTTGCATACCGCATTTCCAAAATCTCTTAATGGAAAAGATAATGATGAGCACACTGCTTTTTGAAACAGGCTGATAGTGTAGACATTAATTCTCTATTCGAACTTCTTTTTATGCGTCGCCCCCGCTTTAGGTTTCGTGTTTATCGAGTATTTTGGGTGCTTTGTGCCTGTGCTTTCCTGCTCTCAATCTGGCTAGGCGGTTTTTCTGCGCGACCTCAGCTAGCTGTGCAAGCGAATGAAGAGATTCAGTCGCAAGAGGCTCAAACCCTAGTACAAATGGGCGTGGAGCACTATCAAGCCGGTAATTATCCCAAAGCGGTGGAGCCTTGGTTGATGGCATATACAGCCTATGAGACAACGCAAGTGCTTCCAGCTTTGGCCATTGTGAGCGAAAACTTGGCGAGAGCCTATCAGCAAATGGGGCAAACGGCGACAGAAATTGAATATTGGCAAACGGCGATCGCCTCTATAGCAGCCACAGAATCAGTGACTGACAGCACAAACAATAAGCTAGGCCGACTGCTGAGCGAGCAGGCTCAAGCCTATAGCCGATTGGGTCAACACAGACGGGCGATCGCTCTTTTATGTGGCGAGGTTGATGCAGACGACAATACGGCTAACGCTGCTAACGTGATTCCTCTTAATAGCCTGAACGCCGATTTAGAGGCCTGTTTGCCGGGTAGTGCTTTGGGCCTTGCAGAATCCGCTGTAGATACGCTTGGACAAGTCGCTGCATTGGGTAGCTTGGGAGAGGCCTATCGCCTGAGTGGTGACATCCAGACGGCGATTGAGGTTTTAGATAAAGCGGTCGAGATCAGCCGTGGGCTAGATAACGAAGTGATAAAAAGCACTTTGTTTAACAGTTTGGGAAATGCGTCTGATAGCCAGGCGCAGGTAAGCTATCGGCGGGCGAAGGAAGCGGCGGCAAGAGGTGATCGAGATGCTGATGACCTGCGAGCAGAGGCCGATAGCTATAATGCGGCGGCCATCCGACATTTCCAGGAGAGCTATCAGCGATCTCCCGATGGAAGCGCCGCTGAATTAAGTGCGCTTTTGAGCCTGATTCCAGCATATGAACGAGCAGACGATGAGGCCGCCGCTCGGCAGTACTGGCAGCTGGCCAATGATGCATTGGTTCAACTGCCCAATTCTCAAACGAAAGCATTTGCGGCGATCAAGCTGGCTGGCTTTTTAGAGCCGTTGCGCGTACGAGAGTCTTCTTCTGTCCAGCAAAATGCTAAGCCGCCTGCGCAGGCAAACGCACCACAGGTAAAAAATCTTCTAGAGCAGGCACTGGCTATTGGAGAATCTCTTGATAGCCCGCGAATTGTATCTTTTGCACTGGGTGAGCTAGGGCATTTAGATGAGCAGCTTGGAAACTACGAACAGGCGTTAAAGCAAACGCAGCAGGCTCGACTGGCCGCCGACCAAGACTTAGCGGCTAGGGACAGTCTGTATCGGTGGGAATGGCAAATGGGCCGTATTTTGAGGGCTCAAGGAAATTTGCCAGATGCGCTTCAGTCGTATCGGCAGGCGGTAAATTTATTAGAACAGATTCGTAGCGACATTCTCAATGCCAGCCGAGACTTACAGTTTGACTTTCGCGATACCGTAGAGCCGGTTTACCGTCAGTATGCAGAACTAAACCTAAAAGAGGTGCCGACTGGAGTCACTTTGCAAGACCAGTCGGCAGCGTTCACAGAACTGGATACGACGCTGGTAACGCTAGATTCTCTCAAGGTGGCGGAGCTGCAAAGTTACTTCGCCAATGACTGTGTAATCGCGCCGGTCGATACCCGTGTGGATGCGGTCGGCGATAGTGAGGCCACAGCCGTGATCAGCACAGCAATTTTGACAGATGATTCTAGTGCAGTGCTGAACCAACTAGCGGTCATTGTGAGTCTGCCAGATGGCCGAAAAAAGGTAATCAAAACGCCTGTTGAAGCCACACAGTTAGAATCAACAATCAATCAATTTAGGAGCACCTTAGAATCTGGCAACAGCGAGTATATTTCTGAGTATAATTTCGCACCTTCTCAGCAGCTTTATACCTGGCTAATTCGTCCATTTGAAACAGATTTGGCCGGGGTAAAAACGCTGGTGTTTGTCAATGACGGACTGTTGCGCAGTGTGCCGATGGCCGCGCTACACGATGGAGAGCAGTACCTGATTGAAAAGTTTGCGGTTGCAACCACGCCTAGCTTGACCCTGACCGACCCGCAGCGAATCCCACGGTCTACAGATCTGAGTGCATTGCTAATGGGCGTGAGTGAAATTCCCACCGTCGAAGACAACTTTTTTGAGGGTTTGCCGGCGGTGACCCGTGAGCTAGACGCGGTCTCGCAAAAGCTGCCCAACCATAAGATTTTGCTCAATGAGGCCTTTTCACTATCGGCATTGCGCGATGCATTAAAGCAGTCAGACTATCGCATTTTGCACATGGCGACCCATGGCACCTTTGGCTTTGACCCGTCTGATAACTTCTTGGTGATAGGTGCCAAGCAAACAGACGAGATCGAGGCATTCAATGAAACGCTCACAATTGGCCAGTTAGATAGGCTGATCCGCAGTGTCAGTGAGCCCACGCGCGAGCCCATTGAGCTGCTGACGTTGACGGCTTGTGAAACGGCTATTGGAGATAATCGCTCGACGCTAGGACTGGCAGGGGTTGCGATTCGAGCTGGGGTGCGAAGTGCGATCGCCACGCTTTGGTCTGTCAGCGATGGCTCCTCGGCAGATTTAATCACCCAGTTTTACGACAAGCTGCAATCACCAGCGTTGACGAAAGCAGAGGCATTGCGGGAGGCGCAGATTGCCATGATTCGCTCTGAGAGCTTTGTGGATAACCATCCGTATCGATGGGCCCCGTTTATTTTGATTGGTAACTGGCTGTAAGTAGGATGGTCGAAACGCTTTTCCTCAGTTGACTGTCTGCGCAATCTCTAGCAGGTCTTCGCTGATTTGTTCGTTTTCTGTTTCTGTGGCTGCCAGATCTTCTATCAAGCTTTTCAGCATTGCCCTTTCTTGTGGATCGGCAGCGCCAATTACCTGCGCGATCGCATCGTACCAAAACCCCGCTTGCCCATAAGCCAAGGCACGCTCCGCAGTCGTTGTCGCTGCTGTGAGCGATCGCGTTAATTCTCCAGAGGGTGGCTCTACCGCAACAGAAAGCTCCTGCACCATCGACCGAGAAGGATAGCTTTCATCACAAACAATCACTACTTGCCATCGATATTCTTTGTTCGGCGATAGCGGCGGTACAGATTGAGGTAGCTCATACGTCATCAATCCGGCGGTGTAGGATAAGCCCGCAGTATGTACAGGTTCTGGGATGCCGTCTGCACCGGGGGCAAGCAGCCGTAACCGAACAGGAAAAGTCTCCTGAGTTTCGGGCAGATGCCAGACGAACAGGGGACGCCCGGAGGCGCTCATGCCGATATTTGCGCTGGGTGCCAACAAAGAGAAAGCTGTTTCTGTATTGCCAAGACAGCCACCTCGTCGAGTGCCCGTTGTAGTGCGATAGCCCGAGCGCCGTCGCGTTCTTCTGGGTGGGCGAAAGGCAGTACCCGAAAAGGGGGTAAGGTCAATTTCTTTACTGGCTGTGGTGTGGGGCTGTGCGATTGCATGGCGTGGCGCTGCACCTACAGAAGGCATGGCAACAGCCATACTGACCGCAATCATCGCAGCTGATTTGAGAAAAATATTGCGTAAGCTTAATTTAGGGGCAGGCATCTTTAGAAGGTTGTTTTACGTCGCTAAGTTTTACGTTGCTAAATTTGTAGTTTCTAAGATTAATAGTTTCTAAGATTGATAGTTTTTTTGACTGACTCTTTATATCTACAGTATTTGCTGAAGCAATGTGTGAGGCTATCTGCAAGTCTTAACGAGATTTACAGAAGCGCGTATGTTTTCAATCCTTTTAAGAGAACGCCTTACGCACCGGCCAGCAAAGCTCACAGCGGACGCCGCCAGAGGTTTCATTCGTCAGTGTAAAATCGCCACCAAGCTGACGCGCAAGCTTGCGCGCGCGCTGTGTCCCATAGCCGCCTGTGCCGTAGCCGCTTACAGACATCTTTTTAGATGGCTTCAGCCCCTTGCCATTGTCGATAATTTGGATGAGATTGTGATCGCCTTGCTGCTGGCAAGTAATTTTTATGCGGCTAGTGCCAGCGGCATATTTATAGATGTTCGTTAGCGCTTCTTCTAAAAAGCGGCCTAGCGATCGCTTTTCTTCTAGGCTTAATCCACGCTCATCCATAGGCTCAAAGGCCGTAATTTGCACAACTGCGTCAAAGAATGTCTTGTAGCGCGCCACGGTTGTTTGATAGACCTCGTATAAAAGAGCGGGGAGTGGCATGTGGAGATCAATAGCGTGAGGGGTTTCTGTGCGAGTGCCCATCAGCACTAGCTTTTCGTCTGTTGTAGCTGTCGCCGACTCGTGGATCACAGACATCTCCGCTTGTAAGGTTTCTCTGATTCCTCGCAGCTCTCGGTTTACGGTTTGTAGTCTAGTTCTGATCTCAGTTACCTCTAAAGCCAAAGATTGCGATGGTTCGGACCCGTTTGCTTGGGGTAGATTGCTGAGCACAATAGCTACCTCTTGCAAGGGTCCATTGTGGATGGCGCTGTAGGTTTGGTCGATTAGGGTTTGTCTGGCTTGTATTTGTGACTTTAGCTGACCTTGTGCCTGATAAAACGGGTAGGGTGCGATCGCATTGACCAAAAAAGCGGCTCCGAGCGGTACCAGTGGCAGCCACCAGCTCACCATCAGCGCTAGCTGACATAGCAACAATCCACCACCTGCTATTCCGATGACCAAAATTAAATGACGAGCAGGCTTTTGCTGCCATTTGGCTAAGGTCCACCCGGCTAGCCCAGCGATTACAATCAAGCCATACTCGACAGCATCAGGCAATGCGGTTAAAAAGGGGCGTTCGTCATACACTGCGCTAAGAATCTGACTGACCGCATGGGCCTGAATGGTGATACCCGGTACCAGGCTAGGACCGTCGTGTGCGATCGCTGCTGAACTAACAAAATCTTTGACTGACTCAGCCGTATAGCCTACTAGCAAAGCCCTATTTTCTAACAGCTCAGGGGCCACCTCTCCCGACATCACCGCCCCATAAGATACCTGTGCAAAAGGGGTAGCGCCTGCGCGAAAGTTAATTAACGACTGATTTCCACCGTTGTCTGTCCATGTATACCCACCTGTGTTGGGCTGAAAGTGCGGAAGTTCCGTTTCACCAAATCGCATGGCTTCTGGATTTTTTAATCCATTGTCTACTTTGGTGCCCAAATATTTCTCTACTAGGCGAATGGTTAAAGAAAATCGATAGTCACCTGTTGCATCGGCTTCTCCTAACTGACTGCGGCGCAGGAACCCATCGTTATCAACAATGGCATCGGCAAATCCAATTTGTGATTCGTCTAGTACCGGCAGTGGATCAACCGTTACATTTCCGCCGATTTTGTTAATCGCGATTATATTTTGTGGCTCAGCCTGTAGAACAGTCTCTAGCTGCTCGTATCCTTCACCCACCGGCCCGTCTCGAAAAATATCAATACCGATGGCACGAGGCTCGTAGGTTTTTAGTGTTTGAATTAAATTGGCTAATGCTTGGTCTGAGATGGGATAGCCTAACTCTGTTTGAATGTCTTCTTCGGTCAGGGCGACGATGGTAATGCGCTCGTCCGTTTTTTCTGCGGGCCGCTGTCTCAAGCCAAAATCAAGTGCTTGCCATTCCAATGTTTGCAATCCACCCAACAATCGCAGCAGAATCACCAAACCTGTAATAGAGAGTCCTGGCAGCAATTTTTTCAAAAAAGCGAATTGTCTTTGTTTCAAGCTACTGTTCATCTTTTTAATTCAGTGGTCCCGCTTAATCGAGCAATCCAGCTTGGCGTGCTTTGTTGTGTGTATGCACACGAATGTTAAACCCTTCTTCGGGGTAGACGCCCAAAGCGTCTTGAGTCCTTGTCCAATAGTGACGAACGGTTCGCTCAGAGACATTCATCTTTTGCGCGATCAGCTTGTCGGTTAGCCCTTCTTTAAAGGCCAGTTCTAGCATTGTCATCCACTCGCGCTTAATCTCTAAACCCACGCGCATTTCCTGCGGTGTGAATACCAATCCTTGCAGTGCCCAGTCTACTTTTTTGAGCATTTCGTGGCTCGGTGCACTTTTGTCAGAGATGGTGAAGCCTCCTTTGTGCGCATCTATCAGCGGCTTGAGCCGAATCAAGGCTTTTACATGAGCACTTTGAATAACAACATTCAGCGCTGTGTGGGTGGTTAGAATGCCAGTGAGCAGGTCTAGCCCTGTGCTAATGTGCGACTCTCGGTCAGGTTCGCTGGGAATAGACAAATCCATCACCATGAGATTTGGCTGCGTTTCTGCAATGAGGCTTTCAACTTTATCAGCTGTGCTCGCAGTCAAAATTTTGGCGTCTGGATACTCCCCTTTCAGCACGATACAGGTGCCTTCTACAACGGAATCGTGATCGTCGATAACAACGAAAGTATAGGAAGTGTTTTTGGACATGGCTTTGTTCCTTTCCTTTTACGCTTATTGGCAGAAATATTGAGTATCTGTAACAGTTTTTACGATAGAGGTTGTAGTGTTTAGGGTGCAAGCGTGTGTGTTTCCGGCCAGCTGAGCCGACAAATCAGCGATCCTTCTGCTTTACTAATGTCTAACCGCCCGGTCACTAAGCTATGGAATATTTCCTTAAGATGCATGAGTTCGACACCCTGAATGGAAGGCTGTTGCTGTGTCTGTAGGTTGCAGGTCAGCTTGAAGGTCAGCTGACAAGTTTGACTGTCGTGGGGCGTGACTTTTTTGTTGAGTGTGACTTCCAGTTGCTGACCCGATGAATTTTTTGGGATAAGTACTGTCAGCAGTGTCATCACTAGGGGTAAAATTCGTCTGTTATCAGCGGGTGAATTGTCGATCCACTCACTGGGCAAGTGATATCGAATTGTTAGCTCCGGGCGGCTCTGGTTCCAGTCTTTGATAGCGAGCTGAAGGGCTAGTGACAAGCTATCTTCTACAAACGGAGGCGATAAGTCATTGCTTAGCGCTTCGAGTGATTGGTAGAGCGATCGCGATCTGGCCACCCACGTATCGGTCAGCTTTGAATAACTTTCTGGGCGATCTGCTGAGTGCTCTGTGGGATGACCTGAAATTGTCTCTGAACAAGCCGCCTGCGACAGTCCTTCTAAATAGCGCGTTAGCCCAAAGGTTTGCTGTAGCAACCCATCGCGGATAGATTCTGCGGAGCGGTGCTGTTGACAGGCTTGCTGCTGCTGCCACCATTGCCAAGCTTGCCGCTGGTGCGACCATCGACGTATCACCCAATAGAGTGTGGTGACCCAACCAATCGTAACTAACACGGATACCTCGACCAGTAAATTGTTCACATTGGGGCCTTGCTTAGTGACAGCGATGATTAGTGAATGCGATCGCGTAGCCCCAATATCACTCTATCGGCAGCAGTGAGGCTTTGTCTGGCGTTTTGCTACCAAGTTTAGCGTTGATAGCTGTCTTTCCTATTGCACTTTTCTGCAATGCTGCCAGTACTATCCCAAGCTCGCCTATGAACACGCCCGGCTTATCACCTGACGACCGTCGGCAAGCTGATAGATGGCATCGGGTTCAATGATGAGAACACTTGATAGAGGCGCTGAGTCGCCTGTTTCGATAACGGCTTGCACGGTGCCGACTGAATAGGGTGCAACGGTTGCATTAGTAGGACTTTCAGTCAATGTGCTGCCAGTGGTTACCAAACTTCCCTCGCTATCTTGACTGCGAGCGACACACCCATTTGCCACCAAAGCTTCTGAATCTATCGGTCTGTTATCAAGCTCTGTTAAACCACTTTGAATAAAGCTGGTATCCAAAGAATTCAGAGCAACTTCCCCTCTCACGCCCTGTTCGGAGCTGGCGGTAATGTCACTTAGGGGCGATCGCGCTGGCCGAGACTCAATACCAAAAAGCCCTCTAGCTGTAATATCAACACGCCCCCCATCTCCCGCAAAAGCATCTGCGGTGATGTCGCTATCTTCCTCAGGAATCGCAACAATAAAAGGCACCGTAATCGTCACGTTGCCACCGTTTCCTTGTCCCTGCGCAGTCCCCGCCGTAGCGGTAATTTGGCTCCGGCTACGCAGCAAAAGCAGTTCTCTCAGGGTAAGCACAATATTGCCGCCGTCCGCAGTAGCCGATTCTGCAATAATCTCTCCTGAATCTGCCAAAGTAAGCACAGGCGAATTCAGAATAATATTGCCAGTACTTCCCGACCCTAGCGAAATCGCAGAAATATCACTTTCTGCCTCGTAAGCGTCTCCTCCAAAGGCCCGCGATCGCGCCCTTTGCTCAAAATCAGAATCAACGCCGCTAATTTGTATTGCTTCTGCCGCATTAACAGTGACCGTACCCGCCGCACCCGAGCCGCTACCAGCCACTAAAATGTGTCCTCCTTGCAGAACGGAAAGCCTGTCTACCTTAATGTTTATATTGCCGCCAATCTTATCGTTGGCGGTTTGCGCATCTAAAACACCCCCGTCTCTCAATGTCAGTTCTGGCGTAAATATTGAAATGCTTCCCCCTTCGCCGGTACCCGTTACACCCACATTGAAGTTTCGCGTAAACACACCGGTCGTATTTGCAACAGCGGTAGTCGGCAATATTTCAGAATCAATGCTGATCGATTCTCTCGCTCGAAGCACAATATCCCCGGCATTGCCTGCCCCTTGCGTACTTGCAGAAACAGCGCCCGTATTGCTGATTTCCAGAGTGTTTGTCAAGATGCTCACCGCCCCGCCCTGCCCCGCTCCATTCGCCTCAATCCTGCTCAGAACCAGGCTACTATTTCCACTGGGGGTTACCCCCGAAACAACAGTCCTATCTCGAACATCGATGCTCACAATCCCTGCGTTGCCAGTACCTGCAATACTGGCCGTCACTAACGCACCGTCCAATACTTCTAACGTGTCGGCTGATATGATCAAATCACCACCGTCACCTACAGCACCTGCTTCAATAGTGCTGTAGGCACCGCTTCGTAATGTTTCACTAAGATTCACACCCGAAAATTGAACGGCACCTCTTGCCGTAACAGCAATGTCTCCCGCGTTCCCTTGACCTGCCGAGGCAGAACTTAATCTTGCCCCATTAACAACCCTTAAGTTGTGGGTATCAATTTTGATATTGCCTGCATTGCCGACTGATGCTGGGTCTGTTGATTCAACGCTAGTAAACACAGCACTACTAAACTCTTCTACAGTGGCATCGCTAAACACGCTGTCAGCCGTTGTCCCATCAAAGAGAATATCTTCTTCCACATCAATAAAAACATTGCCTGCATCTCCCGTCCCTCTGGTGAGCGCCTGTAGTTGAGCCCCACTGGTCACGTTTAAAGAGCCAGCATTGACACGCACGTTACCCCCATTTCCGGTAGCCCCAAATTCAACATTGCTTAAGACAAAAGCTCTTTCAGATAATTCTACAGTTCCAGCATCGCCAGTTGAAATTGTGATTTCTCCTCCCTGCCGACTCGCCGTAGAATTTTGAACAAAATCAACAGAGCTGGCCACTTGGGTCGAGTTGCCATTGGTATTTACACCGCTGATAGAAACAAGATTTTCAGCCGAGACATTTATCGCTCCAGCGTTGCCTTGGCCAATCGTGCTTGTCCTTAAGGAAGCGCCACTATCCATCACAAAAGAATCTGTCGCGATCGCACTGATATTGCCCGCATCTCCTGAGGTATTGTTGTTAATTGCGGCTATTCCGGCACCGTCGCTCATGGATATATTAGGGGCCCGTAAAGTGACGTCACCGCCGCTTCCTGTCGTCGGAATATTTGGCAGCACCCCAGTCGGGCTACCAACGGCACTAGCATTTCCACTTGTAGATCTCCCAGAAATCGTAATCGCCTCTGTCGCGGTAAGATTGACATTACCCGCATCGCTTTGACCAGCGCCCACAGCCGCAACAAATGAGCCATTCGCAATGTCTATCGAAGCGGCTGTTATGTTGATGTTGCCACTGCTTCCAGGCTCAATCCTTTCGTCACCGCCAAAAATGCCTGTTGCGAGCAAACTTTCGTTTGAGATACTCGCTTTTCCGCTGACATCAAGCAACACGTTTGCCCCCGATGTCATCTCAGAGCTGGGTATCTCAACATCACCTGGTATAGTTTGCAGAATCAGAAAGGGAAATATACCACTGCCATTCAGGCTTAAATCGCGCGCATAAATTCGGGTACTTCCCCCGCCTAGCGAGCTAATACTCGATAGAGCATCTAAGCTGACATTTGCCCTATTTGTATCAGCGCCAAAGCTCAAACGATAGCGCTCAGCATCCATCTCAAGGGCAACACGACCAACCTCCGAAATGCCGCCTATTTCGACATCACCCTGTGAGTGGTTAATGGTGCTTCCCTGCAACAGAATATCTCCACCGAGTAAAGTGACGCCTTTGTCTGCAAGAAGGGTTAAATTTTGGGCGGTGCTCTCAATGCTGCCCGGCTGTAACTGATTAAACAAGAAAGCAGAAGGAGCAACCGTTAGCAGCCGCGTAGGTGATTCAGCATCAAAAGCACTAAAGACACCCGCATCTCCAAATTGAATCGCATCGGCTGTTGTAATAAACAAGGAACCTTGAAGATCCAGACGTGCTGTTGGGCCTAACACCACACCGTTAGGATTCATCAAAAACAAGTCGGCATCAGATCCTCTGCTGCCCAGCACACCATCAATTTGAGAAATATCATCTCCGGTTACACGGCCAAAGACGCGATCAACATTAGACGGATTTAGAAAATAGACAGCTTCTGTTGCATCAATGCCGAATGACTCAAAGCTATGAAAAAGATTGCGACCGCCAATAGTGCCGCCTTCAACTTGAATTAATCCTGGTGTGGACATATCAGCCGTGACCCGAGTACCCGAGGTTGAATCGGCAGTGGGTAAAGCAAAGGCTGAAAAACCACCTATCAGCACCAAAGCAGGACTCATCAACGATAGCCAAGTGATCAGACGAAGCATAGTGGATTTACAGAAAGGGCCAAGCCAAATTTTAGGCCATGTGTCACGGTTGAACCCACCTTCTTAAAAATACGTTGCCACAGTCAAGTCAATCCAGTTTTCATAGATACCGTATTTTTGTACAGGTGTTTGCAGTTTTCTGCAAAGCAAACCTGCTTCAAACAACCAAAAGATAAGGAAGTTTACTCCCTTTCTTCACTATCAAAAGACTTCTACTGTAAAAACAAGTTCACTAAGCCATTAACTGCTGACGCTGCGGAAAGCTTATTTTTGAGCCTACGGACAGCGGCGTTAAGCATTGTGACTGCTCACTTCTACAGAGAATTTAGCCATGGAAAACAAACAACGACTTGGAGAGGATCAGCTACTGATTAGCTGGTTGCATAACCAAAGAGAAGATTTGGTCGAGCAAGCTAAAGCTGGCTCTCAAGAAAATATGTTTAAGCGCAGGGTCTTGCCAGTGTTGAAAGCGCTAGCCTTTGTGGTGTGGGCCAATCCTAGTGTTTTTGATGGCCATTCGATTGCGTCCGGAGATTCTAGGCGTCACGCCGAACTAACATCGGGTGTTGTTTCTGGTGCGACATTGTTTAATGGCATTACCAACTGGCCGATTCTGTTCTATGCTTTCCGCAACATTGGTGCAACCAATGCCGTCTTTTTAAGTGCGTTGCTCAACATTATTATCCTCTGGTGGACAAACCAGACAGGCACAGCCGCCGCCAATCGAAAATACGGGAATAATGCTTGGTCAATTGCGGGCGTTATGGCGTTTCTCTCAATGAGTATTGTGCAGTCAGTAGTGGCTGGTGTCGGTGCAGAACTTATCAATAATCCGGAAGGGTTGAGTCAGCTCAAGGCTGAGCAGTTAGTGGAGGCACATGTTGAGAAACTGGAGGGTATTGAAGACAAGCTGACGGCAGAAGATCCTTGCGCGATCGCAGATGCAGAGTTTGATCGACTTCGGGATATGCCAGGTAAAGATCATCGATACTATAAGACGTATGGAGCAACCTATGCACAGCAGCAGGTCGAGTACTATCCCTATCCACAGGCACCCTGTTCTCCTTCATCAAAAGAAGCTTATAGCCAGAAAATCGAAAGCGCCTCTGTAGCCGCTGCCAACTTTGTAGACCGTAGGTACAGCATAGACAACGACATTGAATTGCTCAAAGAGATTGAGGCCAGTGAAGATGGCGCTAAGACCTACAGCAAGCATTTTCGTGAGAAGACAATTGATGGTGAGGAACTACATGTCTTAAAGTCGGGTAGAGAAGCGCTGACCTTTGCATCTGAAAGTTTTTGGAGAAGTATCACGTTTCAAAACGTTGGCGCTGAGGGTAGCCCTAGTCTCAATTTTCCTCTCTTCTTTTTTGCGCTCTCTGTGGTGACCAGCCTGTCTGCGGTAGCGTTAATTACGATGCATTCTATCAAGATAGAGACGCAAATGTCTCATAGTACTGATGTGGAAGATGCCGTAACCTACTGGCTGGAGTCTGTACGTAGACAGTATGCTCAGCGGCCAAAAGAGAAAAAAGAGGCCAAGGTAGATGAGAAACTGCTTGCCTTGTACATTGATGAGTATCGACGTAGCGGTAAGTGTGATTATCATAAGGTGCAAACGATTGCAAAAATGGCCCAGGAGGGGATTGATTTTAGGCTCATTCAAGATGGGCAAGGGCTATATGACGATATTCAAGTCGCTTACAAGCAGATAGAAACCGCCTCTTCGACATTGAATCGCTATTTGGGCTCTCTTAAGAAGGCTCATGACGACGATGACGAGGGGTTGGTGAAGCAGGGCCTGGCTGATTTGAGGCAGGGGGTTACTCGATTAATCTCGCTAAGCAAGCGATATGCCGCAGCGGTTTCTTTGCAGGGGGATAAGGAATATAGCATTGTTATTAAGACCTTGGAGAAGCAAATTAAAGACAAGCTTAATAGCATCAAAACGACGCCGTATAGCTCGCTGATTCAACGGCAGGCGGATGTGCCAAACCGACGGAATCTTTTGGATACGGTGCGATCGCAACTTGTTGAACTACAGGGTGACTGTTCAGAACTCAGAGAACTGACGCAGGAAGAAATTAGAAACAAGCTGATTCCTCTTTTCTGCGAGTTTAACGCTACGCCGGAGGTGTAAGACTAAAGTGGTGAGAGAATTCTCTCATCACTTTTCATTAGTCGTCACGAGAATGGTTGAGCTAGCTGCACAGTCGAGCAATGACTGAACGGCCATCCGGCAAATTGAACACGTTTGTGGGCTCAACAATGGCATCTAACGAATGAGAAGCAGAGGCTTCTGCTATAGCGGGTATGGTGTCTTCTATGGTTTGTACGTTACCGGTGGAAAGAGGGCCGGATGAATTTGTCTGGGGTGCGATCGCCAACCCATCATTACCTGTTGTCGTTAGCGTGCCACTACCGTCATCTTGACGCGCAATACAGCTATTCGAAATCAACTGCTCTGAGGTCAATAGCCCCTCAGGTAAAGGCGTCAAACCATCTTCTACAAACCGAACATTCGGCACGCTCACAGTTCCATCTACATTCCCCGTTGCATTGATATCCGCTCGATTATTATTCTCTAAGCTGTCAGGGTCGGCCGTCAACGAAGCTGGCGTAAAGCTCTCCCCAAAGAACCTAGACGTTTGTAGGTTAATATCACCGCCCCGGCCATCTGCGGCAAATGCAAACAAATCACTATCATCGAAGGCAATAATAGTATCCGCAGATAGGGTAATGTTGCCTCCGTTGCCTTCGCCAGATGTCACATCTGTTTGGATATTGCTATTGCCTTCTAGTCGAATAGTATTGGCAGCTAAGGTAATATTGCCCCCACCAGCCTGAGCAGAATTTGCCAATATTTGACTATCGACTGCCCTAATATCGCCGTCAAGAACATCAATGATTATATTGCCCCCGCCTGCATTTTCTATCGCAGAAGAGGTTAAGGTACTGTTGTTATCCAGGAATAGATTTTCCGTTTGAATCGACAAGTTGCCGCCTCGTCCTGTGCTAGCAACAGCAGAAATTCTAGCGTCGTTTTCAACCAGAACGCTATCGGCTGCAATGTCTATATTGCTGGCCACCGCATCACCTTGCGCCGCCCCGAGCGTTGCCGTCGATATTTCAGCACCGTCACGAACAATCAATTCACCGGCTTGGATGTTAATATCTCCACCATCACGCACAGCAAAGATAAGAAACAAATCACCCGCTTGAGTATTTAAGAACTGGGTATCTGTATAGAGCGGATCGCGAATCCTAAAGTCACCACCCTGGCTCTCTACCACGTAGAATTCACCAGCACCTGAAATGAAAGAGTCCTCCAAAGAACTCAAGTTGCTAGCCTGCTCTAAAGTATCTGGATCGTTATTAGAGAGGGGTAAGAATGTCTCTAGTAAGGGCGTTGTTGCACCAATATAAAAACTAGAAAGAACAGTCCTATGCTCTTGTCTCGCCCCTCAATTGAGGGGCTGTTATCGATTAGCAGACATAGCTATCCGGCTTAGCGACCTGGATCATGCGATTG